>Ga0105044_10009193_pt1 | contig 13545 bp, 12 predicted proteins | sample MAT01_FD_78092 | JGI IMG/M metagenome (GOLD analysis project Ga0105044, IMG submission 78092) | Freshwater microbial communities from Lake Fryxell liftoff mats and glacier meltwater in Antarctica - MAT-01 | ecosystem: Environmental > Aquatic > Freshwater > Ice > Liftoff microbial mat | place...
CAGGCCGGGCGCGAGCTTGCGCGCTGCACGGACGCGGCGTCCGACGCCGGTACGCGAATGGTCGTCCTCGGTCACGGTTGCTCCCTCGAACGATCATAGGGACAGAGACCAGCGTACGGGCCGACGACAGCCGCCCGCCGCGCACCGACGAGCGCGCCCCACTCCTCGGTCGCTGAGCGCACGGTTGACGCGGCTGGCTGGTCGGATGACGCGAAGGGGCATCCCGATGACCGGTCCGGACATGGCGGCGCCGGACGCGGTGGATGCCGCAGCGGCGGTGGCGGGGGCAAACAGGATGAGCGGCGCGGCGGCGGCGTGCATCGACGACGCCGCCCGCTACCTGGCCTCCCAGCCCGACGCGGTGCACCGTGCCCTGGGCAGACACCAAGCGGACGCGACAGGGCGCTGCACAGGGTGCGGCAGCAGCCCCGGCCGCTGGCCGTGCGCGACCGCAGCTAGTGCCCGCCGCGCGCTGGATCTGATCACCGTCGACGTTCCGGCACCGCCCGGATTCGAGAGATCGGACCTGGCGCGGTGATCGGCCCGACGAGCACAATTACCCGAACCGCCGCAGGTGTCACAAGATCCCGTAAGAAATCGCGATGCGAAAGGTGACCTGGAGATGAAGTTGCACTACCTCCGGGGCCGCCACGGCGGCCGGGTCGCCACCTTCGCCACCGCCACCCCGATCGCGAACTCCATCACCGAAGCCCACGTCATGCAGCGCTACCTGCGGCCCGATCTCCTCGAAGCCGCCGAGGTGCTGGACTTCGACGCCTGGGCTGCCACGTTCGGCCAGACCGTCACCGAGGTCGAGCTCTCCCCCGACGGGGGTCGGTTCCGGCTCAAAAGCCGCTTCGCCCGGTTCCACAACGTGCCTGAGCTGCTGCGGATGTGGCACGTCTCCGGCGACATCAAGACCGCCGAGGACCTCCAACTGCCCACCCCCGACCTCGCCGTCCGCGACGACGGCACACGGGCCCCGCAGACCGTGGTCATCGCGCCGACACCCCAACTGCTGGCCTACGTCGCCGACCTGGCCGACCGCGCCGATCTCGTCGCCGCACGCCGGGTCGACCCCGACGTCGACAACATGCTCAAGGTCTCCGGCGACGGGCGGCGTGCCGCGCTGGACCTGCGCCTGGTCGACGACCAGCCCCCACCGGGCGAGTCGAAGGTCGACATCGCCGCCGAACAGATCGCCACGATCTGGGCCCAGCACCGCGACGACGAGTTCCTCGACGCCACCGGCGCACCCCACCCCGTGCGCGGGTCGCTGCAGATCGTGTTCTGCGACCTGAGCACCCCGAACCCGGCGCGCTGGAATGTCTACGACGAGCTGCGTGAGCAACTCGTCGCCCGCGGAGTGCCGCGCGCGGGAATCCGGTTCGCCCACGAGCCCCGCAACGACCAGGAGAAGGGCGAGCTGTTCGCCGCCGCCCGCACCGGGCAGGTCGCCGTGCTCATCGGCTCGACCGAGAAGATGGGCGTGGGCACCAACGTCCAGGCCCGCGCCGTCGCGCTGCACCACCTGGACTGCCCGTGGCGCCCCGCGGACCTGCAGCAGCGCGACGGCCGGATCCTGCGCCAGGGCAACCAACACCCCGAGGTGCAGATCATCCGCTATGTCACCGAACGGTCCTTCGACGCCTTCAGCTGGCAGACCGTCGCCCGCAAAGCCCAGTTCATCGCCCAGGTGATGCGCGGACGCCTCGACGTCCGCGAGATCACCGACATCGGCGACAGCGCGCTGTCGTTCAACGAGGTCAAAGCGCTGTCCACCGGTAACCCGCTGCTGCTGGACAAGGCTGCTGCCGACTCCGAGCTGTCCCGGCTCGAACGGCTCGAACGCTCCCACGCCCAGGCCCGCACCCGGCTGCGCGACACCGCCACCAACCACTCCCGGACGATCAGCACGCTCGAACGCCACATCGACGCCCTCCAGACCGCGATCGCAGCCCGCCGCGACACCCGCGGTGACCAGTTCTCCATGACCATCGCCGGCCGCACCTACGACGGCCGCGTCGACGCCGGCCACGCCCTCGTCCAGCACCTGCTGCAGGCGCTGCACCGGCCCGGGCCCGGCACCGAACTCCCCGGCCTGGCCGAACTCGGCGGGCTCACCCTCAGCGCCACAACCACCCGCAACCACCTCCAGCACGGCTACGCGATCACCATCGACCCGGTCGTCGGGGTGCCCGGCACCACCGTCGACGGGTCGGTCGCCCAGCTCGCCGAGGCCAAGCCCACCGGGCTGATCCTGCGGCTGGAGAACCGGCTCGCCGACCTCGACCGATCCCACGCACAGACTGTGGCCAGCATCGACCAGCACTACGACGAGACCGCCCGGGCACTCACCCAGGCAGACAAGCCGTTCACCCATGCCGACGCCCTCGCCCAGGCCCGGCGCAAGGTTGCCGACCTCGACGCCGCGCTGGACGAACTGGTCGCCCCGCCCGCGCCACCCGACGGCCATCCCGCCGCTGACGGTGAGCCGCCACGCACCGACGCCGCGCCCTCGGTGGCACCGCACGCCGTATCGGTTCCCGACCGGGCGCGGGCCGGCGGTGCGGTCACCGCCGCGCCACCCCGCGAGCCGCGCCACCCCGCGGCGGCCGCCGCAGCGGTGCTGCCCTCGCCGCGGCCGGGCGTATCGGCTCCGTCAGAGACGACGCGTGAATCGCCACCGGAACCCCGGCCGCTGCCTCAACCCGTCCGACGCGATACCCAGCCGCTCGCCCAGCCACGGGGCGCGCACCGGTCGTGAGCTGGTGTCCCGGGCGCTGGGCTGGCACACCGCCGTCTTATCTGTAATGACGATCGCGCCGAGCTCCTAGATCACCAGGTTGGCGACGTGGGCCTCAGTCCCCTCAGCTGCGCTTGTGCTTGCGGAGGCAATCTGGAGGGCCTGATGCAGCTCTTCGAGAGCGTCGTGGGCTGCGGCGAGCATCGCCGCCGCGCAGGCGCTGCAGTAGCCCTTCGAGCCGGCAGCGGGGCCGGGCTCGCGGACCAGGAGGATCTTCTCGCCGGGGCGGACGGTGTGGCCCTTGTTCCGCGAGCACTTGCGGGTCCGCTCGGCGGTCTTGACGGTCAGTCGCAGGAGAACCGTGCGGGGCGCGCGCGCCATCAGGCGATCCTGGCGCGGATGTCCGTCTCGACCTGGTCGCCGATGTCGTCGAGGTGGTCCATGGCGTCGTCGATCTCCTCGATCGTCCAGTCCCGGCGGCTGTCGACCGGTCGCCTGACATGGTCGTTGATCGCGATGTTCATCAGCCGGATCGCGGCGTCGAGATCCGTGCGGGCGCCGATGCCGCCGCGCGCGACGAGCTTCTTTCCGGCGCGGGCGAGCCCAACCGCCTCGCAGATGCGGTTCGCGACCGAGTTGGTGCGCTGCGCCAGGAGGGCCTTCCTGGCCTTCCTGCGGGCCTGTGGCTGGACGATCTGGGCAACAGGGGTGTCCCGGGCCTGGCCGATGCCGCGCCGCTCGTCCATGAGGGCGATGAGGATGTCGCGGTCGATCCCGGCTGCGTCGGCGTCGATGCCCTGCGCGCGTAGGGCGTCCATGACGCGGTCAGGGAGTTCCTCGAGGGGGATGTCGAGGAACTCCTCGGTGAGGAACTGGTCGAGGATCTGCTCGTGCTCGACGCGCAGCTGCGGGTTCAGCGGAACCCGCGTGGTCGAGGTCTTCTGTTTCCGCGGCGGCGTGTCGGTGCTGGTCAGCCAGCTTTCGACGAGGACGCGGTCCTGCTCGTCGATGAGCTTAAAGTCGTCCCAGTGCCGCTCGATGTTGAGCCCGACGTGGCTGACGATGACGGCGCGGTTGTCGGGGTGCCCGATCTTGTCGGGGCGGTTGACCCGCATCACGCGCCCGACGAACTGGATGTAGGGCGAGAGCGACCGATAGGGCCGGAAGATCGCCGCGACCGACAGCGGCTTGTGGTCGAAGCCCTCGCCGAGCATCTGGACCTGGATGATGACGTCGAGTTCGCCGTCCTCGAGCTTGCGCCGGATGCGGTCCTGCTCGGGCTGGGGCATGTTCGAGTGGATCTCGCTGGCCTGCAGGTTCCGCTCCTGGTAGAGAGCCCGAATCCTGCGGGCGTGGTCGATCGAGCAGGCCGAGGCGACGATCTGATGCTTGATCGGGCTGCCGTCCCGGAGGTGCTCCAGCATCTGGATCGAGGCGTCGACGATCGAGACGTTGCAGGCATCGGAGAGCGCGACGCACTTGCTGAACCAGTCCTTGTCGCGCAGGCGCATCACCTCTTCCAGGGTGTGCTCCTTGGTGTGGTCCTCGCTGCCGTAGCGGAACGTCAACGTGGTGGGCGCGACGTTGATCGAGGTGATGTGGGTGATGTAGCCCTTCCGCATCGCCGTGGCGATCGGGTAGCTGAAGATCGGGTCGCCTTCGACGGGCTGGTTGTCGGCGCGGAACGGTGTCGCGGTGAGGCTGATGATTTTCGCGTCGGGGAAGGTGTCGAAGACGTCGAGCCAGCTCGTCGCGGCCGCATGGTGGCCCTCGTCCACGATGATGAGGTCGAAGAAGTCGGCCGGCAGCGTCGGGAGCCAGCGCCCGCCCTGCTTGGCGAGCTGGTGGATGTTGGTGACCACGACGTGCGCCTGGGGGAGGTCGCTCGGGTTCGCCCCGGCGTCGAGGGCGGCGACCGACGGTCCAGAGCCGAAGCCGTCCAGGACGTGAAACGCGCGGTAGAAGCACTTCGGTGCGCTCGCGTTGAACGCCTCGAACAGCTGCTTGTGGATCGTGCGGTTCGGCGCGATGACCAGGACTCGGCCGCGGGCGATGCCGAAGGGCAGCAGGGTGATCAGGCCGGACTTGCCGCAGCCGACCGGGATCCGCTCGATCGCGCGGGTGCCCCCGCCGGTGAAGTATTGGACGGCGGCGGCGTGGCCGTCGCGCTGCGGATCACGTAGCTGCTGGTTGCCCGCGATCGCGGGGGTGGAGTCGGTGAAGAAGTCGGCGATGTCGTCGTTCGACAAGGTCATGATGTCCCTCGGGGAGGAGGTGGGGTGGGGGCGGACCCGGTTGGGGAGCAGGGTCCGTTCAGGCCGGTCTGCTGTGTTCGAAGTAGGCCTGGATGTGGTTGCGCAGGTGCGGGTGCAGGCTGCGCAGGGTGAAGTCGGTGACGGTCCAGCGGACGGCGTCGTCGGAGGCGGCGATGAGGCCCTCGACGGCCGCACTGGCCTGTTCGGAGGTGTAAACGCCCTGCAGCATCGCCGCAACGGTGCTGCGGACGTGCCAGCGGTTGTGTCGCGCGCCGAGCTCGCAGAGCGCAGTGGTGGCCTCCTTGAGGATCTTCAGATCGCGGGTGCTGTCGACGGATCTGCGGCAGAAGTCAGCCAGGACGTCGCAGAAGTCGAAGGAGAAGCTCCCGGTGGCGAGGTAGCGGGCGAACCGGGAGAAGACGTTGCTAAACGCGATCTGCCGGCTCTTCCAGAGCGACCGGATCGAGTAGGAGGTGATCCAGGGCAGCACCCTGGCCAACGCGCTCATGTCGTTCTCGTCGTCGTTCTCGTCGAGGCTCGCAGCCCAGTTGATCAGTTCGTCGAGGGCGAGCGACTCGGGTTTGGGGAGTCGGACGCGCTCCAGCAGGCGCGCGGCCGTGTCGTTCGCGGGCTCCGGCAGGGTGTTCTCGAGCGCGTTCACCGCGCGTTCGACTGCCGCACTGAACACTGCCGCGCTGGGCTGGCGGTCGTCCGGGCGTGGTGATGTCGCGGTCTCGATAACCGAGCGGAAGATGCTGTTCGGGACGCCGGCGCTGACCGGGAACTGCCCGGTGACCAGGTGCTGGAGCACCTTGCCGAGCGAGTAGACGTCCGACCGGACGGTGGCGTCGAAGCCGTTGTGCAGCTGTTCGGGTGCCGAGTAGACCTCGGTGCCCATGCCGAACCGGGTCATCGGGGTCAGCCGCGTGGCGCGCTCGACCTCGACGGCCAAGCCAAAGTCTGCGATCGCCCAGGCGCCGTCGGCGGTGCGCAGGATGTTCTCCGGCTTGAGATCGCGATGCAGAATGCCCTGGTCATGTAGGTAGCTGAGCCCGGAGCAGACCTGCTTCATCACGTCCAGGATCAGGGCCGGTCGGCCGGTGAACTGATCGATCTCGTCGGCCAGGCTCTGCTGCGCCAACGGCATCGCGAACCAGTAGTCACCACCGGTGAGCTCGCCGGACGCCAGCACGGTCATCACGTTCGGGTGGCTGAACACCTCCAGCAGACCCAGCTCGCGCCGGAACCGCTCGACCACGTCGGCGTCGGCGGTGTCGACCGCGCGCAGCACCTTGACCGCCACGACCTCCGGCGATGCGCCGGAGGCCCTCCGGTCGTAGGCGCGGAACACGTCCGCGAACCCGCCGCTGCCGATCTTCTCCTCCAGCAGGAACCGGCCGCCCAGCGTCCGCTTGGTCACCCCGGAGCGCGGCCGGCCCGCTGTCGACGTCCGCAACCCGGACCCGTTCCAGGCCTTGATCACCCCGAGGTCCCAGACCGGTCCCTGCGCGAGCTCGCCCAACGGCTCGGGGAAATCGCTCCGCTCGCGCAGCTTCGCCAGCCGTTGCCGGGACACGTTCAGGGCTCCGGCAACCTCGGACACTCCACCGACCTCCATGCGCCACCACCGTCCTTAATAGGTGTCATGGCGTCAATGATACCAGTGAGAAATGTTGCTCTCGGAGCAACCCTTTGAGTGGTCGCGCCCGCGTCCGGACCTGCGCAGACGTCGGACGAACCACGCGGGCTCCCTCCGCTGCTGGTGCCCTGCCTTGCCGTGTGGTCAGCCCCCGAGCTGACGTGCTGACAGACCCCGCGCTGCTGGTAGCCGCCCTCGACCCCGGCGCCGACCGCGGCCCAGAACGACCGGGAGTCTCCGAGGTGTCCGCCGAGGGTGTGCCAGGCGAAGCCGGGGTGCTCGGCGCTCAGCGCGGCCAGGCCCGCAGCGGCCAGGCCGCACCGCTGGAACTTCGGCATCGTGTAGGGCTGCTCAACCCAGCCCAGCCGGCAGCGACGGCAGACCTCGTAGTCGACGGCGAAGGCGAACTCGCGGGGGTGATCGGCCAGGTTGGCGGCGCGCTGGCGCCAGCCGATGCGCTCGTCGGAGAGGGTGTCCTGCCAGGGCGTGGCCAGTCGGGGGACCACGGGCCGGCCCTGCGCCCGACCCAGGCGCCCGCGGCTGATCCATCGCAGGAACTCGCGCGCCAGGGCTTCCCGGCCAGAGACGCGGCCGACCTGGTGGGCCAGCCCGGCAAGCTCCCGCACTGCGGCAGGATCCATCGAGCTACTCGGACTCGAACTCGGGCTCGGACCTGGAGGGCCTGAGTCCACCGATCGGGCCGCCGCAGGTGACGGTGAACCGGCTGACCCTGCTCTGCTGCCCCGTCGCGTCGGCGCTCGCCGTACTCACGCGCACTCGCCGAGCTCGGCGGCCGCGGCGACCTGCTCGTCCTCGTCGATCTCGGCCCGCTCGGGGTGCTCAGCGTGCCAGCGGCTCATCGCGGCCGCGGCATCGCGGATCTCGTCCTGGCGGACCAGGCGCTGCAGGTAGCCCGACGCGCCGCCGGTCTCGGGCCGGGCGCAGGAGCGCACCCGCTCGGCGACCCGCGGGTCGACGCGGATGGTCAGCCGCACCCGTTTCATGCGCTGCAGCATACGGTCGTGCGATCGGTCCGGGCCGCGAGCGGACCCGCCATCACCTGCGACGCGACCCCTGGGGATGTGGGTCATCCCGTTCGGATGCCCGCCGTGACCGCGCCCGGCCGCGCCCCTCCAGCCGGACGGCGCCGGCTGTGCCCTTGCCGGAGGGTCCGCGGGTGGCGTTCCTGCTGATCCGACCCACGGTCGCCGAGCCCTTCGCCCGGCATGACTCAGCCCTCGTGCTCGCGACATCACAGCTGCCGCGCCATCGCCCTCCGCCCGGGGCCGCGCCGGTGCTGGCACTCGCTGCCGTCCACGGGCTGCACCCCGGCGTGGTCGTCTCACGAAACCACGGATCCCGCCAAGAAAATACAATCCACGATTCACGTAGCCAACAAAGTTGAGGAAAATGCCGTTGACCGGAAAGTTCGGCCGGGAAACTATGATGAAATCCGTCGAGGCAACCACGGCGACACCGGTCCGGTAACTCCAGCAACAGTGGTCCCCCAACTCAGTTCTATTTCACCATGTTGTTTGCGGAGAACCAAACCGGCCCCTGAACTGGAGGAACACCGGCCAGGAGGCTTAATTCACAACCCAGCTGTCGATCATCGCGCAGGCCCTCCGAGCTGCGACGATGCGGCGGCGGGTGGTAGTTGTGAATAAGCCTCCAGCTGCGGCGCTAGGCGCCCGTGCGGCGGCGTCGGTAGAATCGCGGCGTGCTCGTGTACCGTTGAATTCACATTCACCACCTCATCTCGGGGTGGTGACCGCGACGGCCCGCCGCGTCAACGGCGGGCCGCTCGTGCCGCAGTACTGCCCCTTGGGAGAACAGAATGCCTTGTCATCGTACCCGTTCCTTCGGCGGTCGTCTCGCCCTGTCGCCCGCCGCGCGCCTGGTCATCGGCTTGGTGGCCTTGATCATGACGGCGGCCGTGACCGCCGTCGTCACCGTCGGTGTCGAGCTGGCTATCTGCGTCAGTGCCGGGGGCGACGTGTCGGTCTGCGCCGGCGCCACCTCCGAGCCGACCATCAGCCCGACGGCCGACCCCGTCGGCTGACGACGAGCCGGGGCCCGTTGACCACTCGCCGGGCCCGCCGATCAGGTCGGGCCGGCGGGTCGCCCCGGCGGCGCACGACGGTCAACGAGCCGGGTCGGCAGCGGACCGCCGCCAGGGATGCGGTCGTCATCCCGGCCCGGGAGGGCGGGTGAGTTGCCGGTGGAGTTCGCCGTGGACGGCGGCGAGTTCGTCGTCGCGTGCTCGGAGCTGGGCCTTGAGCCGGGAGATCTCGCCCTCGTAGCGGTCCTTCTGCGCGGTGAGCTCGTTGCGCAGCGCGGAGATGATCGGGTTGTGCCCGGCTAGCGCAGGCGCAGGTTCTGCGACGACGACTCGGGGTTGCTGGCGGTGGTCGCGGATCCGTTCGAGCAGGTCGGTGTGGTTGTAGATGGTCTTGCGGCTGACCCCGGCGCGGCGGGCGACGGCGTTGACGTTGACCGGCTGGCGGCGCCGGCGCAGGTCGCGCAGCGCCTGCTCGATGGCGTCGCGGACCCCCTCGGAGCGTTGCCGGGCGTGGCTGCGCAGGCCCTCGAGGGCCGCTTCAGGACGGGTCACCGCGGCGGGCCCGCGCGCCGGGCGCTGGTGTCGGTGGCCGTGGCGTCGAGCAGAGAGGCGTGCGCGCCGCGGGTCTGGATCTGCGGCAGCGGCAGCGGCAGCCGGTTGGCCGTGCCGGCCCCTGCGGCCGCCACCCTGACCGCGGCCCCGGTCGGGGTGGCTTCGTCCGGGGTGGTGTGCAGCGTGGCGATGATCGCGTCGAGGGACGCCAGCTCGCGAATCCGTTCGCGGACCCAGACGTTGTCGTCGGTGAGTTCGCGTCCGGCGCGTTCGCGGTAGTGCGTGCGGCGCTGATCGAGTAACCGGGCGGTGTCGGCGCGCTGCTGGCGGAGCTCGTCGAGGTGGGCGCGGTCGGTGGCGAAGTGCCCGCAGGACAGACACGCGTTGCCTTTGTCGCAGGTCTTGAGCGGGGGCAGCAGGCAGACCCCGTTGGGCAGGACCCGGTCGATGCGCTTGTCGAGCTGGGTCATCTCGTAGAGGTCGTTGGGACTGATGTCGATCGCGGCGCCGTAGGCGCCGATCTTCTTGTGCTTGAGGAACTCGGCCTCGGCGGTGGCGGCCAGGGTGGTGGCGTAGCGGACGGTCATCTCCGGGCTCTTGTGTCCGAGGTAGCGCTGGACCACGTGGAAGGGCACCCCGTCGTTGAGCAGCTCGGTGGCGCGGGTGTGGCGCAGCCGGTGGTGCCAGTCGTTGTGGTGCAAGCTCAGCGCCTCACCGAGACGCATCCTGGTCTCGGCCAGGGTCGCGAACAGCAACCGGTCCCGCAACGCCGACGGCGAGCCCGACCACTGCTGGCCGGTCTGCACCGAGCACGAGTCCAGGATCAGCCGGACCTGCTCGGGCAGCAGCACCGGCGGGTCGGCGCGGTTGCCGCGACGCACCGTGTAGATCGGACGCTGAGGGTCGGGGCGGGCGGCCGTGCCGATCCCGGCCAGCATCGGCAGGTAGCGGGAGCGGCCGCGGCGGCCGCGGGCCGAATACAGCCGCCGATACGGCTCGTCGATCCCGTTCGCGTCGGCGTGGTAGCGGTAGAACGCCAGCACCGCCGCAGCCCGAAGCTGCATGGACGCCGGGGAACAGCGCGCGCTCTGGGGGCCGATCCGGACGGTGCCGGGCAGGTCCCCGGTGCGCAGGTAGGCCAGGAAGTCACCGAACAGCGGCGTCGAGATGTCGCGCCAGTCGGTGCCCGTGTGCTCCAGCACCGTCCACCACGCGGCCAGACCGGCCGCGTAGGCGCGGATGGTGTGCGGCGAGGCGGCGTCGTTGCGCAGGAACTGCAGGTACTCCAGCACCGCCGGGACCGGCAGGTGATCCGCCCCCACCACCGTGTAGGTGTTCGGGGCGTCACGGAACGTGACCCGCTGTGTGTGCGCCATCCCCAGCCCCCCGCCGCCCCTCATCCCCGTCGGTCCCCGGCGGCCCTCAGGCGCGTCGCTCGTTGCGGAACCGGTCGAAGTCCAGGACGTTCCCCCCGGCGACGGGAACGGCCCCCGGGGTGGTGGCCTCAGGCGCCGTTACGGCGCCCGATGACGCGCTCGACCCGGTGGGGCGGCGCCGGTTCGCGCCGGAAGCGGCCAAAGAGCCGGCTGGTGCTGGGCGCTGCTCGGCGAGGAAGTCCTCCAGCAGGTCCTGCGGCCAGATCAGCCGCCGCGGGGCGAGCATGGTCACCGAGGTGGCGTGGAAGCAGCGCTCGACCCACTTGGCCAGCAGCCGCGGCTGCTCGGGCACGCGGGCGTCCCAGCCGGGCTCGGTCCGGCCCCAGGTGTGCCCGGTGGCCGGGTTGATCCGCGTGTAGAGCTGCCGGCGCAGCATGTCGTAGCGGTGCGAGTCGATCAGCCCGGACTCCGACAGATGCCGCAACAGCGCACCCAGCGAGATCCCCCACTTCAGCTTCAGCGGCACCAGGTTGTGCAGCGACACGACCTTCGGCACCTCCCCGGCGATCGCCGCCGCCGGCGCGAGCAGCTCCGAGGCGAACCGCGAGGCCTGCTCCTCCTGGTCCTCGCTGTCCACCCCGTCGGCGTGCAACAGCAGATGCCCCAGCTCGTGGGCCACGGTCCAGCGGATCCGCTCCCAGGAGTCCAGCGCCCGCAACACGATCAACGGCCGGTCCCCGTACTCACCGACCCGGGTCGAGTAGCCCACGTGCTTCTCCCGGGCGGCGTCCGTGGGTGCCCAGTTCAGCTCCCCGGAAGACTTCGTGTGCCGCGCCCGCATCACCACCGCCACCCCGGCCCGCTCCAGCTCGTAGGTGAGATACGGGATCGGCACGTCGGCGTCGATACCCAGCCGGGCCCGCGCCGCGCCGGCCGCCGCGGTGATGTCGGCGCCGCGGTCCAGCGCCGGCAACTTCACCGGCGGCAGCTGCGAGCGGACGTTGAGCTCCTCCAGGAAGTCACCCACCGCGGCGGCGAACTGGGCCAGGTACTCCTTCTCCGTCGCCGAGGTGGACTTCGGTGCCCGGAACAGCAGGTTCGCCGCGCCCACCCGCGACACCGGCGGTGTCGTGAAGAACTCCAACGGGAACCGCAGCACACCGGCCAGCCGCTCCGCCGTCTCGGCGTCCAAGGCGGTCACCTCGGCCTGCTCGAGCCGGGTCTGCCGGGCACCCTTCCAGCCCATCTCGCCCAGCACAGCCTTGCCCGTCATGCGTCGCAGGATCCGCGCCTGCCGCACCCGGGCCCCGTACATCTCGATCGTCGTCATAACCGGCCCGATTCAAGCCTCATCGCCCGCACCCGTGCACCACCAACCACCCCAACCCGAACTACGCCGGTGTGATATCGCCCGTGCCCACCGAGTCGTCGAACTCGTCGAAGTCGCCCTGCGGAGCAGGGGCCGCCGCGTCGGCCTCGACCCGCACCGGCCGCGGCGCCGGCAACGGCGCGGTCGCCAGGATCCGGACCACCGACGGCGAGTCGATGTCCGCCACCACCGCAAACTCCGCACCCGCGAGCTCGACCTCGTCGTCGTCTGCCCACCACAGCACGTACAAGTCGAACGAGCCTCCCGTCGAGCGCGGCAGGACCAGCTCGTCGAGTCCCTCGTCCAGCGCCATCTGACGTGCCACCGCCAGCGCTTCGCTCTGCCCCGGTGGTGGCACTTCCACCACCCGCACCCGCCTCTTGAGGTTGTCCGTCGGCCACTTCCGCACCCGGATCTGCGTGCCCGACCCGTCGGACAACACCACCGACACACCCGGCCCCTTGTGCGCGTCCAGCGACGGGAACGGCTTCTCGCCGCGGCGGTCGAACATGCTCAACAGCGTCTCCCTCACCGCCGTGCACCGGTTCTGCCCGCTCATGTCCGCCGCGTTCGGGAACCGGTCCGCCCACCGCGACGCCACCTCCGGCGAGGCCTCGCGCAAGTCGGCGTGCAGGAGCGCGAAGTCCGCCTCGTGCTGCCGCACGAGACTCGCCACCATCTCCTGGTGCTGTAGCTGCATACGTGAAAAGTTTCATGCATCGAGCTACAACGCAAGTCCCTCCTGGAGTGTGTCGTGAACGCAGGTCGGGAGCGACGTCATGCCATATAGTCTACATGTAACCGGCGTACCTAGAGCTGCCTGAACTGCACAGAACCCGAAAGAGACCCAACCGGAATGCTGCTGGTCACGGCCTAACGGATAGCGCTGTAGACGGCGGTCAGCAGCCACTTCTCGCCGCACGCAAGTCACAGTCGGAGTCACCCACTACGAACTACAGATAAGCCGGGAAATCGCGGCGGTGACTCACCGGGCCCGCCTCGGATCGGGAGCGATGCTGGGTGTGTGGGTCGGGCGCGGCGCCGGACCACGGCGGGTGTGGGCCCCGGCCGGTGCGGCGGCCCTGACAGGGGCAACAGGCACGGTCGGCGGGGTGAAGGTGACTTCCGCGCGGGTCGCCGCGGCCGCGGCGGCGCCGTGCAGCTCCGCGGCGGCGGCTCGTTCTCCGGCGGCGAGCTGGTCATCGACGCGGGCATCGTCGCGGGCGTCGAGATCCTCCCGGCCGGCGGTGTCAGGCAGGTCCGGTGTGCTGCGGTGCTGCGCGGCGTCGCGCTCGTGGCCCAGGGCCCGACCGGTTGCCACCGCCGCTGCCGCCTCGGCCCCTGCTGCACCGAGCTCCGAGCCGGCTCCACCAGATCCAGCGGGAGATGCACCACGGCGCAGACGCTCGTCGAGGCGTGCATCGTCACCGGTGCTGCCCAGTCCGCGGGCGGCGTGCAGCCCGACCCGGTCGACGGCGCTGCGCTCGTCGAGTTCCTCGGTCCAGCTGACGTCGATGACCTCCGGCGGGTCGGCCGAGCCCGGAGC
>Ga0105044_10009194_pt1 | contig 13544 bp, 11 predicted proteins | sample MAT01_FD_78092 | JGI IMG/M metagenome (GOLD analysis project Ga0105044, IMG submission 78092) | Freshwater microbial communities from Lake Fryxell liftoff mats and glacier meltwater in Antarctica - MAT-01 | ecosystem: Environmental > Aquatic > Freshwater > Ice > Liftoff microbial mat | place...
AACGCCAACTGCTGGCGCAACGGGACGTCCAATTTCCGTAGCGGTAGCCAGCGCCCCACCACAATGATAAGGTTGTGGAGTGCTTCCACATCTCGATCCCGAGACCGGCCTGCTGCCGGTCGGTGAGCACGAAGCATCGTGGGATGAGGTGATGGAGCGCTTCGGCTGGAACGAGAAGCGGCGTGCGCTGCTCGACGGCCTGGGTGAGGCGCTCGAGCTGCTCGCCGGGGTTGGCTGTCGGCAGGTCTGGCTGAACGGCAGCTTTGTCCCTGCCAAGGATGAGCCTGGCGATTTCGATGCCTGCTGGGACCCCGACGGCGTCGACCTCGATGAGATCGACCCGGTGTTCCTCGACCTCTCCGCTGGCCGGGCAGCACAGAAGCGTCGCTTCGGCGGCGAGCTGTTCCCGAACGTCATAGAGGCCGGCAGCGGCCTCGTGTTCGCGGACTTCTTCCAGAACGAACGCGGCGGATCCCCGCAAGGGGATCGTCGTCCTGAAGCTCGGAGGAGCGACGTGATCACCAACGACGTTCAGTACCGCTCGACCAAGTCGCATCTCGCCCAGTTCGAGGAGGCGCTCGCGAACCTGCGCGCCAAGGCCGGCAAGAAGCCGACCAAGCTCCAGAAGCTCGAGATCGATGCAGTCGCCGCACAGGCTGACGACCTGCGCGCCGAGATCGAGGACTACGAACGCCTCTCGTCTGGCGACGTGTCGACCTTCGAGGCGACCACCCTCGCCGGGCTGGCGACGTTGCTCATCAAGGCTCGCATCGCCCGCGGGTGGACGCAGTCTCGCCTGGCCGATGAGCTCGGAGTCGCCGAGCAGCAGATCCAGCGCTACGAGGCCACCGAGTACCGATCGGCCAGCCTGGCCCGGATCTGCGACGTGGCCGCGGCGCTCGGGATCGACGTGGCCGAGACCGGTCGGCTCCGGTCGATCGACGCCGCATGACTCTCGGCTGCTGACCGACGCGAGCCGGGGGCCCGCTCAGCCTTCGGCGGCGCGGCGGAAGCGGATCACGTTCGTGTCCTGTTCGTCGTCACGCTGTGACGCCTCGAGGATGCGGTCGATGCCGTCGGCGATCGCTTCGTCCCGTTCGGCGGTTGCGTGCTGGTACCGAAGCGCGGCTCGCGGACTCGCGTGGCCGAGGCGGTGCATGAGTTCCTTCGTGCTCGCCCCGGTCGCCGCCGCCATCGTCCCGGCGAGGTGGCGGGCCCCGGAGCGAGCCGGGGCCGACCACGCCGAGCAGGGCTGGTGGCAGCTCACCTCGTTGGAGCCTCAGACCTAGCCAGGAGGCGCTGAGGCCGGCGGGCGGTGACGGTGGGCGGGGCGCCACCGGCGCGTGGCCTTCGGAGGTTCAGTCGAGGACCTGCAGCACGCCTTCGCGCACGAGCCGTCGGACCAGCACCAGGCGCTCCTCGTCGTCGAGCGACCCCTCGATGGCGCTGATGGGCACGCCCGCAGGCCCGTGGGCCAGCAGCTGGCGCAACGATGGCGCGACCTTGGCCGGGAAGACCACGTCGGCACCGAAGCACGAGAGCACCACCTCGTCGGTCCGCTCGGAGAGGTCCCAGAGCATCGGGTCACGTGGGGCCACCACGCGGCTGCTGTCGAGGCCGTCCAGCTGGCCGAGCTGGTGCAGCTGGCCGGGGATGAACGGTTGGCGAGTGGCCACCAGGTCCCGTCGCATGCCGTCGAGCACCGAGGCGACCTGCACGTCCTCCACGAGGCCGGGCACGACGTCCTGCACGCGGCGGATCGCTTCGAGCCCAGCCTCGCCGGCCTCCCACCAACCCGGGGGCAGCGCACCACCGAGCTCGACTGACCCCTCGCCGGCGACGGTGAGCACGGCGCGCACGACGTCGATCAGCGTGACCCAGTGGATGCCGATGGTGACGTGCAGCGACATGGCGTCGGCCGCGGCCCGGTGCATGCACCCGCGGGGCACGTACGCCAGGTCGCCGGCGAGCAGGGTGAAGCGTTCGGTGACCGGCCCGGGCGCGTCGAGCTCGGGGTCGAACGGCCGCGCTGCGCCCGACAGGCCGCCTTCGTAGAGCTCCCAGTCCTTGGCCCCGTGGACCTGGAGCACCAGCACGTCGTGCAGGTCGTAGTGCGCCACGAACGCCGACGCGCCGTCCGGTGACAGGTAGACGTTGGCCTGGACCCGGCAACCGAGCTCGGCTTCGAGCCCCCGTGTCAACCGCCAGAGGCCGACCAGGCGCTCCTGGGCCTGGGGCAGCACCACCGAGCAGCCGTCCTCGAAGAGTCGGGAGACGGCGAGCGGGTCGACGAGGCCGCTGGGGTAGACGTACTGCTTGGCGTCCACGGGCCCGTCGCGCACCACCTGCAGGTGCTCACGGCGCGGGTTGCCCTCGAAGATCGCCGCCTCCACGGTGGCGAAGTCGAGCACCGACTCGTAGCGAGCCGGTTGGTCGCGCGCCACCACCAGCGGCTCCTGGGCACGATGGTGCTCGAAGAGGTCAGCGACCAGGAGCGGTGCTAGCAGCGACTCGAGGTACCCCGAGCCCCCGGGGATCAGCCCGTCCCGTTTCCGACCGGGTCGGCGTTCACCCCGGCGTCGCCGTCGGTGATGCCGGTGCCCGTGCCGCCGCCCACCGGATCGGCGTTGGCACCGGTGTCGCTGTCGGTGAAGCCGGTGGTCCCGGATCCGCCAGGTGCGCTCCCCGTGCCCGTGCCGTTCCCGGGCGGGTCGGCGTTGGCGCCCGAGTCGCTGTCGGTGAAGCCCGTCTCGGTGCCGCTGCCGCCGCTGTCCTCGGTGGTGGAGGGCGAGTCGTCCTCGGTCGTCGAGGTGGTCTCCTCGTCATCCTTCCCGGTGGTCGTGGTGGTCTCGGCGGCCGTCGTGGTGGTCGTCTCGTCCGAGCCGCCGTCACTGCCGCAGGCCGCGACCAAGGGGCCCACCGCCACGAGCGCGGCGCCCTGGCCCATGCGCTTCAGCGCCGTGCGCCGCGTGAAGATCGAGTCGTCGGAGAGCTTCGGGCCCTCTACCTCGTCATCCATACGTCCTCCCCTTGCAGTCGATGTGTCCCCACCACCCCAGATGTCTACGCCAACCGACTCCCCTGCGCGCGAGAGGCCTCCTTGTCACCGGAGAGCAGGTTCGGCTGATGCGCAGCGCTGGCTTCGGCCCGGTCGATCAGCCAACGCTGAGGATGCGGCGAGGCGCGTCGATAAGCACAGGCTGTGCCCATAGCCTGTTCGTATGTCCCACGTTTGCACAGGTTCGTCGTGAGCGGCCGTGAGGTGGGCATCGACTGGTCGGGGCGGCCGGCCTCCGCCTGGCTTCCCGACCCGCTCGACGCGCGGGACCTGCAGGTCGGCGAGTCGGCCGTTCGTGACGCCGAACGGGCGGCAGGCGCTGTGCTCCGAGTCGGAGACCGCCTGCCCGCAGGTGTCGAGCCCCTTGCCCGCCTGCTCCTGCGTGCCGAAGGCGTGGCCTCGTCGAACATCGAGGGGCTGCGCGCCGACCCTGCGGCCATCGCTGCCGCCGAGCTCGACGCCGGTGTCGGTGATGCCACCGCCACGTGGATCGCCAGGAACCTCAGCGCGGTCGATGCCGCCCTCGCCCACGCACGCAGTGCCGACGTGCTCGACCATGCCGAGGTCCACCGCTGGCACCGGCTGCTGATGACCGGCAGCCCCCTGGAACCAGCGCTCGTCGGCACCTACCGGGACCGCCAGGGCTGGATCGGAGGCACCGGCCCCCGCGACGCGGCCTACGTGCCCCCGCCACCTGAACACGTCGGCCAGCTCATGGGCGACCTGCTCGCCTACCTGGCGCGCCTGGACGTCGACGCCGTGACCCAGGCAGCGGTCGCCCACGCCCAGCTCGAGACCATCCACCCCTACGGCGACGGCAACGGGCGCGTCGGGCGCCTCCTGGTCCTGTGGGTGCTCGCCCGACGGCTCGAGGTGGCGGTGCCACCGGCGACGAGCGTGCTCATCGCTCGAGACCCGGGGGGCTACTTGTCCGGCCTCCAACGCTTCCGGACCGAGTCGGTGGACGCCTGGGTCCGCTGGTTCGCCCACGTCATCGAGCTGGCGTCTCTCCAGGCCCTGGCCTGGACCGACGAGGTGGACGAGGTGCTAGCCCGCTGGCGAGCCGACAGCGACGACCTGCGGTCGGACGCGACGGCTCGACGCCTCATCGACGTCCTGCCGCACCACCCCGTGCTCGACGTGGTGACCGGTGTTCGCCTCAGCGGTGCCTCGACGGCTGCGGTCCGGGCGGCCCTGGCCCAGCTCGAGGAGCGAGGCGTGCTCGCCGGCTGGCAGGGAACGCCCTCCGGGCCCGGCCGCCCCCGCCACTGGTGGGCAGCCACCGACCTGCTCGACCTCGTCGGCTCCTGGTCCGGCTGACGGCTCCGGTCAGACGGTCAGACGGTCAGATGGTCAGACCGTCTCCTCGAGGCGCAGGCGCACGTCGCCTTCGCCGGACCCGGCCAGGCGCTGGGTGAAGTCGGCGGCCGGCATCGGTCGGGCGAAGTAGAAGCCCTGGCCGCCGTCGCACCGCAGCTTCTTCAGCACCTTCAGCTGCTCGGCTCCCTCGATGCCCTCGGCGATGGTGCGGGCGCCGATCTGCTGGGCCACGTCGATGATCGCCCGGACCACGCCGGACTCGTGTCCGGTCTGGCCGAGGCCGTCGACGAAGCTGCGGTCGATCTTGATGATGTCGATCGGGAAGCGCTGGAGGTAGCCCAGCGACGAGTAGCCGGTGCCGAAGTCGTCGACCGCCAGCGCGAGACCGGCGGCCCGCAGCTCGGACAGGCGCTCGGGCGTGGTCGAGTTCTCGTCGACCAGCAGGCTCTCGGTGATCTCCAGCACCAGGCAGTCGGCGGGCAGGCCGGTGCGGTCGAGGATCTCGACGATGTCCGAGACGATCGTCGGCGTCTCGAGCTGGCGCACCGACAGGTTGACGTTCATGGTCATGCCCTCGGCGCCGGGCACCTCCGCCCGCCACTGAGCGAGCATGCGGCTGGCCTCCTCGAGGACCCAACGCCCCAACGGGACGATCAGGCCGGTCTCCTCGGCCAGCGGGATGAAGGAGCCCGGACCGAGCAGGCCCCGCTCCGGATGCTGCCAGCGCACCAGTGCCTCGACGCCAGAGACCCGGCCCGAGGCGAGCGAGATGATCGGCTGGTAGTGCAGCACCAGCTCGTCGGGCTGCTCGATGGCCCGAGTCAGGGCCGCCTTCAGCTCCAGGCGCTCGAACACCGAGGCGTACATCTCGTCCTCGAAGACCTCGTAGCGGGCCTTGCCCCGGTCCTTGGCCAGGTACATCGCCATGTCGGCGTTGCGCAGCAGCACCTCGGCCGAGGTCGAGCGGTCGGCGTTCATGGCGATGCCGACGCTGGCCGACACCACGATCTCCCGGGGACCGATGACGATCGGCGCCCGCAGCGACTCCAGGATGCGTTCGGCCACCTGGATCACCTCGCTCTGCCCGTAGGCGTGCTCCAGCAGCACCGCGAACTCGTCGCCGCCGAGGCGAGCGGCGGTGTCCGTCACTCGCAGGCACTCGCGCAGGCGCTCGGCCGCGACCACCAGCAGCTGGTCACCGACGGCGTGTCCCAGGCTGTCGTTCACCGTCTTGAAGTCGTCGAGGTCCACGAACAGGACCGACACCGCGTCGAGGCGCTCAGAGCTCTGCTCCAGCGCCTCGGTGACCCGGTTCGTGAACATCGCCCGGTTGCCGAGGCCGGTGAGCGTGTCGTGCAGGGCCTGGTGCCGCAGGTCGTGCTCCAGCTCCTTGCGCACGGTCACGTCGCGGGCGTTGCACACGATCCCGCCGACCGCCGGCTCGCGCCGGAGGTCGGTGATCGTGATGTCGACGGTGTGCCACTCCCCCCCGGTGTCGGGGATGCGCACCTCGATGCTCGTCTGGTGGAAGGTCTCGCTGGTGAGCTGGCGCCCGAAGGCGTCCACCCGGCTGGCCTCGTCGGAGGGGAGCAGGCCCAGCACGCTGGTCCCGAGCAGCTCGTCGGCCCGGTAGCCGAGCATGGGCGTGATCGCCGGGCTCACGTAGGTGAACAGGCCGGCCTCGTCCACCACCGCGACCACGTCGCTCGAGTTCTGGACCAGGGCCCGGAACCGGGCCTCGCTGTCGGCCAGCCGCTGCTCAGCGCCCTTGCGATCGGTGATCTCCCGGAAGTTGACGACGATGCCGCCGATCTCGTCCTGGTCGCGCAGGTCGCGGGTCACCACGTCGAACCAACGGTAGGTCCCATCGGCGTGCAGCAGCCGGACCTCCCGGGGATCGGTCGGGTCGTCGAGGCCCGACAGCGCGTCGAGGAAGCCGCGTACCTGCCCCCGGTCGTCGGGGTGGACCATCTCGAGGTGGGCTCGGCCGATCAGGGTGTCCGGCTCGCGGCCGAGGAGGCGGCGGACGGCCGGGCTGCAGAAGGCCACGGTGCGATCGGCGTCGACGACCATCACCACGTCCGACGAGTTCTCGACGAGCACCCTGAACCGGCGCTCGCTGCGCTGCCGGTGCATCTCGGCGGCCATGGCCACGCCCCGCAGCGCGAGGGCGGCCTCTCGGGCCAGGGCGGCGACGACCATGCGGCCCTCGCGACCCTGCGCCGCGCCGCCGGCCACGAACAGGGCACCTTCGTCCTCGGTCACCGAGCGCAGCGGGGCCAGGTAGGCGTGGTCCAGCTCGTCCTCGGCGCAACCTTGGAGGGTCGCCGCACCGAGCTCGCCGACCGGGAGGCAGCGCGCCACGGCGGCAGCGAGCTTCGGATCGGTCGCGGCCGCCACCGCCCACCCCTCCTCGCGAGGAGCGAGCACACCGGCCACCACGACGCCGTCGCCGAGGATCTCGGTGAGCCAGTGGAGGCTCGACTCCTGGATGCGCGCCACGGTCACCGCGCTCACCAGGTCTTCGCCGGCCCGCCGCAGCTGGGTCTCGAGGTCGGCGGTGCGCTCCTTCGCCCACACCAAGCGGGTGAGGCGGACGAGCACGAGCAGCGAGGTGACGAAGGCGCCGAAGACGATCAGCAGGGGATCGGCCGCCGCACCCGCGTCGAGCTCGAACACGAGCACCACGGGCGGCGTCATCAGGGCGAAGAACAGCATCGCCAGGCGCACCGGTCCCAGGCGCGACTCCTGCTCCGGTGGAGGTTCGGTCAACCTCGGCGCCGTCGGGTGGAAGGCTGCCGCCGCGTAGAAGGCGTACACGGGCGGGGTGAGGATCAGGAGGATGTCGCTGTCGAGGCCACGGGCGTAGGCGACGGTGCCGAGCAGGTCGTTGACGAAGAAGGCGACGACCGCGCCGGAGAGCAGGTAGTAGGCCACCGGACGGACACCCGGTCCGACGATCAGGCGCACGGTGGTGGCCAGGAGCGACAGCGTGAGCACCAGGTAGCTGACGTTGGTCAGGCGCTCGCCCAGCGGCAAGCCCGAGGTGCGCAGATAGGGCCCTATGAGCAGCGCCCACAGGGCGAGGCCGACGGCAGCCGTGACGATCAGCGCGTCGACCCACGCGTCGGGGTCGCGCTCGGTCGCTCGGCGCCGCAGGAAGATCAGCTCCCCGACGATCAACATGGCGTAGCCGGCGAAGAAGAACAGGTCAGCAGGCGAAGGCAGCGGGTCCTCCACCCCCACCACCTCGCCGTGAGCGAAGCGCACCACGCCCCCGACCAGGATCAGCAGGCCGCCGAGGCAGAGGACCAGCCAGGCCTCCCGAGCACCGGGCGGCATCCGGAGGGCCTTGCGGAACACCACCACCTGGCCGGCCACGGCGACGGCCTGGATGAAGAGGGGCCGAGCGTCAGGGGGGAGCAGCCATCCGGTCAGCGTCGCGAGCGCGCCGGCGACGAGCATGACCTGCCACATCGCGATCCGAGGGGGGACAGCACGCCGCACAGCCCTTCAGGTCGGCAAACGGCCCCGGAAACTGAGCGTGGGGGCCCGGCACCGAGGGCCGCCCGGAGCGGTCCGCGCCAGCGGGTGCGGGACGTCAGGCCTGCGTCGCCTGGCCCGGCGCCAGGAGGGCGGCCGACGGCGAGCAGAAGATCTTTCGGTACAGCTCGGGGTCGTTTCGCAGGATCTCCCGGCCGCCGACGTGGTGGTCGAGCAGGGCGGCGGTCGTCGGCGATCCGTAGTAGTCGGGATCGCTGGCGCTGACGGCCACGAACGGGAAGTGGAAGTGCTCCCGGTACACGTCGAGCAGCACGTCGTCGACCGACGCGAGGAACCAGGTGCAGCCCCGCAACCAGGACTCCCGCCGGGCGGCGGCGTAGCAGGCGATGGCCACGTCGAGGCCACGGGCGTCGCGACGCACCACCAGCGTGCCGATCTCCACCATCCGAGCCTCGCCCGCCGAGGAGAGCAGGTCGCGACCCTCGGGGGTGAGCTCGAAGTCCTGGATCGTCTTGAAGCTCTTCTCACCGGACCAGATCAGGCGCAGCGCGCCGGCGAGGCCCTGCTCGTCGGGCACCACGACGAAGCTGCTCACCTCGTCGAAGGCGCGGAAGCCGTCGAGCGTGCCGTCGGCGTCGACGAAGCCCAACGCCTCGAACTCCGCCCGCTCGAGCTGCGCCGCCTCCTCGAACCGTGGGTCGCCGTGCTCGACCACCGAGGCGAGCGGCAGCTCCTCCACCACGTCACGGAGGTCGATCACCGGCTCCGCGTCGCGCAGGTCGATGACCACCTCGGCCGGCTGGACGATGACCTGCAGCGGCTCGGCGCCGCAGAACTCCGAGCTGTACGCCAGCGAGTAGGCGCCGGCGCTGGCGATCTCGACGATGTCACCGATCTCGAGGCCCTCGGGCAGCTCGACCCCCGAGCCGATGAGGTCGTCGCCATCGCAGGTGGGCCCGGCCACCTCGTAGCGCTGGGACGGCTCGGCGTCGAGCCCGGGAGCGCGGAACGGGAACGAGAGCCCACCGCCTGCGGGTGACGCCTCGTAGAGGCCGTTGAACGCGCCGACGTCGAGGAACAGCCATGGTTGACCGCCCCGCTTGCTCCGGCCGATCACGTGGGCCTGGATGGTGCCCGCCTCGGCGACCAGGTAGCGGCCGGGCTCGACGATGAGGGCCACGTCGTAGGGCCAGGTCTTCAGGCCGGCCTCGATCTCGGCGCTGATCTCGGCGACCGACGGGGCATCGCCGGCGTAGGGCACCGGGAAGCCGCCGCCCACGTCCAGGGCCCGCAGGACGACGCCGTCGCCCTGAGCGGCCGCCGCGATCTGACCGCAAAGCACGACCGCGTCGCGCCAGGCCTTGGGGTGCGTCGACTGCGAGCCGACGTGGAAGGCGAGGCCCTCGATGGAGAGGCTGCTGGCCGACGCGAGGGAGAACAGCCACCGGGCCTCTTCGGGTGCGGCACCGAACTTCCCGCTCAGCGGCCAGCGGCTGTGATCGTCGGCGACCGCTATGCGCACCAGCACGCACGAGCCGGGGGCGCGGGCCGCGACCTTCTCGACTTCGGTCTCGCAGTCGACCACGTAGCGGCGCACGCCGACAGCGTGGGCGCGGGCGATGTCTCGAGGTGACTTCACCGGTGCGCTGAAGATGATCGTCCGGGGCTGCACGCCCACGGCCGTGAGCAGGTCGATCTCGCGGGCCGATGCCGCCTCGAACCCCGATCCCAGGGCGTGCAGGCGCCGGAGCACCGGCTCGGCCGGGTTGCACTTGGTGGCGTAGTGGATGCTCGCCACGGGCAGCGCCTGCTGCAGCCGCCGGTAGGCCGCGGCCACCTGGCCCTCGGACAGGAGCAGACGAGGGCCCACCACGTCCAGATCGTCGTCGAGGCGTTGCTCTGCTGTCGTCACCCCACACCTGCCCCTCGCTCACGTCCCCCCACAACAGCGCGCGTGAGGAATATCAGTATTGCAAAGGATCACACGACACCAGGACCCTGGGTGACTGGAGCCGGAGCCGGCCGCCCCGCCAGGATGGAGCCATGAGCCACCCCGCCTCCCACCGGCGCGCCCCCGGGGCACAGGGCCGGTCACGAGGCAGGTCACGAGGGCTGGCGATCGTGGCCGCCCTGCTGGCCCTCGCCCTGGCGGCCTGCAGCTCCGACGGCGACGACCAGGTGTCGGCTGCGGCCGACGACTCGGTGCCCGAGGCCCCCACGGCCACCGCACCCGAGACCACCACCACGCTGCCTCCGGCCGGTCGGGTGCCCACGGAGGCCGAACCGCTGCAGGTCCTGCTCGCCGGCGACTCGGTGATGGCCGGGCTGGCGCCGGCCGTCACCGCCGGGCTCGAGAGCGGGGGCGCGGCCGCCTCGACCTTCACGCTCACCCCGGCCCTCCCGCACCAGGGCCTCGACTGGGTGGGGTGGGAGGCGCGCCTGGCCGAGCTGGACCCCGAGGTGGTGGTGGTGCTGATCGGCGTGTGGGAGCGCACACAGGTGAACCTGGCCGACCCCGCGTTCCAGGCGGCCTACGACGCCGAGGTGCTCGACCCCTTCGCCCAGATGGTCGTCGACTCCGGCGCCCGGCTGGTGTGGGTCGGCATGCCCGGCGTGCCCGACGCGACGCTCTCCGCCGAGTTCACGACCCTCAACGCCGCCCTCGCGGCCCAGGCGGCCCGCTGGCCCGACGGCGAGGTCACCTACGTCGACGGCCCGGCCGCGGTGTCGGCGCCCGACGGCACCCAACCCGCGATCATCCCCCGAACCGCTGGAGGGGTGACCCGGGTGCGACAGATCGACGGACCCACCTCTGTGCCGACGGCTCCACCCTGATGGCCCGCTCCGTCCTCGGTGCCCTGCAGGCCGACTGGGCCGTCCCCCTGGGCTCGGGCTGGACCACCGGCGCCTGGCGCACCGGCATCGGCCTCCCGGAGCAGTGCCCCTCCCCTTGACCTCCGTCAGCACCGGGACCGATCCAACAGGAAGACGTCCGAGGTCGCCGGATGGCTGCGCCAGCCCGAAGGGCTGATCGAGGGGCGCTGCTGGCACACGAGGGGCAGCGGTCCACGACGGCGACAGGCCAGCAGTGCCCCTCGAGAGGAGAGCACCCGTCCGCCTAGTCCCGTTCCCAGAAGCGGTAGAGGTGGTAGCCCTCGCTGGCCAGGCGCACGTCGACGCCGGCGAGGGCGATGAGGTCGTCCACCAGCCCGAAGAAGGCCCGGTTCGGGGCGGGCAGCAGCAGGGCCCCGAACACGATGAGGATGCCCCAGCGCGACAGCGGGGCCAGCTTGGCTCGCAGCTCGACCGACAGGAGCGGGGAGATCACCCCGAACCCGTCGAGCCCGGGGATCGGCAGCAGGTTGAGCAGCACGGCCGAGATCTGCAGGAACCCGAGGAACGCCAGGGCGCTCGAGAAGCTGAGGGTGTCGAAGTCCAGCTCGACCCAGCCGAGGCCAAGCGGCAGCAGGCAGGCGGCGGCCATGACCACGTTGGTGGCCGGGCCGGCGAAGGACATCAGGCTCTTCGTCCACCGCCCCCGGAGTGCACCTCGGTTCACCCACACCGCACCGCCGGGCAGGCCGATGCCGCCGATGAGCACGATGAGGATGGGGAACACCAAGCTGAGACCGGGGTCGGCGTACCGCCGCGGGTCCAGGGTCAGGTAGCCCTTCTCGGCCACCGAGCGGTCACCACCGAAGAAGGCCACCATGGCGTGGGCGAACTCGTGCAGGCACAACGAGACCACCCACCCGACGGTGACGAACAGGAACACCGTCCACCCGCTGCCGTCGGTGACGGCGAGCCAGCCGCCCACCACGAAGAGGGCGAGCAGCCCGAGGAAGATCGGGCTTGGACGCAGGTGGTGTGCGGCCACGGGCTCGTGTGCAGTCGCCACCCGCGGACCCTAACCCGGCCCTCCCATGCGGCTGACCACCAGGCGGAGCGAGCCCTCGAAGGTGGGCTGGGTGCGCAGGTGCCCGTGGTGTGCGTCCCACCCACCGGAGTCCAGCGCCGTCCGCAAGCGCTCGACGAAGGCCTCCTCCTCTCCGGGCTCGAGCAGACCGAAGCCCGACTGGGCAGCCCGCACGTCAGCATCGAGCATGCGCTCTGGCCTCCCGTAGAACGCCTCGGCGAAGCCGTCGGTGCAGTCGAAGGGGATCGGTGGCGAGCTCACCTCGACCCGCCCGCCGAGGCCGGCGGCGATCCGGTCGACCTCGGGCATGCGGCGCCGGTCGACGGTGACCACCTCAGGTGAGTACTCGGCGATCCAGGAGCGGCTCAGGCTCGTGCCGTCGATGGTGAGCACGACCACCGGGCCGGCGGTGACCCGGCGCAGCTCGGCCAACCCCTTCTCGAGGTCGGGCCACTGGTGCACCGTGATGCTGGCCATCGAGGCGTCGAACGCGTCGTCGTCGAAGGGCAGGTGCTCTGCGGTGGCGTCGATGGCCGGCGCGAGATGGCGTGGTCGCTGGGCCCGCATGGTGCCCGACGGCTCTACGGCTACCACGTGACGGTCCTCGGGTTCGTACGAGCCGGCGCCGGCGCCCACGTTGAGCACCGTGCGAGCCTCGCCGAGGGCGGCGTGCACGTGCTCAGCGATGCGAGGATCGGGCTGGCGCACGGCGGCGTAGCCCGCCCCCTTGGCGTCGTAGTCGAAGTCACCTGCCGGTGTCGGTCGCATGGCGAACGACCGTAGCCAATCCGACCGCGCCGCGTGGCGAAGACCTACGGCCCGGCGATCCTGCGCAGGACCAGATCTTTGGGTGCGTCGGGCAGCAGACGGGCGAGGAGGGCCCCGGCCTTGGCGTCCTTGCCCACCAGGTAGCGGGCCTTGGGTCGGGCGCCGTGGATCGCCTTGGCCACCACCTCGGCCACCTTCAGTGGCGGGATGCCGGTGCGGTCCTGGTCCTCGATGCCCTTGCGCACGGCGTCGACGAACGGCCGGTAGTCCTCCAGCGCATCCGACCCGAGCGAGGCCTCCAGCTCGTCGGCCAGCGCTCGGCCCTTGTCCCAGATGGCGGTCTTGATGGCGCCCGGCTCGATCAGCGCCACCTTGATCCCCGCTGGGCGCAGCTCGTGGCGGAGCGACTCGGCGATGGCCTCGAGGGCGTGCTTCGACGCGCCGTACGGGCCCATGAGGGGAGTGGAGATGCGGCCCGAGATCGAGCCGATGAAGACGATGCGACCCTGACCACTCCGGCGCAGCAGCGGCAGCACCGCCTTGGTGACGGCGACCTGGCCGATGACGTTGACCTCGAGCTGGAGGCGCCAGTCGTCGACGGGCAGGTGCTCGAGGGGGCCGCCCCGGGCCACACCCGCGTTGTTCACCACGGCCTTCAGCCCGGCGGTCCCCTGCTCCTCGTCGATGCGGGCCGCGACGGCAGCGATCTGCTCGGCGTCGGTCACGTCGAGCAGCACCGGTGTGACCACGCCGGGACCCGAGGCCTCGGCAACGAGCCGCTCGCCGTCCTCGGTGCGGCGCACCCCGGCGTACACGTGGTCGCCGAGCGAGGCGAGGTGCAGGGCACAGGCCTCGCCGATCCCCGTGGACGCCCCCGTCACCAGCACCGCATCACCCATGCCGCATCCTCCCTTGAGTCGCACCGCTGGCGTTGCCCGTCGGTGACGCCTTCGCCCGTCGAGCGCTGCCAGAACACCA
>Ga0105044_10009195_pt1 | contig 13543 bp, 12 predicted proteins | sample MAT01_FD_78092 | JGI IMG/M metagenome (GOLD analysis project Ga0105044, IMG submission 78092) | Freshwater microbial communities from Lake Fryxell liftoff mats and glacier meltwater in Antarctica - MAT-01 | ecosystem: Environmental > Aquatic > Freshwater > Ice > Liftoff microbial mat | place...
GAATGTTCATCCTGATGAAGCGGTTGCTGTGGGCGCTGCGATTTTGGGAAAAACTTTGATGGAAGAAGAAGCTCCCGTTCTGCTTTTGGATGTTACACCACTGAGCTTGGGTATTCGCACGGCTGGTGGATTTTCTTCCATCCTCATTCCCAAAAATTCTACGATTCCTACGCAAGCCGCTCATATATTTACGACGGTCACCGACAATCAGCCCTCGGTTAAAATTCAAGTTCTTCAAGGCGAAAGCAAATTGGCCTCGGACAATGAACTTCTGGGAGAATTCGCACTGACGGATATACCCTCGCAAAAGGCGGGAGTACCCGAAATTGAAGTCTCCTTTGCCATTGATTCGAATGGTATTTTGCAAGTTTCAGCCAAAGACCTAAAAACCCAAAAAGAGCAGTCGATAGTCGTCACAGCTAAATCCGATTTGACCGAGCAAGAGAAAGAAGCTTTGGTGCAACGGCACCGCCATGAAGAGGTCAGAGCCAAAACTTAAATTTCTCAGTCAGAACGACGATCTTTTTGTTTTGAATAAGCCCGCAGGAATTCATTCTGTAGGTGCAGGTGCGAGCATCCAGTTAATTTTGGAGGCCGAGTTTCCGGCTCAGAAAAATCTTCCGGACGCGGGAATTGTTCACCGATTGGATCTAGAAACTTCGGGATGTCTTTTAGTGGCGAGAAATGAAGCTTCTTACGAGAGATTGAGAGAAGCAATTCGCGGTGAGGGGCAGATCCATAAAATTTACTGGGCCGTGAGTCGCGCTAAACCAAATAGTCTCAGCTTTGATTTCTATTTTTTCTCACGTTACCGCGGATCCAAAAAAGTTAGTTTGCGAAAATCTGGAAAGCCCAAAGAGCGCGGACGAGGCCGAATTAAAATTCTGCGCTTCGTCGATGGCATTTATTTGCTAGAAATCGAACTTGTGGGGCCCGGCAAACGCCACCAAATTCGAGCGGCACTTTCTGAGCTTTCTGCTCCCCTCCTTGGTGATTCACTTTACGGGGGTCAGCCCTGGCGAGGGGGGATCGCCCTTCACGCAAAGTCTTTGAAGAATCATACGTTCAGTGCAGTAGCGCCGCTGCCTGAGACCTGGACTACGCACTTGCCCGTGGGGGGGGCAGATTATTCGCGAAGAATGTCTGAATAAGTAGCTAAAATGATTTGCCTTTTTGACGTTATCGGGCTTTTCTTCACGGCATCCTGATTGCAGGATTCTTAAGTTTAAGATTGGGCAGGTTTTTAGTGAAAGTCTATTCGCGTAAATTTATTGTTGTGTTTGTTCTGGGGCTCTTGGGTCTTAAAGGTCCAGAAATCGCAACGACTCTAGCGGCAACACCAGTGTCGAGCGCTTTTTGTCGAGATCTAACCGCGAAGACAGGAAACCCCATTCATCGCTTAAATAGAGAACTGCAGATTTTTCTGGCTGACGCTTTGATTCATTCTGAGAATTCTTGGATCAAAGCCAATGCAAAAAAGATGGAAGAAATGGAAGCGGAACTATCAATCAAATTTCCAGATCTTTCTCCAGCAGATCAAGATCAAATCTTGGAACTTTTAACCCTCTATCGAGAAACTCATCGTCATCAGAGTTTGGGGCCAATAGTAGCACAAGCACTTCTTCAGCATCTCGGTGAAGACTTAAAACTTCGACTTAAAAGTCAAAGAAACTCTGTCAATGGATCCAACTTAGAGGCGGCTCATAAAAGACTCTTGGATTTTAAAAAAGCTAGTCTTCGAGGGATGGATCCCGTGGGGGCTCAGACTCGAGCCATGATGCTCTATGCCGCTTCTGGGCGCTTCAATCACTGGGAGCAACGCCCGCAAGGCATTCAATATTTTCAAGATGAGTTGCACAAAAAGTTTTTCAGCCTTAGTCGGGAAGATCAGGTAGAAATTCTGCGAGTTTTTGGACAAATTTCGGGCCAATCTTCGGAGAGCACTGGAGCTTCGGTAGAAGTGGCAATGAGCGAGATAAGAATGATTAGAATTCGAGCAGTAGAATTGCAGAATCGTCCAGAAGGGGACCCTAAAAGAAAGGTGGGCGAGGAAGTGAACAGACTCCTCAATGCTTTTTTGCCCCTTTCGAATTTTCGACTTAAGACTTCCGATTATCTCCCCTGAAGCTACCCTCGGCTCATATATTCGCCGGTCTCGGTATTGACCACAATCGAATCGCCTTCGTCGACAAATGCTGGAACTCCCACGCTCACTCCGGTTTCGAGTTTTGCTGGTTTCAAAACGTTGGTAGCGGTTGCGTTTCGAATGCCGGGTTCTGTTTCAACAACTTTGAGAGTCACACGCGGAGGAACTTCGATCGAAACGGGCTTTTCTTCAATAAATGAAACCGTGACTTTCATATTCGAAAGCAAAAAGCCCGCAAAAGATCCTATGAGTTCTTTGCTCAAATGAATTTGCTCGTAGTTTTCGGAATTCATAAAAACGAATTGATCGCCCTCGGAATAAAGATATTCCATCTCAGTAAAGTCGACATTCAGTTTCTCGATCGTGTCGTCAGAGCGAAAGCGGTGTGAAACATTTGAATTGGAACTCACATCTTTCATTTCCACCTGCATCATGGCCCTTAAATTACCGGGTGTATGATGGGTAGCCGAAAGCACTCGAACCACTCGATCTCGAAACTTAAGGACATAGCCCTTTCGTATATCTGTCGCTTTAATGTTCATGCTTCTCCATTACCGCAAATTTGGTTAAAGCTGGAAGGAATGGATTCAAGTTTTTCCGCCTCCAAAATTGCCAAACTCGCCTATCTCGAGCTCTCCGAGACCGAAACTAAGGATTTTCAAAAGCAGTTTGCCGCCATTTTGAGCTATGTCGACAAACTTAAAGACATCCCGATGACCTCTGAGGAGGCAAAAAAAATGGGCGCCTTTCATATTACGACCTCGTTTTACGAACTCATGGGACTGGATGCCGCATTGACCCTCCGAGAGGAAGGCTGCGACGCTCCAGCCACTCGCCTCAACCTCACCAATGACGAAGCTTTGAAAAATGCTCCGCAAACAGGCGGCATACCGGGGGAACTCCTTTTTGAAGTGCCCTCTATTATTGAAAGGTAAAAATGGGTCGTCTTGTTGATTTAAAAAAGGCTTACGCCGATAAAAAGACTTCACCGCGAGAGACTCTGTTGGACTTGTTCAAACGCATTGAGAAACTCAATCCTAAACTGAACGCTTATTTGGAAATTTTTAAAGAAGAGGCACTCAAGGCTTCAGATAATCCTCGAGCAGGAAGCCTTTCGGGAATTCCGATCGGAATTAAAGATATGATTTCGATCGAAGGTCATGAGCTCAATGCTTCAAGCAAAATTCTCAAAGGCTACAGAGCCCCACGTTCGGCAACTGTCACTGAAAAACTTGCGAACGCTGGAGCGATTTTCACAGGACGACTTAACTGTGACGAATTTGCTATGGGCTCGAGCAACGAAAATACGAGTTTTGGCCCCGTTCTGAATCCCAATGATCTCAGTCGTACGGCAGGAGGTAGTAGCGGGGGATCAGCTGCTGCTGTTCGAGCGGATCTCTGCGTGGGTTCCCTGGGGACCGATACTGGAGGAAGCATACGCCTTCCTGCCGCATTTTGCGGGACCGTTGGGCTTAAACCCACCTACGGTCGAGTTTCACGATCTGGGGTCATTGCCTTTGCGAGTTCGCTCGATCAGGTAGGTCCTCTTGCGGATGATGCTCAGGATACGGCCGAAATTTTTCAGGTGATTGCTGGACGCGACGAAAGGGATGCAACCACTCTGCCCGTCGCCACAGGAGATTATGTAGGAGCTGCAAAAATTGGGAATTTGAAAGGTTTGAAGGTCGGCCTTCCAAAAGAATATTTTGTGAAAGGTGGCTTGAGCCCGGATATTGAAAAGCTAACCCAACAAAGCATCGAAGCTCTGAAGAAAGAGGGAGCTGTCTTCTCAGAAGTGAGCCTCCCCCATACGGATTACGGAATCGCAGTTTATTATTTGGTCGCAACCGCCGAAGCGGCCAGCAATCTCTCGCGCTATGACGGCATTCGATATGGAAAGCGCGCAAAAGATTTTAAGTCGATGAAAGATTTGATCGTCAAAACGCGATCTGAGGGATTCGGTGCCGAGGTGAAACGCCGAATCATGCTCGGAACTTTTGCGCTCAGCTCCGGATACTTCGACGCGTATTATTCTAAAGCGCAGTTCGTAAGGTCAAAGATTCAGCAAGAATTTTTGGATGCCTTTCAAAAAGTGGATGTGATTTTCGCACCCGTATCTCCCACGACGGCCTTCAAGATTGGCGAAAAGTCCAGTGACCCACTACAAATGTACCTCTGCGATATTTATACCGTCTGCGTGAACTTGGCGGGCCTACCTGCCCTTTCATTTCCCATTGGAGATGATGCCAAGGGACTTCCCGTAGGGGCTCAATTCATTGGAGCCCCATTCGCCGAAGAAACACTCTTCTCCGCACTCGCGGGCTTCGAAAAAGCAGCTCCCTATAAAAGGAGAAGCTTAGAATGTTAGAAGAAATTTTAAAAAAATACGAAGTGGTGATTGGATTGGAAGTTCATGCACAGTTGAAGACCAAAACAAAACTCATGAGCGCTGCTGCAAATGTTTACGGCGCGCCTCCGAATTCCGCGGTCTCCACTCCTTGCACAGGAATGCCAGGCGCGCTTCCGACGCTTAATAAAGAAGCGGTCGCAGTGGCTGTGCAGATGGGACTAGCGCTCGACTGTGAAATTCAACCGGTGAGTATTTTTTCTCGAAAACATTATTTCTATCCGGATCTTCCCAAGGGTTATCAAATTTCGCAGTACGATCGACCTTACGCTCTGAAGGGCGGAGTGAGTTTTTTCTATAATAACGAACGAAAGACGATCAACCTCACCCGCATTCACTTGGAAGAAGATGCGGGAAAGAATTTGCATTTTGATGATCGCGGAATCAGCTTGGTGGATTTGAATCGCTCCAGTGTGCCCCTCATCGAAATCGTTTCGGAACCCGAGATTCGATCACCGCTTGAAGCGGCTGCCTATTTGAAAGCCTTGAGACTCGTGCTCCGCTATTTGGATATTTGCGATGGAAATCTGGAAGAGGGAAATTTTAGGTGTGATGCCAACGTCAGCTTGCGTATTCGAGGAGCCAGTGCATTTGGAACTCGAGTTGAGCTGAAGAATATCAATTCATTTCGAAACCTCGAAAAGGCAATCAACTATGAGATTGAACGCCAGCACCAAGTGATCGAAGCTCAAGAGAAAGTTATTCAAGAGACTCGACTTTGGGATGCCGACAAAAACAAATCCATCAGTATGCGCTCGAAAGAAGAGGCCGCTGACTATCGCTATTTTCCCGAGCCGGATTTGCTGCCACTCAGAATTTCTTCGGCTTATATTGAAACCCAAAAGAGAAAATTGCCCGAACTTCCGATGGCGCGAATGGCCCGCTTTGTAGAGGACTACGCAAGGTCTCCGTACGACGCAGAAGTCCTCTGCGCATCGGTCGATTTGGCGAATTATTTTGAGGTTGTCGCGAAGAGCGCCGGAGATTTTACGATGGCTTCGAACTTCATTCAAACTAATGTTCTCGCCAAAATTGCCAATGTAGAAACAGATTTCAAATCCTTCTACCCAGACGCAAAGGCCTTGGGTGACCTCCTCTTGAAGGTCATAGACAAGACTCTTTCGCTCAATATGGCCAAAGAGGTCTTCGAGGAGATGCTGAGCTCTAAAAAACTTGCATCTCAGATCATTCAGGAGAAAAATTTGTTCCAAGTCACAGACGAGGGAGCTCTAAAGGTTGCCCTTCAAAAAGTATTGGATGAGAATCCTGGTCAATTGACAGATTACAGATCGGGAAAAGATAAACTATTTGGATTTTTCATGGGACAAGCCCAGAAAGCTCTGCAAGGAAAGGCCAGTCCGGCAGTCCTCAAGGGCCTCTTGGAAAGGATGCTTAAAGGTGAATAGTTCAGTAACAAAGAAGAAGGTGGTCATGCCAAAAATTCAAGACATCGCACAGAAGCCTTACGGCACAAAACTCGGCAAAAAAATTTGGTGGAATGGCCGGCTTATTGAACCCGATGATGCAAAAATTCATGTGACTGCGCATTCGCTGCATTATGGGCTGGCAGCCTTCGAGGGTATTCGCGCGTATGAAATCAAGGGCGGCAAAACGGGAATTTTTAGATGCCACGACCATATGAAGCGACTCATTGCATCCTGCCATACTGGAATGATTGAACTCCCCTATTCTGAAGCTGAACTTGTTGAGGCTTGCCGAATCACTGTGGCTCAGTCGGGAATGAAAGCCTGCTATATTCGACCTATCGCCTTCTTGGATGCCGGGCCACTGGGCGTTTACTTCGATACAAAGACTCACCCAGTAACAGTCGCTATGATGACAATGGATTGGGGCAAGTACCTCGGCAAAGAGGCGATGGAAAAAGGCTCTCGCATCAAGATTTCCTCTTTCACGCGACATCATCCAAATATTTCGATGACCAAGGCCAAGTTCACCGGTCAGTACATCAATTCGGTCCTCGCCAAGCTTGAAGCCCGCAAAATGGGCTTCGATGAGGGCCTATTGCTCGATCCAGAGGGGTATTTGGCAGAGGGTTCCGGGGAAAATCTCTTTGTCGTTAAAAACGGCAAGCTTATCACCCCATCGGTCGAAGCAGTGCTCGAAGGGATCACTCGTGACACAATTTGTGCCATTGCTCGAGATTTGAAGTTTGAGCTCTTGGAGCGAAGAATGACTCGAGATGAACTTTATAACGCAGATGAGGCGTTTTTGTGTGGAACTGCCGCCGAAATCACCCCCATTGCGGAGGTTGATATGAGAAAGATCGGAAATGGCAAGCCTGGAAAACTAACTCAAGATATTCAAGCAGGTTTCTTTGACATCGTGACTGGTAAGAATTCAAAATATAAGTCATGGATCACGGTAATTTAAGAGCGGCTCTTTTACAGAAACTGGCATTATTTTTAATCGTGATGGGGCTTTCAGCATGCGCTGCAAAGTCACCCACTATGACGCGCGCCACTGGACCAGCCAAAACAGTATTGGCATCAGACTATGCGCCTCGAAAAGTTTTTGAGATTTCAGAAAAATATTTGGAGTACCACTTGGGCTATTCACTTTTGATTCGCGATTTAGATCGAGGCTTAATCGTAAGTGATTGGGTTGCGTCGAATGCATCTGAGCGTCAGCAAATTACGCTTCGAGTGGCGCAAAATGACAATGGCTCACTCGTCTCCGCACATGTGAAGACCGAGGGCTTTGATGAAAATGGATGGAGAGATGTACCCACATCGGGTGATCGAGAAGCGGTTCTATTAGATAAGCTCGATACCTATCTGCAATCTCAGAAGGCGAAGAAGTGAGCGCAGACGAACAACTGGGTCGCTTTGGTCGATACAGTCTCATTGAACATCTTGCAAAAGGCGGGATGGCTCAGATTTACAAAGCCGCAACACCCAACGGCAAAGTTTTTACTCTCAAAAAAATCCTTTCGGATTATTCGGCCAATCCCGACTTCATTAAAATGTTCCTTGAAGAAGCTAAAATTTCTTTGAATCTCAAACATCCACATATCGTAAGAGTTTTGGATTTTGGACATGTAGAAGGCGCTTACTTTTTGGCCATGGAGTATGTTTTTGGCAAAGATGTGGGCTCTCTTTTAAGAGCCTCGGTTGAGAAAAGAGTTTTCATTCCTATTGAAGTAGCCTGTACCATTCTTTGGCAGTGCGCGCGGGGTTTGGAATATGCACATAGTCTGGTTGATAACTTCGGAAAACCTTCCGGCATAATTCATCGAGATATTTCGCCGCCCAATATTTTGATTTCGTTTAACGGAGATTCTAAAATTTTGGACTTCGGAATTGCCAAGGCGACTCGCTCGAGTAGCAGACAGAATACTCGTTCCGGAGTTCTGAAAGGGAAGTTTTCCTATATGTCTCCGGAACAAGCTTCGGGTCAGCCTTTGGGGCCGCTGAGCGATCTCTTTAGTTTGGGAATAGTATTTTATGAACTCCTTACTTCTCGCTCCCTTTTCTTTTCGCAAGATGAAATGGAGACTTTAGAGCGAGTGCGAAAAGGTGAGGTTCCCAAGCCTTCGCAGCACCGAAAGGATCTCCCCGACGTCTTAGAGAGAATTGTCATGAAGGCTCTAGAGCGAAAGGAAAAAAATAGGTTTGAGAGTAGCGGCGAATTCGCCGAAGCCATTCGAAGCTTTTTAAAGACAACTTATCCCCGATCTGATTCTCGATCGGTGGCAAAATTTCTTCGCGCCTGTTTTCCAGAAGATTTTAAGCGGCGCGCAAAAATTTCAAAATCGGAGGGCTGGGTAGACGTGTTAATATCTGGAGCGTCGGACGAGGATCTTTTGATCGACCGTAGCTTTAGTGATCATGAAAATAAGACTCCCCACGCTATTTCGAGGCATCGAATTGGATTCCTCCAAAGAATTCTCTACGATCCGCGCACGAGCAAAAAAGTTTGGGCGGCCACACTTAAAGTTGCTCTCCTTGTTACCTTGGCGTTTGGAAGCTTTTGGATCTACCAAAACCCACCGAGAGAGGCCTGGGAATTTGTGGTAAATCGAATGCATGCTAATCCGCCTACCGAACAAAAAATTCAGCCAGAGGAAATTTCAGAGGCGAATTTGAAACAGGGAGGATTTGCCTATTGGATCTCGGAAGCCACGAAGGCTGAAGCCGAAGGTCGATTTGACGACTATAAAACTGCTTTAGAGCGCGCAAAAGAAATCAATCCGCTCGATTCGAATATTCAGAGCAAATGGCAATTTTTTCGCATCTCTCAAGGTGACTTTGTCGAAGCTTGTGCATCACTTAAAGGAATGACGGGCCTGAGCGCAGAAGATCAGGCGCTTTCTTCGGCCATTTGTGCGGAGGCCCGAGGCGATTTGGCTCTAGCACTGCAGTCCTATTCGGAGTTCTCACAAAAATTCCCAAGCGATTATCGAGCTGATAGAGTGAAGAGAGTGGTTGCATATCTTCAAGAATCGATTGGACCTCGGGAGCCCTTCTAATGCGTAGTCAGTTAATTTCGATTGGCCTTTTGAGTCTGGCTTTGGTGGGCTGTGGAGACGGAGATTTTAGAGTGAATCCATCCGAAGGTACACTTTCGAGCGCTGGCGGTGGCCCCGGCTCAGGCTTCAATGCGCTGCAGTTTTTTACCATCAAACTTTATCCGCTGATGATTGCAAATACGGGAAGCAAAAGCTGCTTGGGATCGGGATGTCATTCAATGCCCCAAGGATCCCAAACCTACTTTCAAGTGGATGCATCCTCTGCCGATGGTTCTTTTAATTGGGCCCGGCCTCGTCGACTCACGCCTGTTGTCGCAGGCGATTATTCCGCGGCTGATCCAGCATCATCGACTTTGAAATTTAAGAAAGATCAGAATCACCAGAATTTCAACAATTGGACGAACGCAGAGAAAACCTTAATCGATGAGTGGTCGGCTCTACCAAACTAAGAAATTAGCTGGGATCGCCGTCGACAAAAAGAGACTTCACTTTTTCCGCATCGATCAAAATCTCAGGGTGAGGATCGTCGGCGCGCGCAGCTGCGAATGTAACTGCTTCGCCAATGACTTGAGCTTCGTGGGGATCAAGCCCGTTTAGCACAATCATCTTATCGAATTCCCAAGAAATCGTGGCTGGAACATCTGTGGGTTTCAATCTGAGAGCGGACGCCATCTTCGTATCCGTTCCTTCTCGAACTTGCTGAAAGCGAACGAGCACTCCTGTGATTGCATTCTGACGACGTAAGTCCCAAGTATTATCTTTGGAGCGCTCTTTTACTTTAAACAAAACATAGGCGTGATCCATGAATCCCGTCATTCGATCGACAGCACCCGTTGCCTGCGGACTCACCACAACTTCGAGTTCGGCTTGACCTGAGAGAAGCCGACTTTCATTGATGCTTTCGTGCGAATCCTCCGATGGATGATCAAGGGCATTCATCAAATCTGCACGCAGTGACGAAATATGCAGACTCTTAAACGATTTCTCCAGACTTCCATCATCCATCGGTCCCGCTTTAGCTTTAGCCCGCAGATCTTCAAAATCTATTTCTGGCGAGCGAACATAAAACGCTTGATACGAATCGTAACCGAGTTTACCGACGGAATAGAGAATCATTCCAATCGAAATCACTCGAAGCGCAGATCGAGCCATTGATTTTGCTGTGGCTGTCTGAGCTGTCATACTCTCTCCGGGCAAAACGCTTTTGTAAGCACTACCTTCAGAGATCGTTGAAGCCGCTGTGGAGCGAACGCCCCACCAATTTCTCACTCGCGCCGCTGGATTATACCAGGGAGCTTTTGCAAGCCCCTGAACGTTGGCTGTTTGCAGCGAATTCATGGCCATTCGACCACGAAGTTTTTGATAAAGCTTTCGAACGGTAAGGCCCAGGCGTGAAGCGGACGTCTCACCAACCGATTTTCTAATAAACTCCTCGCCCATGGCAGCTTCAGCAGCCATGCGCATCTCTTGGTGCGCGGATTTAATAACCTTATCCATCGCCTTCGAATCGCTCAACATGCTCACTTCCATTCGAGCAGTGGTTTCTCGAATGAGTGATTGGCCTTGCCGAACTGTCATGCCGCCGCGCTCGATCTTGGCAAGTGCACTGGCAAGGTCTTCCATACTTGGATTGGTGATCAGCTTAGTCCCTGCACCCACAACTTTATCGTTAAAAATAGGCTCAACTTTTTTCCAAGCGTTCTGACCATAGATAGAAAGAATCTTGCCTTTGAAGGCCTCGCGATAGGCGAAATCAAATCTCGCCTGCAAGATGGCTTCGCGCGCGGCGGTATTGGCCCAGCCTGGAATCGGAGTGCCGGGGACTCGCCAGAGATTTCGAATTTCATCGCCCATCTTATCGCCGGCTGCAGCCGCAATGCTTTTCGGCGCATTCAATTCAACTTGCCGAGCGTAAAGAGCTTCAGATCGCAAGAAGCCCTTATTGAGTACGGCATAATCCTTGGTCATCACATAGAGAGCTAACCCAGCACCACCAATTGCGATGGTTCCCAAATTAGAATTCAAAACTCTCTTCATTCTTTGCATTCGCGTTTGAGTGTTTGCCAAAGCAAAAGCTCGCGAATTTTTAAGAATAGATTTTCGAACTTCTTCACCCATTTCCCCTTTGGAATTGGCAGAAATAGTTTGGATCAAACTCAAATCTTCAGCGCTCCACGTATAGACATCGGGAGGAGGGAGCCCTTCCATGATCTTCATCATCACTGAAAGAGTGGAAATAGTTCGAGTACTCAAGCTGTCAAGACTTGGAACCGTTCGTTTGCCAGCCAAACGAGAGATGTCAGCCAGCTCATCTTCGTAGCCCTTAAAAATTTTAGGATAAGGAGAAACAATTCGAGAATAAAATCCCTCGTAATCATTAGAAGATGTTTTTGCAATACTCTGAAGCATGGCTTCAGCCAAAATGAGGCGCGTATCGTAGAATGATCTTTTCACGCTCATGACCTGCTCAGTCATGGCAACCGAAGAAGCCACCTTTGCATCAAAGGCGTTGAGACAAGTATTGGGAAAGGCTCTCTTCAGCGAATCTAAAAAGTCATAGGCAGCCATCGCAGCACCGTAAATGAGAAGGGCTTTTTCTTGATTCGAAAGTGGAGACCCAGCCTGAATTCGAGCTGAGATATCATCGTCATCCGGTAGTTCAAACCGGGCGCGGAGTTGCTCAGACACCCAGCCATCTACAGATTCTCGTAAATCTCCCAGAGCTGTTGGGCTGGTTTGAAAATAGGGAAGCGCATCTGTTTTAAAATATTTTTCGAGCTCATCTTTGGTTTCTGAGCTTCGAGAGAGCTCAAGACTTTCCAAAATGAGTGCGGGTTGAAACCAAATAAAATAAAGGCTCGGCTCTGAGTCGGAATCGGGAACGTCGAAAAGTGCACAGGCTTGGCTTTCGGGATCATTCCCCGCAAATGTGGGGATCGCAAAGGCAGCAAAGCCCGCGAATAGGATGGATACCAGGTAAATTCGTCTCCAGAAAAAACACATAGATGGGCTTCTTATAGCTGAAGATCGGAGCGCTGCCTACCCTGCGCATTTGTGGGACAAATGGGACATGGATGTCCCTCTCCCTATTCAAGGACAAAAACTTTTCGATCTGGAAAGCGATCAAATATGAAGTCCTGCAAATTAATATTAAGAGGATAGTCGATATGCCCTTGTCCGATGAGAATGACTCCACGACCAGTTTCAGGAATTTGTTTAGCCATCCAATTGTTTCGGACACCCGTGACCAATGAGAGAAGGCCCAGCATGTCCTTTCCCGTTAGCATGTATTCATCAGTATCTAAAAAGTGGATTGGCTTTTGAGTGGTTTCTTGAATTTTTCGAAGGGCGCGCCATGTGGAATAAAACTCTCCCGCAGGACTTATTCGCCTATGCATGATTTCCCGTCGTTGATCTCCTGGTTTAATGGGCTCTTCTAGAAGGTAAAGCTCTCGGTCTTGATTGCCCGAGCTAAACATTTTTCCATAGCGCGCAGAAAGCTCAAGTCCTATCCAAGTGACCTCTGGAAACTTCGCTAAGGCTTCGAGTGTTTTAAGGGGAGCAGTCTCCGTATGATGATCGTTAACAATCAAAACGGCGTCCTTGGCGTCAAAGAATCTTTGAAGGTGGGCTGCCTGAATTCGCTCAACTTCCTTCGGCTTGTTTGGATCTCGTATTGTCTTAATCGTCCTTTCTTCTTCAACCTTTAAGTTGTGACGATAAGACCTGATTGAATCGGCAAAGCCACCAGCATCCAGAAGTTGGAGGACTCGAAAGGCACGAACATTGTTTCCATGGTTCTGCTCAATTTCTGTAGGCGCCTCTTCGTAAACGCTGATTCCAAAGACTTGATCTTTGTCGATCAAAAGAATTATTCCACTCTCCGCCTCCTTCATCACAACGACTGCTCGTGTGGGTTGCCTTGGAAAATCTCCGAAGTAAACGTTCTCCAGTTCTTTGGAGTCAGCAATTTCACCAACTATTTTGTAGTCCGCATTACTTAGTATTTTATAAACATCATTGAATGCGACAGGTTTTTCGAGCCGGATCGCAGGTCCGGGCAAGCGATATTGAAGCAAGGTTGGATATTGTTCTTTCAGTGAAACAATCGCCTCAAGATAGGCTTTGTGTTTTTTCGAAGCTCGTAATCCTCTCAGTTAGGGAGGTTTGTTTCTCAGGCTGAAAGAGGGCGTCCAAATCGAGAGCAGGATGGCAATCAGTCGAAACAAGGCTGAGAAGCAGAATTGAGCTTAAATCCATGGGGGCTATGTACTAGCAATTGCTATGCCAAGCAACTGACCTCCAGGGAAACGGCGAGCCGGGGGCGCCGTCCGGAACTTAGTTGAAATTGAAGGTGACCTCACCGCCGTATAAACTTGGTTTCGACAAAGAAATCAAAGGAAACAGAAGGAGAGGTCAGAATGAAAGTAATCAAAGGTCAGCGAGCAGAGCAATGGAAAATCGGACAAAAGGTGGACAGCAAATGGGAGCTGATTCAGCA
>Ga0105044_10009196_pt1 | contig 13542 bp, 14 predicted proteins | sample MAT01_FD_78092 | JGI IMG/M metagenome (GOLD analysis project Ga0105044, IMG submission 78092) | Freshwater microbial communities from Lake Fryxell liftoff mats and glacier meltwater in Antarctica - MAT-01 | ecosystem: Environmental > Aquatic > Freshwater > Ice > Liftoff microbial mat | place...
ATTATTCCACCAGCCAAGAGCGTAGGCCGGATTGGCCGCCGATCCGCGCGACCCCGTTTTCAGCGCGCCACGCCGGAGCACCGGCGCACCGCCATCGAGGGCCGCGCGCCCGATCCTGGCCCATTCCCGCGCTGTGAGCTGCCAGCCGGTGGCGAGGAGCGGATTGCCCAGGCGATCGGACAGATACCGCTGCGGCCCGAGGCCGAGCGGAGCGAGGACGCGGCGCTCGAGATAGCGGGTCGGGGACTCGCGCCGCGCGGCGAGCTTGCGGCGCAGCACCTCGTGAAAGACCTGCATCGCCCCCGGCCCGTAGAGGAAGCGCTGACCGGGAGCGGCCACCATCGGCAGCGCCAGGGCGAGGCGGTTGCGGTCGGAGATGCTGCCTGCGTGGAGGAAAAATCCGGGCTCCAGCCCGCTGGAAAAATCGAGTAGCGCCCGCACCGTCACCCGCGATTTTTTCGGATCGCCGGCCCACTCGGGCAGCGTGAGCGCCACGCGTTCGTCGAGGTCCAGCCAGCCCTCGGCCACGGCCGCCAGTGCGGCGAGCCCCCAGAAAGCCTTGGTCCCGCTGTAGATCTTGTGCGCCTGGCTGGCCGGGCTGCCTTTCCCATACTGCTCGCAGATGGTGCGGCCCGCCCGCTGCACGAGCAACGATTGCCCACGGCACTCCGCCGAATACGCCGCCGCCCGGGCCAGCGCTTCCGCGTCGAGCGCCGCCCCGCGGCTCACGCCCGGGAGCGCCACGCCGGACGCCACAAGCCAGAGAATCCGGACGATCGGGAGCCTCACGAGGCTTCCGCTCCGGCCTTCTTGCGGCATTTCGGACACACGCCGAAGATCTCCAGCGTGTGCGTGACGTTGCCGTAGCCCATCTGCCGCGCCATCCGCTCGAGCCCGTCGGCCACACACATTTCCAGCGTCTTCACCCCGTGGCAGGCGCGACAGATGATGTGGTGATGATGGTGGTCGCCCGTATTGAACTCGTAGCGATACGAGCCGTCCCCAAAATCGCAGCGGCGGAGGAGATTCAGCGCCTCCATCGCGGTGAGGCTGCGATAGACCGTCACCAGATCGCACTCGCCCACCTTCATTCGGCCATGCACATCCTCCGCGGTGAAGGGTCCATGCTCCGTGGCCAGCAGTTCGAGGATCGCCCGCCGCGGCCCCGTCACCCGCCCCCCGTTTTCGCGCAGCGTCTGGAGCGCCGCCGCGACGAGCTTTTCGGGAGAGGGATGCGAGTGCGGCATGGAGGAGGAGCACTACCGGATGTGCGCCCGCACTTCAACCACCGCGGCCTCGCGACCGCGCCCGGCCCTCCCCACTTGACGCTCGGGGGTGCGCATGAAAAGCTCGCCGCCCTATGTCCAAGTACGCCCTCGCCATCGCTCTGCTCCTCGCGCCGCTGGCCAGTGAAGCTGCGGAGATCTTTCGCTCCAGCGAAGGCTGGAGCGTCCAGGGCGATCCGGGCAGCGCCGTGGAAGTGGCCGCCGTGGACCTCATGCGCAAGGCCGAGCAGGCCGAGGCCGGCCGCGACCGCAAAGCGGCCATCGAAGCCTATCGCCGCATCGTCAAGCGTCACGGCCCCTCGCAGCTCTCGCCCAAGGCCCAGCACAAGATCGGCGTGCTGCTCGAGCGCGGCGGCGAGTTCGATCCCGCCTACGAAGCCTACTCCACCTACCTCGCGAAGTACCCGGACGGTTTGGACTTCGACTCTTCGGTGGAGGCGATGTTTCGCATCGCGCAGATGTTTCTCAACGGGCAGAAACGCAAGATCTTCGGCGTCCCATTCTCGCCGTCGATGACCCGCGCGCAGGAGATGTTTGAGGGCATCATCAAGCGCGCTCCCTACAGCCGGCAGGCGCCACTCGCGCAGTTCGACATCGGCCAGTGTCTGGAGAAGCAGGGCAAGAACCCTGAAGCCATCCAGGCCTACCAGACCGTCGTCTCGAAGTATTCGGGCGACGGCATCGCCGACGATGCGCAATATCAGTTCGGCTACGTGCTCCTGAAGGAAGCGCGCGAGGGCTCCTACGATCGCGCCGCCTCCGCGCGAGCCCGCGAGGCTTTCGAGGATTTCGTGAATCGCTATCCCGAGAGCGAAAAGGCGCCGCAGGCCCGCGAAAACATCAAGCTGCTACAAGGCGGCGCGGTGAAAGGCTCGCTCGAGATCGCGAAGTACTACGACAAGACGAAGCAGTTCAAGGCCGCCGTGATCTATTACAACGAGGTGCTCAAGCAGCAGCCCGGCACCGCCGACGCCGACTACGCCAAGGCCCGCATCGAGACCCTCCGCACCCAGGTCGGCGAGGATGCCCTGCGCGCCGGGCCCGAGCGCACCGAGACCGGCGCCCGGGCCGCCGCCCGGCGCAAGCTCCAGGCCAAGGTGGACACCGCCTCGCGGCCCGACTACGCCGGCCCGCCCGTCGTGGTGCCGGAAGAGCGCATCGTGCAAAAGGCTCCCGCGCCGGGCCGCCCGCAACTCCGCACCGCGCCCGGGGCCATGGAATCGCTCCCGGCCGTCGAGCCACCGCTTCCGATGCTGGAAAAACTTCCGACCGAAGATCTGCCGAAACTGCCGGAGTAGATGCGAGCGTTCCGCTCCCTCTCCGGGCCACGGGCGCCCGGATCTGCTGACCGTCGTGGTCTCGCGAGTACTCTGCGCGCGTGCTGCACTGCGGGCCTGGCGCTGGCGCTCACCGGCTGTGCCGGCTACCAGCTCGGACCGGTGAAGCCCACCCGCCTGCGCGCCGTGAATTCGATCGCCGTGCCCAGCTTCCAGAATGAAACCCTCGAGCCGCGCATCGAAGTCATGCTCGCCAACACCGTGATCAAACAGATCCAGCAGGACGGCACCTACCGCATCGCCAGCGTGAACGACGCCGACGCGATCCTCGAATGCACCATCGACCAGATCCTCCGCCGTCCGGCGCGTTCCGTGCGCGGCAATGTGCTCCAGACGCGCGAGTACCTGCTGAACCTGCGCGGCCGGTACCGGGTGGTGGATCGCGCCAGCGGGGAAATCCTCGACGCCCGCACCTTTACCGGGCAGACCAGCTTCTTCGTGTCCGGCACGAATAACATCGCCGCCGACGTCAATCAGGACGAGCGCCAGGCCATCCCACTCGCGGCGGAAGACCTGGCCATCCGCCTCGTCGCCCAGATCTCCGAGGGCTGGTAGGAAAAAAGCGGCGCCGCGAGCCAGGCGCGACCGCCGGAGCGCGGGCCGCGGCGCGCCAGACCGCTCCTTTTCACCGACGCCACCGCCCCATGCTCTACCTCATCGCCACCCCGATCGGGAACCTCGGCGACATCACCCGCCGCGCCATCGAGGTCCTCCGAAGCGTGGACGTGGTGGCTTGCGAAGACACCCGCCACTCCGGCCACCTGCTGCGCCATCTCGAGATTCGCAAGCCGCTCGTGAGCTACCACGAGCACAATGAAGCGCGGCGCACCGCCGAACTCATCGAGCAACTCGCCGCCGGAAAAACCGTGGCCGTGATCTCCGACGCCGGCCTCCCGGGCATCAGCGATCCCGGGCACCGGCTGCTGCGCGCCTGCCTCGAGCGCGGCCTGCCGTACACCGTCCTGCCCGGCCCCAGCGCCGTGCTCACGGCGCTCCTTGGCTCCGGCTTCGATGCCGGGCAGTTCTTTTTCGGCGGCTTCCTGCCGGTGAAAAGCGGCGGTCGCGAGCGCGACTTGCGCGCGGCCGGCCGTCGCGGCGAGACCTCGATCTTTTTCGAATCGCCGCACCGCCTCACCAAGACCCTCGCCGCCTGCGCCACGCTGCTCCCGGCACGGCGGCTCTGCGTCGCTCGCGAACTCACCAAGACCTTTGAGGAATATCGCCTCGGCCAGCCTGCGGACTTGCTCGCCCACTACACCGCGCATCCGCCCAAAGGCGAGATCGTCCTCCTCGTCGAGGCCCTCGACGCCCGCGGCCGACGCGCCCTGGACGCATCCCCACCGGACGAGGCGGAGCCGGCCTCGTGAACGCCAGGCGCACCCCCGAAACGCGGCTTGCAGTCACCCCGCAATCCCGCAAGCGTCGGCCACCGCCCGTGATGCTGATCCGCCGGTTCGTCGCCGCCTCCACCGTCCTGCTCGTTTCTTCCGCCTGGGCGGCGGAAAAGCCCCGCAAAAGCGTGACCCCCGAAGTCGCGCATCGCCCGGCCTTTCGCATCGGCTCGGTGCAGAGAGCCCCCGAGCGCCTCGAAGTCTCGGGCAGCGTCGCCGACGCCTGGCGCGACTTTTTTGGGCCGCGGCGGAAGGTCGAGCTGATCTCGCTCGATGAGGCGATCGGGGCCGCGCTGGCGAACAACCTCGAGATTCAATTCGATCGCGTAAACGTCGAGGTCGAGGCCGCGCGCAAGGACTTTGCCTTCGGCCTCTTCGATCCCACCTTCAATATCACCGTCTCGCGCGACTCGATCCTGCGGCCGGATAATACCAACAACTTCACCAGCTCGGAAGGCATCGCCCAGCTCGATAATCTCCGCGCCATTCAGGAAAACACGCGGGCCTTGCAGGTCGCCACGGGCCAGCCGGTCACGCCGCTCTTTGAATCGCGGGTCGGCGGCGAGGTCGTCATCTTCGACGCCGACCAGGATCGCTACCAGGCCAGCCTGCAAGGCCGCACCCCGTGGGGCATGCGCTACGCCCTCACCGCCTCGCAGACGAAACTGCGCAGCACCTTCATCGGCGACTCCCGCACGATCGTCCCGCAGTACAGCGCCTTTGGCGGCTTCGAGATCCAGCAGCCGCTGCTCCGCGGGTTTGGTCCCGCCGCCAATCTCTCCGACGGGCGCGTGGCGCGCGTAAACCAGCGCGTCGCCGAGCTGCTCTGGCGCAATCGCATTTCCGAAATCGTCCAGACCGTGATCGTGAACTACAGCGAGATGACCTACGCACTCCAGGACGTGCGCGTGAAGGAGGACTCCGTGGCGGCCAATCGCCGGCTCGAGCAGCAGAACCAGCGGCGGCTCGATCTCGGCTTCATGTCGCCCTTTGACGTGCAGCAGGCGCGCGTGGCCGTCTCTGCGGCGGAAGAGGCGCTCATCCTTTCCAAGGGCGCCTTTCTCGAGCGCCAGTACCAACTGAAGCGGCTGATCAACAAGGACACGAAACCGGACGACCACGGCGTCCTCGTGCCGCGCCCGATCGCCCCGATCGCCGTCCCGCTCCTCGACCGCAGCGCCAGCCTGCGCACGGCGTTCCAAAATCGCCTCGACTACCTGGCTGCTGTGGCCCGCGCCGAAGCGCAGGAGATCCGCTTGAAGTTTGCGCGCAATCAACTCTGGCCGCAGCTCGATCTCGTCGGCACCTACGGCTACAACGGGCTCTCCAACAACTACGCAGACGCGCGGAACGCGGCCTACCACAGCCAGGCGCCGCAGTGGAGCTTTGGCATCCAATTCTCCCTCCCGCTCGGCAATCTCCAAAATCGCGCCCAGCTCCGGGCGGTCGAAGGCTTCAAACAGCAGGCGCTCATCGACATCAAACAGCAGGAGCTAAAGGTGAGCGTCGATGTCGATACCGTGATCAATCGCATCGAGACCAACCGCCAGCGCGTCGAGACCGCGCGGCAGACGCGGCAGCTCAACGAGGAAGCCGTGCGCATCGCCAACCGGCGGCTCGAGGAAGGCCAGGTCTCGAGCTTCGACGTGATCGCGATCACCCAGCGACTCTACGAAGCGCGCAGCCGGGAACTCGACGCGCTGGCCGCGCTCCAGACTTCGGTCGCGCAGTTCTGGCTCGCCACCGGCACCATCCTCGATCGCACCGGCATCAGCTTCCGCGAGGCGGGCGCAAAACCGCGCGTCACTCGCTGAGGCCGCGGGCCATCCGGGCCGCGATTTGGATTTTACAATTGTCAGCCCCCGGAACCCTCGGCTAATAGCCATTCCGCATGATCAAGCATCTCCTCCTACCGGCACTCGTCGGCTACTTCGCTCTCTACGTCACGGGTTGCGAATCCACCCGCAACGAACGCAAGCCCCGCACCCGGGATGGAGGCTTCCGCCCGGGCGCGCCCGAGACCCAGGAGCCGACTCGCGAAAATCCGCCCGCGCAATCCTCCTCCAATTCGCGTCGGCGCGACGTGGAAGAGCCAGCTCCGGCGAACAACCCTCCTCCGCCTCCGATGCAGGAGCCGGTGAAGACTGGCGATCTGCCCTACGCCAAAGGCGTGGCCGGCAAGCCGGGCTTTGTCACCAGCCCCTTTGCTCCGGCGTCGGGCTACATCGACGTGCGCGGTTTCCCCCCGGGCACCGAAGTGAAGGATCCGTATTCCGGCAAGACCTTCCTCGTTCCCTAAGCTCCGCAAGTTCCGCTCTCTTTTCGCCCCGGCTTGTGGCTTCGGTCGCAAGTCGGGGCTTTCTTTTTCGCCCATGAGCACCCAGCGCATCGCCATCGTCGGACCCGGCCTGCTCGGAGGTTCGATCGCGCTCGCGCTGCGCGGTCGCCCGGGTTTCTCCACCGCCCTCTGGGCGCGCCGGCCCGAAGCCGTCGAGGAGCTGAAGGCCATCGCCATCGCCGGTTACGCCGCGACGAGTCTCGCCCGGGTGGTGCGCGACGCCGACCTCATCGTGCTCTGCACCCCCATCGAGACGATGCCCGCGCTGGCGCGCGAAATCGTGGACGCCGCGCGACCGGAGGCCATCGTGACCGATGTCGGCAGCGTGAAGGCCCCGGTGGTCGCCGCCCTCGGCGCGATCTTCCGCGGGCGACAGCGTTTCGTGGGCAGCCACCCGATGGCGGGCTCCGAGCAGACCGGCCTGCGCGCCGCGCGCGCGGATCTTTTCCGCGGCGCCGTGTGCCTCGTCACCCCCGAGGCGGAGACCGACCCTGCGGCCACGGCCACGGTGGGTGCTTTCTGGGAGACCTTGGGATGCTCCGTGCGCCAGCTCTCGCCGGCCGCCCACGACGAGGCCGTGGCCCTCATCAGCCACTTCCCGCATCTGCTCGCCGCCACGCTGGTCAATGTCGTCGCCGGAACGAGTGCCGACGCGTTCGCCGTCTGCGGCCCCGGCTTTCGCGACACCACGCGCGTCTCCGGGGGCGCGCCGGACCTGTGGGCCGGCATCCTCGCCGCCAATGCCCCGGCGATTCACCGTGCGCTCGACGCGACGATTGCCAAGCTCCAGGAAATCGGGAACATCCTCGCCCGCGATCCGACCGATCCCGCGATCCACGCCTTTCTGACCCAAGCCAAAACTCACCGCGACGCCCTGCGGTCACCGCCCTCCGCCCATGTCTGACTGGAAAATCCAACGCGCGCCGCACATCCGGGCCGAAATCGAAGTGCCGGGCGACAAGAGCATCTCGCATCGCGCGGTGATCTTTGCCGCGCTGAGCAATGGCGTCTGCGTCATCAAGGGCTTCCTCCCGAGCGAAGACTGCCTCTCCACGCTCGAGGCCATGCGCACGCTCGGGGTCGAAATCGAGCTGGCCGACGACACCACCCTGATCGTCCACGGACGCCGCGGCGTCTTTGAGGCCCCGCGCCGCGACATCGACTGCGGAAATTCCGGCACCACCATGCGCCTGCTCGCCGGGTTGCTCGCCGGGCAACCCTTCCGCAGCCGGCTCTTCGGCGACGCCTCGCTCTCCAAGCGCCCGATGAAACGCGTCATCGAGCCCCTCGCCCAGATGGGCGCAAAGATCACCGCCGAGGGCAAGGACCACCGCCCGCCGCTCGTCATCCACGGCACCGCGCTCAAGGGCATCCAGTACTTCAGCCCCGTGGCCAGCGCGCAGGTGAAAAGCGCGGTGCTCCTCGCCGGCCTCTGTGCTTCTGGCAAGACCAGCGTCACCGAGCCCAGCCAGAGCCGCGATCACACCGAGACGATGCTCGAGTACTTCCTCGCCGGGCCGAAGAAAAACGACCTCACCGTGACCCTCTACGGCGGGCAGAAGCTGGAGTCGCGCGACTTTCAGGTCCCGGGCGACATCTCCAGCGCCGCCTTCTGGCTCGTCGCCGCCGCCGCCCAGCCGCACTCGCACTTGCTGGTCAAAAACGTCGGCCTGAACAAGACCCGCACCGGCATCCTCAACGTCCTCGTGCGCATGGGCGCACAGATCCGCGAGACCGTGGAAAGCCAGGAGGCCGAGCCGATGGGCGTGCTCGAGATCAGCGGCGCGCGGCTCAAAGGCACGACCATCGAGGGCAAGGAAATCCCCAACGTCATCGACGAACTCCCGGTGCTGGCCGTGGCCGGCGCGCTCGCCCACGGCCGCACGATCATCGCCAATGCCGGCGAACTCCGGGTCAAGGAGACCGACCGCCTCGCCGCCGTGGCCACGAATCTGCGGGCCATGGGCGCGCAAGTCACCGAGTCCGAAGACGGCCTCGAGATCATCGGCGGCGCGCCGCTGCACGGCGCCCGCCTGCAGAGCTTCGGCGATCACCGCATCGCCATGGCCTTTGCGGTCGCCGGACTTTTTGCCGAAGGCGAGACCACCATCGCCGATGTCGAATGCGTCAACACCTCGTATCCCGGATTCCACGAGGCCCTCGAAAAAATCACCAAAGGCCCCGCCGAGCCCCAGACTCCCGTCCTCAATCCGGGCGCGCCGACAGAGTGAAACCTGTCGAGTGACGCCGTGCTCCGGTGACCTCCGAGCCACGCGTCTGGCGTCGTCATTCGTCATTCGTCCCTCGTTCTTCCCATGAATTTCCCGCACATCGTCATCGCCATCGACGGCCCCGCCGCGAGCGGGAAAAGCAGCGTCGCGCGCCAGCTCGCGCAGCGGATCGGCTTTCTCTACGTAAATACCGGCGCGATGTATCGCGCCATCGCCTGGCTGGCCACGCTCCGCCAGATCCCCGCGGCGGATACCGGACGCGTCCAGCAGTTGCTCCACTTTTCGGACATCGAGTGCGGCGTCACCGAGGGCGAATCGACCATCCTCGTCGATCACCTCGACCCCACCCCGCATCTCAACGAAGCGGCCGTGAATGCCACCGTCTCCGCCATCGCGAGCATCGTGGACGTGCGCCGGCTGCTCGTGCTCAAGCAGCGCGCCTATGCCCGCGATCACGACCTCGTGATGGAAGGCCGCGACATCGGCAGCGCCGTCTTTCCGCAGACGCCCTACAAGTTTTACATCGACGCGAGCCTCGAAGTGCGCGCCCAGCGCCGCGCCCGCCAGGGCCACGAGGACTCCATCGCCGCGCGCGACCAGACCGACAGCACCCGCGTGGCCAGCCCGCTCCTCATCGCCGAAGACGCCCACGTCATCGACAGCTCCCATCTCACCATCGACGGCGTCGTCGGCGAGATCGTCGGGCGGCTGAAACTCAAAGGGCTCAAATTTGCAGACCGCGGCATGCGCGTCGTGCCGTGAACCAACGCGCGCCCCTCCCTCCGGGCGGCCCGCCCCCGGCCCACCGCTGATCCGCCATGGGCGCCACCTACCAGCTCTTCTACCAGCTCTCGAAGTTCCTCACCCGGACCTTCTTTGACTACCGCGTGCTCCACAGCGAGCGGATCATCGAAACCGGTCCCGCGATCCTCGCGATGAATCACGAGAGCTACCTCGACCCACCCATGGCCGGCATCGCCAGCCGGCGCGAAATCTACTATCTCGCGAAAAAGACCCTGCTCGACTGGCCGCTCCTCGGCCCGCTCTTTCCGCGTCTGCATGTGATCCCGGTGGATCAGGACAATGCCGACCGCAGCGCCCTCAAGAACGTGATTAAGACGGTGCGCGCCGGCGGCTGCACCATCATCTTTCCCGAAGGCTCGCGCACCCTCGACGGCCAGCTCCAGCCCGCCCTGCCCGGCCTCGGCTTCGTCATCGCCAAGACCCTCGTGCCCGTCGTCCCGATGCGCATCTTCGGCGCCCACGAAGCTTTTCCGCGTGGCGGAAAACCCCGCTTCTTCCGCCCGGTCACCGTGGTCGTCGGCGCGCCGATTTACTTTACCAAGGCCGACCTCCACGGGACCGGCCGCGCACTCTACCAGCACCTCAGCGAACGCGTCATGGCCCGCATCGCCGAGATCCGCCTGGAGGAGCCCCGGTAGCCGCGCCCAAGGAGCCGGGGCGTCCCGCCCCGGGCCCCTGGCTCCGGCGCCGCTCGGGCGGGCTACTGCTTCAGCAGATCACGGATCTCCGTGAGCAACACGATGTCCGCCGCCGGCGGTGGCGGTGCCGTGGGCGCAGCGGGCTTGTTGAGGCTCGCCATCAACTTGTTCATCGGCTTCACGAGCACAAAGAAGACGACCGCGGCCAGGATCAGGAAGGCCACGACGGCATTGATGAAGTTGCCAATCAGGATCGGCCCCGCCTTGATCGCCGAGAAATCCGGCTGGCCTCCGACCATGCCGATCATCGGGGTGATGACATCCTTCACCATGGAGTCCACGATTTTGCCGAAGGCGGCGCCGATGATCACGCCGACGGCGAGATCCATGACGTTTCCTTTGGCGATGAAGGCTTTGAATTCAGAGATGACGCTCATAGGGAAGTAAGGATGGGTGGTGGTGGGTTGACGTTGGCGGAGACTTGTCCGGCGGGCTCAGGCTGGGCGAGCCTTTGCAAAACAATTTGCGGCTCGAACGGAAGCCGCTACCCTCCACGCCCATGTCATTTCAGGCCCGTATCGACGCCGATCTCAAGGAGGCCATGAAAGCTCAGCAAGCCGAGCGTCTTAGTGTCCTGCGCATGCTCAAAGCCGCGCTGAAAAATGTCGCCATCGAAAAAGGTGGTGTGAGCTTTGAACTCAGCGAGGCCGACGCCCTGGCCGTCGTCCGCAAGGAACTGAAGAAACGGCAGGACTCGATCGAGAGCTTCACCCAGGGCAATCGCCCGGAACTCGCCGCCAGGGAGCGCTCCGAAGCGGCACTGCTCGCCACCTATCTGCCGCAGAGTCTTTCCGACGACGAACTGCGCGACCTTGTCGCCACCGCCATCGCCGAAGTAGGCGCCACGACCAAGGCCCAGATGGGAGCGGTGATGAAGCTCGCGGTCGAAAAATCCGCGGGGCGCGCCGATGGCAAGGCGCTGAGTGCAGCCGTCGCCGCCGCGCTCCGCTGAGCACCCCACGCCCCGGACCGACTGTTCGCTCCCGCCCCGCCGGCTCGTCTTCATCCGCCCTTCCCTCTTTCCCCACCCATGGTCAGCGCCATCATCGTCGCCGCCGGCAGCAGCCGCCGGATGGGCTTCGACAAGCTCTTCGCCAAACTCGCCGGGCAGCCCGTGCTCTGGCACTCCATCAAAGCCTTTGAGGAAACCCCCGAGGTGAACCGGATCGTCATCGTCACCCGGGAAGACCGCATGGACGAGGTCGAGAAGCTGATCGCGAGCGGGGGCTTTGCGAAAGTCTCCCGCATCGTGAGCGGCGGCGAAGAGCGACATATCTCCGTCTGGAATGGCCTCCAGGTGCTGCAGGAAGAAGGCGCGGAGTACGTGGCCATCCACGACGGCGCCCGCCCCCTTACCACCCCCAAGATCATCCGCGCCTGCATTGAGATGGCCCTCCTGCACGGCGCCGCCTGCTGCGCCTCCCCGATCCCCGATACCGTGAAGCGGGCGTCGATCGACCAGATGGTCAAGGAAAGCGTCGAGCGCACCGGACTCTGGGCCATGCAGACGCCCCAGGCCTTCAATGCCAGCCTCATCCTCCAGGCCTACGCCCAGCTCATGGCCCGGCACGAGATGGTCACCGACGAAGTCTCCGCGGTGCAGAAGCTCGGCAAAAAGATCGCGCTCCTGAAGAGCGACGACTGGAATTTTAAGATCACCTTTCCCCACGACCTCGAGCTGGCCGAACACGTGCTCGCCTTGCGGGAGAAGAAAAAGAAAAAGACCAAGCCGAAGAGTGCCGCCTGAGCCGGGATGAAAAACGCCAAACTTCCAAGGTCCACCGCGCCGCGCTCGTCTGACGTCTGGCGTTTTCCGACGCTGCACGGCTGCCCCCCGGCCCCGGTCACGCACTAAATGGACCACCTCTACCGTCTCACCACCCTGCCCAGCGGAGCACGGATCGCCTCCGTCGAAATGCCGCACATGCGCTCGGTCGCGGTCGGCTTCTGGGCGGGCATCGGCGGGCGGCACGAGTCCCTGGAGCAAAACGGCATCTCCCACTTCCTCGAGCATCTGCTCTTCAAGGGCACCAAAGCGCGCAACGCCCGGCAGATCACCGAGAGCGTCGAAGGCATCGGCGGCTACCTGAACGCCTTCACCACCGAAGATCACACCTGCTACTACGCCAAGGCCGCCGTCGCCCACTTTGGCGCCCTCTGTGAAGTGCTCTCCGACATGTACCTTCGCAGCCAGTTTCCCAAGGCCGAGATCGAGCGCGAGCGCGAAGTGATCCGCGAAGAGATCCTGATGTATCGCGACCAGCCCTCGCAGCATGCGCAGGAACTTCTCACCGAGACCCTCTGGCCCTCCCACCCGCTCGGCCGCCCGCTCACCGGCACCCTGGAGACCATCTCCCACCTGCAACGCGCGGATTTCATCGACTACCGCCGCGCCCATTACAATGCGCGCAACACCATCATCACCGTCGCCGGTCCCCTGCCCCACGAGCGCGTCGTCGCCGAATTCTCCCGCCTCCTCCGCACCCTCCCAGCCGGCCACTCGCCGCGCTACACCCGGGCCCGCCTGCCGAAGCAGCCCGCCCAGGTGCGGGTCCACACCCAGGACACCGAGCAGACCCACCTCGCCATGGGCTTCCATGCCTTTGGCCGCGCCGATTCCCGCCGCTACGCGCTCAAGCTCCTCTCCGTGATCCTCGGCGAAAACATGAGTTCGCGCCTTTTCCAAAAGCTCCGCGAGCAGCGCGGCTACTGCTACCACATCAGCTCCAGCATGGTCGCCCTCGCCGACTCCGGCGCCCTCTGCATCTCGGCCGGGCTCGACATGGCCAAGCTCAAGAGCGCCCTCCAGCTCATCCTCAAGGAACTGCACGCCATCTGCACCAAAAAGCCCGGCGCCGACGAACTCCGTAAAGCCCGCGACTACGCCATCGGCATCACCCTCATGGGCCTGGAATCGACCACCAACCAGATCATGTGGATGGGCGAGTCCATGCTCGGCTACGGGAAAATCCTCGACCCCGGCGAAGTCGAGTGCGCCATCCGTTCCGTCACCCCCGAGGAGATCCAGGCCGTCGCCTGCCATTGCCTCCATCGCAGCCGGCTCGGCGTCGCCATCGTCGGCCCCTCCAAGGACGCCGCGGCCATCGAGAGTTGGATCGCCGGCTGAACCCGGCCCGCCCCTTTCCCCGGCCCGCACCCCTCTGCTGGGTGTCATTAAAAGTCGTGCTTGGCGCGGTGCCGTCCCGAAGGGACATGGGAGATTAGCCGGGGGTGCAGCGAGGAACGAGCGCAACCCCCGGACATCTACAGAAATGGCCCTCGCCCCGGAGGGGCGCTGGACCCGGCGCACTGGTTCTGGCGCCCTTCCGGGGCGCGTCGCATTCTCCGGGACAGGACCGGGGATTGCGCTCGTCCCTCGCTTCACCCCCGGCTCATTGCCGTGATGCCTCCGGCATCGAAATTACAGCCCCGTCTTCCGAATTTGTGAGGCGCGACA
>Ga0105044_10009197_pt1 | contig 13542 bp, 11 predicted proteins | sample MAT01_FD_78092 | JGI IMG/M metagenome (GOLD analysis project Ga0105044, IMG submission 78092) | Freshwater microbial communities from Lake Fryxell liftoff mats and glacier meltwater in Antarctica - MAT-01 | ecosystem: Environmental > Aquatic > Freshwater > Ice > Liftoff microbial mat | place...
GCCGTCATGCGTCTGTACAAGGGCGTGTCGCTGGCGTTTGGACCCACGACTTCCGGCGGCTTCTACTACGATTTCGATCTGCCCGAAAAGATCAGCGAAGACGATGTTCCGAAGATTGAAGCCGAGATGAAAAACATCATCAAAGCTAAGGAGCCATTTGAGCGCATCGATCTCAGTCGCGATGAAGCTCGCAAGTTATGTAGCGACTTGAACCAAGATTTGAAAGTCGAACATATTGACACCGGACTTGCCGCACATGACACGGTCAGCATTTACCGCCAAGGCGAGTTCGTCGACCTGTGCCGAGGTCCACACATCCCTGACGCCGGCCGAATCAAAGCGGTCAAGATGCTGAGTGTTGCGGGTGCCTACTGGAAAGGTGATGCGTCAGGACGCCAGCTACAACGCCTCTACGGTACCGCGTTCTTCGACAAGAAAGAGCTGGATGACCATCTTGCACAACTTGAAGAAGCACGCCGCCGCGACCATCGTGTGCTTGGTAAGAAACATGGCCTGTTCGCGATCAATGCCGAAGTTGGCCAAGGACTTTGCTTGTGGCTACCCAAAGGTGCTCGCGTTCGCGTGACTTTGGAAGAGTTCTTGCGAAAAGAGCTGTTAAGCCGAGGCTACGATCCTGTTTACAGTCCACACCTGGGTCGCGTTGAGTTATACGAGACCAGTGGTCACTTTCCGTATTACCGCGACAGCCAATTTCCACCGCTGTTTGCTAGTGAAGCGGGCGGCTTGCTGGATGCATGGAGCCGTCGCCTCGAGGACGGTACACTGACCAGCGACGCCGAAGAAAAACTTTTTGCTGCGGCCGAGGTGCTTGGGGTCTCGCTTCCAGACTACAAGCCATCGGCTACTGCGGACGTTAAGCTCGCGATCTTGCATACTTGGCAATCCGCGCATGAGCGATATCTCATTAAACCGATGAATTGCCCTCATCACTGCCATATCTTCAAGGCGCAGCCACGATCGTATCGCCAGCTACCGCTGAGGCTGTTTGAGTTCGGCACGGTCTATCGTCATGAACAAACCGGTGAACTTAATGGCATGTTACGCGTTCGCGGCCTGACGCAGGACGATGCGCACATCTTCTGCACGGCTGATCAGGTCGAACATGAGTTCCGGGCGACGATCGAACTGACCAAGTTCGTTCTGCAGTCGGTGGGCCTGAACGATTACCGTGTTCAGTTGTCGTTGCGTGATCCTAACAGCGACAAGTATGTTGGCAGCGAAGAAAACTGGAACCGAGCCGAAGATGCGCTGCGCGGTGTGCTGAATGACAGTGGACTAGAGTTTGGCGAGCAGCCTGGCGAAGCTGCTTTCTATGGCCCCAAGGCTGACTTCATGGTCCGTGACTGCATCGGTCGATCATGGCAGCTTGGGACCGTTCAACTCGACTACAACTTGCCCGAACGATTCAAGCTTGAATACAAGGGCATGGACAATGAATCACACCGACCCGTAATGATCCACCGCGCACCGTTTGGGTCGCTAGAACGCTTCACGGGAATGCTGATCGAACATTTCGCGGGTGCGTTCCCGCTTTGGCTTTCTTCGGAGCAGGTCCGTGTTTTGCCGTTGTCGGATAAGTCACTCGAATACGCGATCGCCGTCGCCAAGCAACTTGACGAAGCTGGCCTTAAAGTCACCGTCGATTCGCGTGATGGTAAGGTCCAGGCCAAGATTCGCGATGCACAACTCGACTTGGTCAATTACATGGCCGTGGTGGGACCGAAAGAAGCCGAGTCCAGTGAGATCGCGTTGCGTGATCGAATCGATGGCGATTTGGGAACGATGAAGATCGGTGCCGCGATCGCGAAGCTGAAAGAAGAGATTGCGACGCGTACGGTGCGCCAAGCGATCTCGAGCACCATTGCTTCGGTTACCGAAACGGACAAAGCCAAAAGCGAGTATTGAGTAGCGGACACTATTTATCGCTCATTGCTTACTGATCCTTAAATCGGTTTAATTCCAGTGCGATTGAATGCATCACGCTGGACCAGTCGCCCATTTTCTCCTGACGAAACAGTCGCATCGTCGGATACCACGGTGTCGTTTCGCCTTGTTCCAGCCAGCGCCAATCGGGAACCTTGCCGAGTATTAACCAGACTGGCACCCCAAGCGCTCCAGCGATATGTGCGGTTGAGGTGTCCGTCGTGATCACCAAATCAAGATTCTTCATGATCGCGGCTGTATCGATGAACGCCCCACCGGACTTGTCGATGTTATCAGGCAACCGCATGATCGCTGATGAAAACGGAACCGTGGCGATTTGTTCCATGCCAAATCCATGCTGTAGGCTGAGCAGTGAAACGTCAGGTACCGCAGCGATTTCTGCAAACTCAGCCAGCTTCACCGATCGATAGATATCGGCGTGATGCTGCGGATTCCCCTGCCAACAGATGCCGACCCGCTTCTTTGCGTTCGCATTGCCAAGGTTGCGTTTCCAATAATCGATCAACATCGCCGAAGCGTTGAGATAGCCCTTGGACAAGTCCGCATCACCGGCACCTACCGCGAGTTCGCCGGTGCGGCCATACCAATAGTCGACGACATCAATGAACGAAGCTTGGTAGTCGACTCGCTCATGCATGGGCAACCCATCGGGTAGCAATGAATCGATGCCTGGCGCGGAACTAAACAGCGGTACAAGATGCGGCGTGCAAGTCACGATCGTCTTGGCACCTGCAGCACGCAGCGTTGCCGCCACACGAATGAACTGGATCGCATCGCCAAGTCCTTGCTCGGGATAGAGCAAGATGGTCTTGCCCTGCAAATCTTCGCCTTGCCACAACGGGTAGGGATGAGAAGGTCGGCTGCCGCCCATGAAGCTCCAACGCCAGCGATACTCCGGCCAGCCTTCAGCATATCGCTTCTGTAACAGATAGATGACGCCTAAGTTTCGATGTAGCTCAGGATCATTCGGAACCAGCTTCAAAGCTTCGTGGTACCAGTGCAGGCCACGCTCGACTTCACCGGCCCAAATCCACAACGTTCCACGATTCTTCAGCGGCGATAAGTAGTCGGGCTTCTGTTGCGATGCAATCTCTAAACTGCGTTCGGCTTCGTCGATCTGGCCAAGCATTCTCAGCGAGTTGCCGAGATTGTTCCAAGCGATGGGAAAGTGCCTCTCAATCGCAATCGCGCGGCGATAAGATTCGACGGACTCTTTGAATTTGCGTTGGTCGAACTGAGCGATGCCCAGATAAACATGGGCCGCCGCATTTCGCGGTAGCTGTTGTATCACTTGTCGATAAATCGACTCAGCGGCAATAACATCGCCAGACTGATGCAATTTCCATGCTTGTTCGAATACCTGGTGAAGTTGCGTCATGAGCGTCTTGGATTGTGTGTCGGGTCCCATGATCAAATTTTGGGTTAAGAAGTAGAGCAATCGTCCCAATTGCTCGGAAAACAATTGGGACAATTGTTCTACACTAAATTTCCCACCCTAATTTTCATGGTAGATAAAGCATTGGAGAACAAAAAAAGTCGGCGGTCTTTTCTTTTGAAAAGACCGCCGACGCGTGTCACGAGTAGGGTTCTACGAAAGCTCGCTTAGTCGAGGAAGCCTACTAGGTCTTGGCTGCGACTAGGTTGCTGCAGCTTTCGAACCGCCTTGGCTTCGATTTGTCGAATGCGTTCGCGAGTCACTTTAAAAATATGGCCAACTTCTTCGAGGGTGTAGCTGTAGCCGTCCCCAAGTCCGTAGCGGAGTTTGATGATTTCACGTTCGCGATAGGAAAGACTCTTCAGCACGTTCGTAATCCGGCTCTTTAGCATTTCCTGAGTCGCACCAATCTGTGGACTTTCTGCTGTGCTGTCTGGCAGCAAGTCGCCAAACTGGCTGTCTTCGCTATTGCCGACAGGCCGGTCAAGGGAAATTGGGAAGCGGCTCATCGTCAACACACGGCGAGCTTCCTCGACGGTTGTGTCGGCGCGGCGGGCGGTTTCTTCAATCGTCGGTTCTCGCCCTAGTTCCTGCAGTAGCTGACGAGCGACGTTGCGAACGCGGCTCATCGTTTCCACCATATGAACGGGGATTCGAATCGTACGGCTTTGGTCTGCAACGGCCCGAGTGATCGCTTGTCGAATCCACCAAGTCGCATAGGTGCAGAACTTGAAGCCACGGCGATACTCAAACTTGTCGACTGCACGCATCAAACCTGCATTGCCTTCTTGAATCAAATCCAAGAACGATAAACCACGGTTTCGATACTTCTTCGCGATCGAGACGACCAACCGCAAATTGCCTTCGCTCAGTTCTCGTTTCGCCTGTTGGTACTCCGAGTAAACGCGATTGAGCAACTTCACTCGGTTGCGAAGCGACGTCGGGGTCTCCTGACATGCCGTCATGATCTGGCGACGTTCTTTGATCAAGCGATCGCGCAGCTCAATGTTAACCTTGCCTCGGCCCAAACCCTGCAACTGCCGATCGATATCGTCCAATCGATGAACGAATTTTTCGAGCAAGCCAATCCGAGTTTCAATTCGTTGGGTCCGCAAACCAAGCTCCTCGATCAAACGGACCGCACGACGTCGACGACGAGCGAGCGAGCGCCAGGCTTGTTCGCGACGACGAACCGACGCGCTTTTGCTCAACGCGGTTTGCCAATCATGCTTGTTTCGCTTCAGCAACATGCCAAGCGTTTTCAAATTGTGCGGCAGGCGACCAAGAATCTGCGCTTTCTCAAGTCGATCGGTTACCGACACTTGAACGGTTCGATCAAACGGCAACTGCCCACGATGCACCTTGCGAAGCGTTTTAAACGCCTCGAGCAATACATAATGATTCTCCAGCAATTTTGTTCGGAACCGTCGGCGTGTCTCTTCGATACGTTTAGCGAGTTCCACTTCTTGCTTTCGCGTCAGCAGTGGAATCTCTCCCATTTGGGTAAGATACATGCGAACGGGGTCGTCGGACCAAGATTCGCTCTCGTCCACACCTGACAGTAGTTCATCGGAACTCTCTAATTGGACCTCACCGTCAGCAACCGGGTCGGTAACCGCGGCAACCGGATCATCATCGAGGTCGTCATCGGGAAGCTTACGAAACCCCGACTCGACATCAGCCGAGCGTGGTACGTCATCTTCGAAATCGTCTAATAGCGTTTCGTACAAAGCGTGCACTCCTTAACGTGCTAACCGTGCTTGAATCAATGCCCAAAAAGGACCGTGGCGGTTGCGTCCCCAAGTCTACCACCCCATCCGGCGCTGAACGGTTTATCTACCAAAATGGTAAGACTTTGCGTCTCTAGCGACCGTGCGGACTCGGCAATTTGTGAGTGCTGCCACTAGGCACAAGATTGCCGCAATACGTTCCAACTTCCCCAAAGGTCATCGCGGTTGCCCAGTCGGACGAATCAGTCCGTTGTTCAGCCCTGCACGATGTATTGATTCGCGGCGTGTTGAATTGCGGCGAGTGAAAATTCGGCAGGTCAGAGCGGTAGGTGGCAACTGCTATCGACGATTCTAGTCACCCAGACGCTCGGGTCTAGCTCCAGGGAAAAAATGGTTTCTCAGGATCGTGACCCAGCTCGCTACCAATGCCGTAGCTCTCAGCTAGACTTTAGCCACCACGATATCGACAAGCTTTTCCGCTGTTTTTTGCTAGGCTTTATTTAAAAAAGGCGCTGGCCCTTTTGGAGCCGAGTCGTTTTCGCCCAAATTTTCGTCTTGAACAACCTTATGCCGCAACTCTCCTGCCCTCAATGCGACCAGAAAATTACGGTTGCGATCAGCCAAGCCGGGTCAAATGCAACCTGTCCGAGTTGCCAGCGGGAAGTCTCGATCCCTACGCTGCGAGAACTGCGACAATTACCTGATCTGTCCAACTACGAGGAGCCGAGAGAATCCGCGACTGGACGACGGATCGTCTTCGCAATTCTCATGTTGATCGCGGGAACCGCTGCCGTTGCGGGCCTGTTCAGCGCCATTCGCTACGTCGCGATCGATGTCCCAGCGACCACCGAAACACACATCGCCGAAATGGAGCGAGTGTACAAAGTAGTCCCAGCGAGCCAGTTGGTTCGCGAATGGCAACAGATGGAAAAGTTTGGCTTGGATGCTAGTACCCCCTACAACTACAAGAAGATGGCGATCGAAAAAGCAAAGTGGGGACGAAATGGACTCATCGGGCTGTGCGTGTTTGCGCTATCGGCCATCGTCGCGACCGTGCTTGGAATCCGTGATTCCAGCCAGAAAATCTGCGATTCTAAATTGACTCCCTGACCGGGACACTTGGGCGGCTGTCAATAACCCTGATTGCTATCGCCGACGTAGTACATAGACCACATCTTCGCTGCCAGCGTCGACCACAACAGGCGCTCGCATGTCGTAACAAAAGTCGTACGTCGCCACCGTCTCCCACACACCACTTTTCTCAATCAGTTTGCGCATCTGTCCAGCGGTATAACTGCGCAACACCAGCACATCATCGATCCGCCACGAACGAGTCGGATTATGGATGTCGAAGCGAATCCCAAATCGCTCCACACGCTTGGCCGTGTTCCGTTCGATCGTCCACATGTGCGTATTGATCGCCAAGTGCCCCCGCCGAGCTGACCATGACTCGGTCTCGCTGGGCGCAGCTTCCGTAGGCGTCAGATGCACACCTAACAGATACAAACCACCAGACCGTATACATTTCCCCATCGCCTGCATGTGGCCTTCCGCAGCTTTCTCCGTCGACAAGTGACGAAAGCTGTTGATTGTGTTGAACGCGACATCATACCGAGTCTTGGTTTCGAACGTTGACATATCAGCCGTCCAAGCGCGATCACTGATTCCATGGCGCGCAAGCCGCTCGTTGCAAAAATCAACCGCCCGCGAATTCAAATCAATCCCCGCAACCGCGTAACCACGTTTGGCTAAGTGAAACAACAGCCGACCGGTTCCGCACGCAGGCTCGAACAACTTGCGCACCTTCCCTGTTGCAAACTGCTCACCACACTGCACGATAAACTTTAGCTCCGCCGCACAATCAGCCCCAAACACCAGGTCGTAGTATTTTGGATGGTCATAGATCGATTCAACGACCGTTTCAATTTCTGCGTTCAATCTGTCGGACTCCCAAAAAAGGGTTCTACGGTTGGGGCTTATGCTTAGCGCACACTTGGCAATCCAAGCACACGCCGCATCAGACCAATCTGGCCAGCGTGTATTTGTTCGTGCAGCGGACAAAACAATATCGCGCCCAGTTTGACAGGATAGGCGGCATACGGCATTTCGACGGGCTCAAGCAGCACGCGTGGATCAATCCCCTCCAGCCCACGTATCGATCGAGCATGAACTTCGTCCAACCGCTGCAGCAAATCGTCCGCCCCAAACTGCGAGACCGAACTGCTCGCTGGGTCTGAGCCTCGTCCAAAAGCCTTGCGAAACTTGCTGGGAATCAAATCCAGATCCGCATCTCGGCGACCGTGAATGCGAAACATCAACAGTCCATATTGGCTGACCGCCAGATGCCCAACTTGCCAAGCCACGAACGTCGGAACTGCGTCGATTCGAGTGAACCAAAGCTCCGTCGGGGTTGCGCCCAGCAACTCACGTGTATAACGCCGCGCAAAGTCGATCTGTGCGAGCGCTGCTCGCAGCATCATCAGTGCAGCATCCGGCCCGGGCAAAGCATCCAGGCTGGGCAATGAGCTATCCATCACGTTGATACTCCAAAGAAACTGAACAGGCTGGCATAGAATCCCACGACAGTTTCCCTGTTTAGGCAATCGTTGGGAATGGCACAAGGTTCTGTGAGTCTCAAATCAACGGCGTTGAAACCCGATTCGATATTCGGGTGAGAACGCGGTTTTCACGACGAATCCGCCAAGCGGAAATCGGTGCCAGCGTTACCACCATCGCAAACGCTGTGCATAACGAACCCAGAATTACCGGCCCCCCGATCGCAATCATCAACAGCCCTATCTCGGATGGATGCCCAAGCCAGCGATAGATACCGTGATCGACCACGCAAGGGCCGACAGAAATGTCGCTATTGAACGCAGGACCGAGTGTACGGATCGCTTGAATCCGCAGGACGATGCCAACGGCCACAGCTAGGATTCCGACGAATTGAAGAAACGGCAAGTCAAAATGCGTGACGAAACGCTCAATCTGCGCTGACCAAAATGACAGTAGCAATAACCCACCAACCATGGAAGCGACGCGGATCGCACTTGCATCGTGAATGCTTGCCGATGCTGCGTTGAAACTTGGTTGAACAAAATGGCTCTCCAACGCCGCCGCTAACGCAACCAAAATTGCAAACACGGCGAGCGGTCCATCGAATTGCAATCGTCCGGTCAACATTAATGTTGGCAACAGAAGGATCACGACATGGATGGCGTGGATCAGAGCAAAGCCAAGCAAGCTGGTTCGCGAAACGAGCCGTGTCATCACGAGACTTCGTTTCATGGCTTTGCTTCTGTCGCTGGCTCGCTCAGATGCTCAATCAAGGCACGAAATTGATCCTCTGGTATGTCCAGTGTTTTGCTGAGTTCTACCAACTGCTCCTGATGGCGGGGACCAAACGCATCGGTCGCCGACATGGTGTGGAACGCAAGCTTGACGACCAGGGCACGACCGTGTGGCGAAAGGTCGGAACAAATGGTGCGAACGTATTTATTGAGCGTCGTGTTGGCGTTTTGGGCGAGATCAATCTCTTGATGCAGGCGTTCAGCAGGGATCGGGAACCCGGTCAGTTCGACGAACTGCTTTATAATCTCCGCCCGTTCCAATTCATCGACACGGTCATCCGCCAGCGCCGCCAACACCATCACGCGAAGCAATTTTGTGTGAGTTTCTTCGCGTTCTTTTTCGGGGTCGTAGTTCAACGCCTCTTCAGCGAATGTACCACCGCAGGAACTGCATTCGACATACCGCCCCGAAACGTTCAGCGGAATTAGCGGGATAAAGTACAGGGTAAAAAAATTTCGAACTTGTTTGAGGTTTCCTCCACGCTGCATTGAACATTGGGGACAATGAAATGGACGTGATTCGACTGTCGATGTGAGCCCGCGCGTACCCCAGATAATCATCGTTTTGCTCGCAAGTGTCCAGTTAGTTGCCTTGAAAAAAAGCTGTAGTCCGCCACCAGTTTACCGCTCGCAAGCGGGCGATGCAGCAACCACATGGCTGATAAATCTCTTTCCTATCACTTTTGCATTTCCGCCGACGCGGCACACTCGCCCGTTCGCTAATGGGAACAGGGTTTGCGACCATTCGTTTTCCATGCCGCTCCAGTCACTGATTGTTGCAAATCGCTTCGAACGTTGTTGAGAAACGCGGCGCTGGCGAGGCGAAACGAATCAGCCTGCACTCGATCCGCTTACTTGTCATGCCTCTCTTTTTTGGAACTGGTGATCAAAGATGCGAATTCAAGTTTTCTTTGCGACACTAACGTTGTTCGCGATGCTCAATCGATCCGCAACCGCAATTGGCGAACAAGCCGCCGACAAGCCGCTGCGACTGGTGCGAATCGACATGGACGTTAGCGGGATAGGGCAGTTTACTTTCGAAGGAAATGTCAGCCCAGGAGAAACGTTTTCATACTCGGTGCCCCTTGATGAAGTCTCAGACGTGCTTCGCAACTTGGAGATAGACGACTCGGAGAACAGTATTCAATTCGCCAGGGTCAGCTCTTTGTTCGGCGACGAAAAAGCAAGCTTGCCGTTGCCAGCGATGAACACATTCGGTGAACTGTTGATCTCGATGCGCGGTGAACAAGTTGAAGTATTTCAGACGGACGAAAAAACAATTTCCGGCCGAATCATCAGCGTGGAAAGACAGCGAATCGAGAATGGTTCTGGGCCTTCGACAATATTGCTGACACTCGCGACGTCCAAAGGTATTCAGTGCCTAAGCCTCGATCGCATCAAAATGTTAACGCCCATACGTGCAGAGATGAATGCGAAACTAGACGCCGTATTAAACCAGCACGTTGCTGAAAAGGATGAAGAGTATCGAGAAGTCGAGATCGGCTTCGCAGGTAGTAAGCCACGACACGTATCGATTCGCTTGACTCGCCCACTGCCGGTTTGGCGCACCACTTACTCGTTCTCAAACTCGAAGCTCGAGCAACGAATCGTCTTTGACAATGGCACTCGCGAAGAGTGGAAGAACATATCTATTCTGTTTACCGATCGGTCACCCTTCGTCTTTCAAACTCCCCTGTACCAAGCCACTCGCTTCGCTTCTGATCATCAACCGAATGCCGTTTCGATTGCCTGCGGGTCCGTTGACGGTCTTTGACGATCTGGGGAACGCAGGGGAAGCGATGGTGACGACGATGGCAACCGATGTGCGTCAACTCGTAAGCTTCTCAATCGATGGTGAACTCAAAATTAGACATGAGGGGAAGCCCGAAACGGTCGAATCCTATGCATTGGCATTCAATGAAACTCGTTTTCTTCTTGACGAGAAAAAGCAACGATTGCGAGTCCATCAATATTCGATCGAAAATCGCAGCAATCATTCGAAGCCACTGTTGCTTGAGCATCCTAAACCGAAAGGAGGCTGGACAATCAATCCGTCCGGTGACTTTGAAGAAGAAACCGATGACGCAACTCGCTATCGCCTCGAGATCAAAGCAAAAGTGTCGCGAGATTTTGTTTTGCAGGAGACACTTTCCGAAACGTCACAGCATTCCTTTGAATCGTTGACTGTAGACAAGCTACAAGACTGGCTTGACTCTCCGGTGATTAACGCTGCGACAAAGAATCGGGTCGGTGAACTGCTGGCCCTGCATCAACGATTGACGATTACCAAAAAGCAGACTGAGGATATACAGACCGCCCTCAAGCTAGAAAAGTCCGAGGTCTCGCGGATCTCTGGTGTCTTGCATTCCCATCCGCACCGAAGCAGTCTCGCAGATGACTACGAAGCTAAAATTGCGAGGTGCGAAGCTCGTATTGCGAAGTTGGAAGCCGATGCTGAAATCGTCGCCAAAGAGGGCATTTCGCTGCTTAAGCTACTTGGAATCCCAGAGTTTAGTTCGAATTCAAGCGACCCCTTCGGATCGGACAATCGCTGGCTTGATCTATCGCGTGACCCGTTTACAAAGGATTAGTGATCATGAGTAAAACATCGAGATTATCGCAAAGGTTCGGGCGGGAAACGAGTGACGGCCCATGGGCGAATCATGCAATGCAGATGATCCCGTGCGGCATCCTGCTCATCATTTCATCGATCAGCCTGTCATCATCTTCAATGGCTCAAACAGATTTACCCAGGATTCAAATTGCCGGCGCGCGGCGCATCCAATCCAAGCTAGTTGATCCCTACATGTCAGATCTTGAAGAACGCATCCTACTGCAACGTTTGCGTGAAGCACTATCCGTTTCACGCGATGTCAACACGCTGCGCGCACTTCCGCTTGCATTTGCCGAACACCTGCCACTGGTGATCGACGAACAAGCATTGGAAGAAATTGGACTGACAGCAGATCAAGAGTTTGACTTCGAGGAAGGCGCTGAAGGGCGACCAATCGGCGCGAACTTGCGATGGATACTTCGTCAACTTGACCTGACGTTTGTTATCTCGCACGCAAAAGTTGTGATTACTACGCAGGATGCGGCAGAAGCAATGCCTGCCATTCGCATTTACGATGTCACGCCGTTGCTTTCTGTTTGGCAGAAAAACGGGCAACCGGTAATCGACCCCACATCTCTTCTAGATACGATTCAAACGTCAGTGCAGGCCGACACGTGGGAGTGTCTGGGCGGCCCGTCTACAATTTCTCCAATCGTTGTTCGCAGTCGCTGTCTGCTCGTGGTTTCCGCGCCTACCACGGTCCATCTCGACGTTGACCAACTCTTGAATCAGTTGGACCGCACTAGTGCTTCATTCGTCAACTCACGTCCACAGAAATCGGTACCGATCGCACCGTTGCCAAAGCGCTACTTGCCAAGCGATTCTGACGAATTGCCCGTTTTTGGTGGGATGTTCTAATGTCGCGGAGAAGTAAATGACCTTGCTTGGCAACCCGACGCGTAAGCGAGGACTTAGACGCATTTTCCTCAATTACGCGTCGGGTTACCAAGTTTTCAAGCAACATCATTTCGTTCCACCCATCGCCCCGACATCGCTAGCGATGGCGGCAGCTACATAGACTTTGCGATATCGATCACACCGTCCCAGCCGCTGGGAGGCACGCGACCATTGCGAAGAATCGTTGCCGTTAAAAAATCTTTGGCACGATCGTCGGCCGAGACCTTATGCAATCGGTCGAACGCGCGGTCCCAACGTCCGTCGATCAGCCAACGTAGCGCTTCTTCATAGGCCGCGATATCGTCATCACTTGGTGATCCGGGCGTGCTGGCGGGCGGCAATAATTGGCTGACTTCAATGCCACTTGCGAATCCGGCAGGTCGCACGACGGCGATCTTCCGGACTCGCATTCGGTCTCGGTCCACATGCTCTCTCACCCAGCGAGCCGAAACGTCGTCGATCAATACTTCGACGCCCAGCGTTTTGGTCATGCCTTCTAGTCTGCTGGCCAGATTCACGACGGGGCCGAAGGCGGTTACTTTGACTTGATCGACGGTCCCAATCCTTCCGGCAACCGCGCGCCCGGTCGCGAGTCCAATCCCGCAGCGAAATCCATGGAGTGACGTCGTCATCGCGGTACCATCAATCGCTTGCTCGCGAAATGACTCTCGAATCGCCAAGGCTGCCATTGATGCTCGCAAGACGGCGTCGTGTTGGTCCAAAGGCCAACCCCAGAATCCCATTGCCGAGTCGCCGTGAAAATCTCCGACAACACCGCCGCATCGCAGGATCTCGCCGGTCATCACGCCAAGGGCATCGCTGACCCGTTGCAACAGTTCAAGCAAGCGTCCCTGTGACTGTTCGCTTTGTTTAGTAAATCCACGTAAGTCACAAAACAATACCGAAACATCGGTTTCGCGCGGTTGCAAAACCTCCTCTGGATCGCGACCGGACATCGCTTCCATCACCACTGGCGCGAAGAAACGCCTCATCCCCATTTGCCGTCGCTGCAACACTCTTGCTTGTCGCAGGTTGGCAACCGTCGTCCCAACCAGCTCCGTAAACTTCACATCGTCATGCAAGTCGTCGGGCGCGGCTTGCAATGACTGGCCAATGCCACCGCTATGCAACGTCGCCAGCTGACCAGCGACATACATCACCCAGCCTTCACAACCTTCGCCTCCGATCGGAACCCCAAACGCCCAGTCGACCTCTTCGCTGGCCGTGTACGCAACGTCAGAGTTCTCCTTTGACTCGCCCCCAGCCCACAGATGCAAGACGCTTTCACCGCGCTGCACGGCCGCGCGAGCGATCTTCGCGCTCGGTCGCGGGCCATCCGCTTCGGGTAAGCGATTGTCATAGTGCAAAATTGTCGGTGCCGACTGGTCTCCTGCTTGCAAATCAACGCGAAGGATCGCGACCGCCGATGCAGCGGGGATCGACTGCATCAATAGACTTACGACGCGAACAAGTAATTCCTCGTCACTACTGCTGCCACCGATGATGTCAGGCAATCTTCCTAGCGCCTCGATTCGGGCTGCGGTGTCACGA
>Ga0105044_10009199_pt1 | contig 13536 bp, 9 predicted proteins | sample MAT01_FD_78092 | JGI IMG/M metagenome (GOLD analysis project Ga0105044, IMG submission 78092) | Freshwater microbial communities from Lake Fryxell liftoff mats and glacier meltwater in Antarctica - MAT-01 | ecosystem: Environmental > Aquatic > Freshwater > Ice > Liftoff microbial mat | place...
GATCCCTCATTTTTTACCAAAACGAAGCGGAACAAAAGATTATTCAGGAAAAAAAGGTTGCTCTCGCCGAAAAACGCAATGTGAAAATTGCTGCCGAAGTAAAGCCCTTTGACAAATTTTGGGTAGCCGAAGAATATCACCAGGATTATGAAGAACGAAACCCCAATAATTCGTATATCCGAAATGTGTCTGTGCCCCGGTTGAATCGTTTCAAAAAAGAATTTCCGGAATTACTGAAGGAAGAGGAGTAGGGGTTTTTTATGGAGTTTTGACATTACGTTTTATCGCTTACTGAATGATTTTTTAATTATTTGACTTAATAAAGGAATATTTTTCTGCAAATAATTTAATCCACTCTTTTCCTGTAGTGTTTCCAATGTGACCGCTGTTCATATCTGTCAACATTATTATATTTGTTTCTGACAGGTTGTTTTCTCTCAATTTAGCAGTGTATTTGGCTGATTGCCATACTGGCGTTTGGTAATCCATATAGCTGGCAATCAAAAAGACGTTGGGATACTCTTGTGGTTTTATGTTCTGATAGGGAGAATAGCTTTGTATATAATCGAAAACGTCTTTTTTTTGTGGATTGCCCCATTCTTTATATTCATCAACGGTCAATGGCAGTGTGTCATTCATCATGGTATTCACTACATCTAGATAAGGATGGTCTAAAATAACGGTATTGAACAGGTCGGGTTTGATATTAATTGCCTGAGCTACAATTAGTCCTCCTGCGCTGTTACCATATCCGATAAGTGATTTAGGTGATGCGATTCCCTTTTTTATCAGGTATTCAGCACAGGCGAGATAGTCCAATATTGAGTTGATTTTTTTCGACTCTCGTCCTTGTTTATACCAATCAGCACCCAATATTGACTCTCCCCGAACATGTGCATAGGCAATAGTATAACCTTGCTCGAGTAAAATTGCATCCTGAGCGTTAAATGAAGGAGTCGTGTTAGCGCCATAAGCGCCATAAACTTTTAAAATAACTCTTTTTTGATCGGTAATGGAAGCCCGGTTGTTAAGAATAGTAATTGGCACTTTAATTTGATCATGACTTTTTGCCCAGATGCGCTTAGCAGAAACGTGTTTATAGAATACTTCGCTGTGAACTTTGATATTCGATAGTTCAATCAATTTCTGAGTTTCAAACTCATAACGATAAACTTTTGGAGGGGTTGATGGACTGCTGAAAGAAAAGGTAAAACCTATTGTATCTGAAGATGATGCATGTAACTGAAATTGACCAATGCCTAATTTTAATTCAAGTTCGTTCCATTTTTTTTCCCCTCTTTTGATTTCCTTAAGTTTAGGAATTGAGTTCTCATACATGAACCCAACAATTCGATTCTTTAGCGGGATAAAGTCGACTATGTAATCATCTTTGTCGGCATGGGCAATTATTTTTGTTTGGCTCGTGTTATCAAAATTTGCGTATTCAATTGTACTACCTGTTTTTTCATCATTTACAAGCAAATAAATTCCGTCCAATGGCATGATTGAATTAAAAACACCCAATCGTCGGGCCTTGACGGGTTCTAAACGAGGTGAATTTGAAACTAATTTAACCATGTAGATTTCATTTTCCGTCTTTGATTGAATGGTGCAAAAAAGGTGAAGACCTTTTCTTACGATTTCAACATCAAACGTTGGATCGTACTCTACATAAATTGAAGAGTCTTTATTATTTTTTAAACATCGAAATCTTAGTTCTCCTGCTCTTCCTGTCTTATCCGATTTGGAATAAATAAGTGTTGAATCAGTTAACCATTCTATCGAGTAAACATTCGAGAAAGAATCTAATTCCACATTTTCTCCATGGGCTGCAACTCCAACAAAATCACCAATTATACCAACTCTTTCGTATTGAACCGCGACAAGACTTTTTGATGGGTTAGGAATAAATTGTTTTATAAAAATATTTTGATGCTGATACTCAAACGCTGTTATGTCGAGAATTGGAATTGCCGTAACCGAATCTTTTTGATAGTATAGTGCATCATGATCCAGACTGTCTTGATCGAAAAAGAAAGTTCCGGGATTTACAGTCTTGTTAGTCGTATCAGCTTCAGGATAAAAATTATTTAAGGCGTCAAATAACTTTTTCTGATAACTTTTATCCTCTACAAGTTCGTTTTTAGCATATTCATTTTCCGTTGAAAGATATTTTTTCAGTTCATTCTTGAATGCTGGAAGTGCCATCCAATGAAGGCTGTCAATAATACTGCTGTCATGATAGTTGAATGAATGATAATGTTTAAATACATTGGGAGTTGGAAGCATTTTTTTCTTCTGTTGCTGAAAACTATCGAACTGTGTGGATAGAGGCTCATATAATTCTAAGTCTGATATCAGTTTTGAATCCAATCTACTTGATTCAGGCAAATCATAAATGTTCCAATAAGTTGGATTGTAATTTTTTCTGTAGTAGCGGATAGATGAAAAACGCGTGGAATGAAAAAGCGTGGTGTCTGCAAAAGGGGTTACATTTTCTAATTGTACTGAATTGACATATAGCTCTTTTGTAGCTTTATGGAGTATGGATTCCCCATTGTCTTTTGTGCCAACTTTCTTTGTTTCTGAAAACTTGATTTTATCGATTATATAGATATCATTATGTTTTCTGTAAGTCATTTCTACATGATAATCCAAAGGCATTCTGTTTGCAAAAAAGCCATAATCCCTGTCAACAGCAAGATTGTACTGAAATTTAACCAAAGCGAATGTTTCTTTAGAAATATATATTCTTCCTACATAAATTGCAGACTTGTTCTTCCTTGACTGATCTATAATAAACTTTCGATCGGCTAACTCTGGATGAAAGGAAATTACGTGGCAAGCCTCATCATTTACCATTTCTGTATGCTCATGCTTGAATTGATATTTGTTTAGTATAGAAGGGTTAAAGAAATCGTATTGATATTTTATCTTATCGAAAGCCAATAGAAGTAGTGGGTCACCTACCAAGGTCGTTTCAATTCCGTACGTGCTCAGATTATCTGAGTATCTTGATGCAACAACAGTTTGATGATCTCTTTTCGTATTGAAATCTTTGAGTAAGGGATGGAAAAAATCATTGCCATCGAATTCAAAAGCATAAGATTCATTATCGTACCAATCTAACCATATCTTTGGGTCCAGCTTTTTTTGAGGATATTCGGTGTAATATATTTCAACAATAGCTTCATTCAGTTGAATATAGGAGTCATTTTCTTTTACTGTTTCCCGATATAATGTGTTGTATATAACATCTTGAGAAGGATAGTTTTTACTTGTATTTTTTATAGCTTCTCTTATTATTTTTTCTGGCTTGGGAGGTTTAACGTATTTAACTTCAACTTCCGTTAATATTAGATCGGATGTGCGTAGTTTTACTTTCAATGTTGATTGAATGTCGCTGCTTACAAATAAAACTTTTTTCTTTGTATATCCGATATAGGAAACTATCAATGAATCTCTTTCCTGAAGTTTAGATTGGTTAAAGATGGCATAGCCATTTATAGAAGTAGATGCTCCAATACCCGAATTTTGAAAATATATGTTTGCAAAAGGCAATGGATTACTTGTTGCGGAGTCCACAACAAGAACTTTTATGCCCTGTCCAAACGAACAAATAGGCAGAATTATGAATATGATAAGGATTAATCTCATTTTTTTATGTTGCGCCCAACTGTCCACAAGCCCAATAAACCTCACAAAATAACCAATCCATTCTTTATCGTCCTTCCTTGTAAATGAAACAACCCCAATTCTCACTCCTCCACTTTCTCTTTTTCACGTTCCAATTCCATTGCCGCCTGCATTATTCGCAGTTTTCCATAAGAATAAGCCCCTTTGAGTTCTTTGAATAAATCATTCAGACCCATATCCGGATTTTTTTCAAACACCTTGTGCAAGGTTGAGCTTGTTTCTGTATCCAACACTTTTTCTACTTCAATTTGCCTTTCCACGATGCCACGGGCAATGTGGCCTTCTATGGTGCTTTCCGCCATCTCACGCATTTTGGCAATAGCCGCCACATCCATGCCTTCCTTTACCAGCGCATACGTTTTCAGATACGTTTCGCCAACAATTTTGTCGCCCTTTCTTGTACCTGCTTTCTTGCGTTTCTTCCCTGTGGCCGTCTTGAGGTTTTTGGGATTGGCCTTTAAATGATTTTCCACCCTCGAAAGCAAGACATCACGTTTGGCTTTGCGCTTGTTTTCAAATTCTTTGATCACCTCGATTTCTTTGTTCTCCAGAATACATTGAGCCAGATGCGCTGCTTTTTGCAAATCAGAAATTTTTCTGCTCAGCATCTGATCAATTTCTTCCAGGGCGTTGACGTAGGTTTTGGTGCGGGTAAGCATGCCCACTTCACCCATATGCACGAGCAAATCAAAAAGACATTCGTGCAGGAAACCGAGGTAATAATCGCTGCCTTTTTCAATACGTTCTTTGAGCGTGTCGAAGTCGCCACTGGACAACATAGCCGCTATCTGGTTTTGAAATTTGATCGTGTTGTCCCGTTCTTTCTGAATTTTTTGACGAAGGTCGGGCAAGGCATTTTGCATATCAGCATCAGAAAAAACCGTATTTCCACCACCTTTCTGTTCTGTATGATCTATTTGTTTGATGATGGATTCAAAATCGAACGTTTGTCTCAGGGTTTCACTCAAATATTCATTCTGTCCGGCCTGAAGTTTTGTTTCCAAAAGACCCTGATTTTCGTTGGTTCCGGAAAATTCAAGAACCTCCTGATCACAGGAAATGGCTGAGGTATTGATTTTGGTGCGAAGGATTAAACCATCGAGCGACCGCAGGCGCGACAGGGCGACGTACACCTGACCAGGAGCAAAGGCCTGACCAACATCAATAACGGCCTTGTCGAAAGTGAGTCCCTGACTCTTGTGCACCGTGATAGCCCAGGCGAGCTTGATCGGAAATTGTGAAAATGTGCCCGCAATGTCTTCCTGAAGTTCTTTGGTGGTGCTATTGAGGCTGTATTTTTTGTTTTCCCAACTGACTTTTTCAATCGTAAGTTCACGGTTTTCATCCGTCATAGAAACGGTGATCCCTTCATCGCTCAGTTTTGAAATCCGCGCGAGTTTTCCGTTGTAATACCGGTTTTGAGGGGAATCATTTTTGACAAACATCACCTGTGCACCAACTTTCAGGTCAAGTTGTTCAGGCAAAGGGAAAATATTCTCTGGAAATTCTCCCTTAATTTCAGCTTTATAACTATGCGTTTTTCCAGGCAATTCCTTCAGTGCCCTCAAATTGATGTCATCGGCCTGCCGGTTGTGGGTGGTGAGGGTGATGACATCTTCCGTTTTTGGAATTTCTGATGTATAATGTTCGTTGAGCTTGGCTATATCCTGGACAGTGCACCTGTTGTTGCGCAGGTTATTAAGTATGCTGATAAACGCGTTGTCCTGTTGCCGGAAAATTTTATCCAGTTCGATGTAGGTAAAGCCATTCTGTTTCAAACCCACCGATTCGAAGAAATGGGGTGATTTATAAAAAGTTTTAAGCCGGGCCCACTCCCGGTCTTTTACGATCGGTGGCAATTGAAACAAATCGCCGATCATCAGTAGTTGCACGCCGCCAAAACTTTTCCGAAAGTTTCCTTTTGCTGCTTTCATGCGGTAATCGATGGCGTCGAGCAAATCTGCGCGCAACATGCTCACTTCGTCTATGATAAGCAGGTCGATATCGCGAAGTACCTGCTTGCGCGCAGAATTGAGCGGATTGCGTCTCGCCAGATCCTGTGAGGTATAAAAGTCTCCGTAGTCAGCGTTTCCAGGTATGTCTGCCGGTAGAAAGGATCCGAATGGCAAAAGAAACTGGGAATGTATGGTTACCCCTCCGGCATTGAGCGCAGCGATACCCGTAGGTGCTACGATGACATATTTTTTGTGGGTGGCTTTCGCCAAATTGTGGAGAAAAGTGGTTTTTCCTGTACCAGCTTTTCCGGTGAGAAATATGTGGTTTGCCGTCCGGTTTACAAAACGCGCGGCAAGCGAAATCATGTCTGTGGTAAGGACGGGATTTGTATCCATATCGCAATTTTATTGTGTGGTGAATTTAGGTAATCAGGAAAGAAATGAAAAATCAAAGTTGGTCTACCGCATGCGTTCGGTGTTTCAAAATCGTTTTGGGGAAATGGTGGCGTGATTTCCAGCCTGTGGTGGAACTTACGGCAAAACAGCTGCGCGGTAAAATGACAGGAATCTGGATTGTGACAGGCTTTTGATTCGGCCTTTTCTGACAAGTTTACAGACCATCGATCTTATTTCCTTTCAAAATTGATCGTTGACAGGAATAGTGGATTCTGTTTCAAAAATTCAACTGCATTCAAATCAAAATGACCGCAGCGTTTGAAGTTTCTCTCAAACGCTGCGAGGTCATCCATAGTGATCAACTTTCTTTTTTGCCGAGCACTTTGAACTCATTGACATGAATGTCGGTGCTGTATCGTTTATTGCCTTCTTTATCCGTGTATGAGTTGTTCACGAGTTTTCCTTCCACGGCAACCTGTTTGCCTTTTGTGCACATTTGCTCCACCAGTTCTGCTGTTTTACCCCATGCGATTAAATTGTGCCACTGGGTGTTTTCGACCATTTTACCGGCTGCGTCTTTGTAATTTTCATTGGTGGCCAATGAAAATTTTGCCATTTTACGGCCCTCGTTCAGGGTGCGTACTTCCGGGTCCATGCCCAGGTGTCCGATGAGTTGTACTTTGTTTACGATGGTATTCATGACTTCAACTATTAAAGGTTTGTAATTTTGGATTTAAACTATCTCGGATCGTCATCCGACTGGTTGTCAACCGACGGGACAAATGTGGGGCGGTGTCAAGTCTCTAGCCGTTTGATAAACGTTTATAAACGTAAATAAACGTTTATTTGAATGTAAAATTCATAACATCAATAACTTACGTCCTTATGCAAGATGCATTTAAGATCGAAGCAAATGTTGCAATTACAACATATTGGCAACTGAAGCGGACTGTTTTTCCAATTTTTCTGTGGGAATCTCTGTGGACAAACCGGGGAATTGGATACCAGGAAAGCGGTTTTTAGAATTGAATATGAATGACATCGACTTGTCTCGTTGCAGCGCCAATCGAATTCAAAGGACCTGCATTCATGAGATTAAAGTTTTGATTTATAAAGGTTCATCTAAACATGGCTTCTCATTATGCACATCTGGCTGCTCTTCAGGTATTGCCGCTAAGGCTCATGGTGCGGTTATTGAAAAATTAAAAGTGAATACAACGGGTTGATGCAATTGCCCTTACTATTAGAAAACTATTGTGCTTGACCGTTCTAAAATATATTTAAAAAATCACAATGAAGAATCTACACATGAATAGAGATGTTTGTTTTGTCGGTCTTGTTTTCATTTTGTCTCTTGGTTTGCATTCCTGCAAATCGAACATCACAGCTGCAGATTTGCGCAAACAACAAAGCAAGGCAATCACTGATTTGGTCTCCGCGAAAGAGGAGATGAAAAAACTCACAGAGATGAAGGAGCAGTATTCGGTCGACCACCGGGATGCCCAAATGAAGGAACTCGAATCGCGTCAAAAGCAGATAAATGGAGACATTAAAAAATTGAAAGGTGTAGAGACAATTGGTGCTCAGGCAGGTGCAGAAAATATCGCCAATGATCTCGAATCCCAAGACACCCAAATACAACGCGATCTCAATAATCTTGAAAAAATGCAGCGGGAAGATTGGTCTGCAATGAGAGATTCCATTGATCGACAAATTGCCACGCTGGAAACTCAGATTCGGAGTGTTACCAGAAACATGCCTGCGGAATAAATTTGGCCAGCATGTCTTGTCGCCGCTTTCATTTGCGGCCGTTGTGAATGGGTTTTGTCAGCGGGTGTTGTGTAATCTTGTGAATCTCTGGCCTTGTGAATACGAACCACTGCTTTGGGAAGATTTTGGACAGGGTGCCTAATGAAATCCACACTTTCCAACATTAGAATTTTGATTTGGTCACATTATCAGGTTGCAATGATTAAGGAATGATGGTTGCGGTTTTTATTCCATCAACAAACTTTCATTAAACTATAGAAATTATGAGAAACGAACAAAATCATTTAACATTATCGTCAACCTCTATTGCAGGAACGACTGTGCGGTCAACAAATGACGAGAGCATAGGTGAGATCAAAGATCTGATGATAGATACTGAATCAGGAGATGTGCTCTACGCTGTGCTATCTGTTAACACTGGCTTTTTGAATATGGGCAGCAAGTATTTTGCAATTCCGCTGGAAGAATTCCAATTTGATACGCAGCGGGAAGAAGCCATGCTCAATGTTACCAAAGAAAAATTGGAGCAGTCTCCGGGTTTTGATAAAGACAATTGGCCGACCTCGGCCCAGCATGAATTCGTTGATCAGGTACATGCCTATTATGGCCGTGAATCGCGTTATGCTGCATCTGGTTTGGAAGGCTCCATGGCAAATGACCGAGATTTTACAGAGCGTGGAGGAAAATTCAACCAACCCCAGGGTGGCTTGAATACGGAGCGCAAAGAAATGAAAAGCGGCGGTATGTTTGACAAAAACGACGACGTAACCGAACGAAGAGGTTATGTAGACACAGATTCAAACAGAAATATCCTGTAGTTTTTGATATGCTAAACGTATCATTCATTATGAGCCGATTCAGATTTCTGAATCGGCTTTTTAATGCCCAATGGTTTCGTTCCACTTGATTCCGAACATGGACTCTTTTTATGGATGATTGTATCTTAATGCCTGATTCATATGGAATTTTCCGGATATAAAAAAAAAGGGCTGCCCACATGGGCAGCCCTTTTCCAAAACATGAAATATTGAATTATCGCGCGATCATAAATTTGTCGATAATCACTTCTGATTCGGTCGTCATTCGGTAGATATAAACACCGTTTGGCAATCCTGAACCATCAAATTGCATGGTGTAGTTTTGCGCACCATTTGCATCCTGATTGAACAGGGTAGAGATCTGACGTCCCGACAGGTCGTAAACTTCCAATTGAACTCTCTGTCCATTGTCCACAGAAAAACTAACCTGCGAAATACCGGAGGTTGGAGATGGTTGTGAAGTAAGTTGTGCACTTCCTGAACAGTCAATTGCAGTCACTTCAATAAAGTTGCTTACAGATGCGCACGGGCCTACATCGTTGACATTTGTTGAAGAGTTGAGATTGTTTGCGGTAGTTGCTGAAGCCACATGGTAGATTCTGTATGTTCCAGGTGATAATGTGTCAAAATTAAAAAGAGAGTTTATTGCCCGCCGACCAATTTCAGTTCCTGATTCATCTGTGAGAACCCACCTGAGGTACATTGCACCCTCACCTTCATATGTAGCTAAAATACCGCTTGGTATACCTTGACCAGTGCATACAGTGGTAATACTATTGGTTGAAATAGTACCTCCGACGGGGGAGTAGGCGACAACGATATTCACAGGATTGGAAGCATCCCAGCATCCAGGGGTATTTATATTGCCCAATACCTCATTGATGTCTACATTATTGGTGTATGACACATGCCAAATCCTATAGAGTCCTTCAGCTAAACCGGACAGATCAAAGTTCGGGCCACTGGCATCTGTGGCCAACACACTTAATGAAGAACCAGTTGTAAGTACCCAAAGGGAATGGTCTCCTGCTGCACCAGTAAGGACCGCGTTTCCGAAGGTTACAGGATCTGATGATCCCTCTTCAAAACATATTGTGCTGCTGCCATTCACGGTAAGCTCGCCACCCTGCGAATAACATGGTACGAAACAATCACAATCATCTCCAATGATTCCTGCCTGACCTGATCCACCTTCAAAACATGCATCACCAATATTTGCGAAAAGATTCGGACAGTCGAATATCGGGATACAAGTGCGTGTTACGCTCCGTGTGTGCGCAGTAGCAGGTCCGGTGATGGTTGAACATGCCTCGTCGAAATGGCTATAGAAAAGCAACTGACTATTATCAGCAGCTGTCAAGCTCACAGAGCCCTGACCTGCAGCCAACACGGTCGAACTGGAAAGTTGGGATACTGTGACGTAATAATCAGGATTTGAAAGTGAGAAGACATAGTTGTCTCCGGCAGTAACTATGACAAGGTTCGCTTCATAGGTGTATGCATCATCCACTGAGCTGGCTATTTCTCCGCAGGCCGGGTTCAAATATTCATTAAAAAACCCCGTGGTGGTACATCCTGCAAATGATGGTTCTATACAAACACAATCATCATTAACGATTCCGGCCTGACCAGGTACAAACGACAGCGTGATATCCGCTTCGGCACACAATTGTTCATTTTTCTCATCATTTAATCGGACTCTAATAATCCAGTCTCCGGATGGATCAGTAACAGTGCCAACATTCAATGAACCAACAAAAGGCCCAGCACCAAATAAGGTAGAGGGTTGCCACTCATTTGTGTTTCCACCCGGGGCACCATTGGTTATATTTACATCGTTGGGGTCGATGATCTGAACACGAAATTGACTTCTCGGAAAATCACATATTATTGCTCCATCTACCGTTACCGTGAGCTGGTAGTCACCTGTCAAACCTGAAGGAACACTCACTACGTGAGAAGGATTGGCTTCAAAAGTAGTGGGTCCATCCACTGCTGTGGTTGCCACTGTTTGGCTGAAAGATTCTCCTGAAGAGGAAATGATGCAATAGTCGTCGATATAACCTTCGATCTCCGGACAATCATAATCGCAGACCCCAGGTATTATACTTCGCGTGTGTATATTCGATCCACCAGGGGTATCAGGACAATCCGGACCGGTATGTGTATAGAATCTGTAGTTCCCGTCTTCTGAAGGGGTATAATTGACAGAGCCCTGACCGTAAGCCAGAATGGTTAAACCAAGGTTATCCGTAACAGTCACGAAATAATCCGGATTACTCGAAATAAATTCGTAAGCTAAATTTTCATGAAGATTGAAAACCCTGGCATATGTTCTCGTTTGAGCGGGAGCGTTAACTTGAGGTCCGCTGCACAGTGGAGAGAGATCTCTGTATGAATTTCCATTATTACAACCTTCAAAAACAACGGTCGTACCACCCGTACATTCACAATTCTCGTCAATGGTGGTGTCAATGGTATAGAAATCACCATCATCACATGGGTAGCCAAAATTGGCGGTTATTTCCGGGCAATCATAAAATCCTTCCTGCTGAATAAAAATCTCGTCGAGATACATATAAATGTCGGGACCTCCGGCTTTTTTTCTACCAAACCAGCGCAGTCTGAAAAAGCTGCCATCCGGAACAAGGCTGCCATCGATGTTACCTCCAAACGCGGTGCAGGAGGTGGATGATGTATAGTTGTCGTCATCAATCTGAAATAGGGGAGTGTAATTGACGCCTCCATCCGTTGAGAGTTGCAGCGTCATTGAGCCCCATCCCGGCCCTACAGGAGTTCCCACATTGGGTGGGTTAAATTCGTTGACCTCAGCGAGAAGTACTTTAAAGTCGAACGATACGTTGATGTCTTCACCGTTTGAGATCCAGACTGGCGATACCACGTAAGAGCTTGGATAACCAGGCCAAAGAACAATTACCAAACTCCCGGCACCTTCACAAGGGGCGAAGGGAGCTTGCAAGATGTTAGATGACCAGGTATTCCAACCTGCAGGTATGGTTTCATCAAATCCCTCCTGAATAAGGATTTGCGCGTTTGCTTTTTGCATATTCAGGGGAAATAGCCCCAAAAAAAGCAGGGTACTGCATATCAATGGCCACTTGTTGATGCGAATTTTCATGGTTCAAAACGTTTGGTTATTACTCCCGGCTCCCACAGCAGAAACGTTGGATTAACTATCGTTAAATCCTCCTAAAGTTAAAAAAATATACGACCAATCTGTTGCGATTTCATAGTAAGTTTTTAAAAAGTATTTTCTATTTTGCTTAAAAGCAAGTTTATACAGTTTTATCAATACACTTTTTTGTGACATATTATATCGGGATCGGGATGAAGCTTTGCATACCTTCATATATATTTATCATAAAGGATGAATGATTACGAACCAGGTAAACAAGAATAAAAAAAAAGGCTGCCCACATGGGCAGCCCTTTTCATTAAAACATATTGCGATGAATTATCGCGCGATCATAAATTTGTCGATAATCACTTCTGATTCGGTCGTCATTCGGTAGATGTAAACACCGTTTGGCAATCCTGAACCATCAAATTGCATGGTGTAGTTTTGCGCACCATTTGCATCCTGATTGAACAGGGTTGAGATCTGACGTCCCGACAGGTCGTAAACTTCCAATTGAACTCTCTGTCCATTGTCCACAGAAAAACTAACCTGCGAAATACCGGAGGTTGGATTTGGCTGGGAGGTTAACAAGGCACTTCCTGAGCAATCAACAGCCGTAACTTCGATAAAGTTACTTACCGATGCACACGGACCAACTTCATTTACGTTGGTAGTGGAATTAAGACTTCCAGGTCCGGCAGCCGCAGAAACATAGTAGATTCTGTAAGTTCCTGGCGTTCTTTGATCGAAATTGAATCTGGAATTATTGGCTCGAAGCCCAAGAACATTTCCATTTTCATCGGTTAATACCCAACGCGCCAGGAAGGCTTCTGCTCCGTCGAAGGTTGCTAAAACACCGCTTAAGCCTTGGCCTACACACACAGTGGTGCTTGAGGAAGGAGTAATTGTGCCACCCGCTGGAGTATATGCAACAGTTATAGTGATAGGATTTGACACATCCCAGCATCCAGGTGTATTGGCTGGATTGCTCAAAACAGCATTGATGTCTACATCATTTCTATACGCGATATGGAAAATTCTGTAGTTTCCTTCAGCAAGTGTGCTCAGATCAAAGTTGGGTCCGGTTGCATCCGTAGCCACCACACTTAAAGTTGAGCCCGGAGTCAATACCCAAAGGGAATTGTCTCCTGCTTCACCGGTAAGGACCGCGTTTCCGAAGGTTACCGGATCCAAAGTTCCGTCTTCAAAACATACCACATTGCTTCCAACTGTAGATAGTACACCACCTTCAGACAGACATGGTACGAAACAAGCACAATCATCACCGATGATGCCTGCTTGACCAACGGGCTCAAAAGCGAGCGTGATGTCAATATTGGCATTCACCTGTGGACCTTCATTAAAACTTAACCGCACCAATACAGTCCAGTCTCCTGATACATCCGTAAGTGAGCCGATATTTAATGAACCTTCTAACAGACCAGGCTGTGAAAGGGGTGAAGGTTGCCACTCATCCGCGTTTCCGCCTGGAGCACCATTCGTAACATTTACACCATTCGGGTCGAAAATCTGAACACGGAATTCATTTCTCCATGAGCCTGCAAGTACTACGCCTGCGGCAGTTATATTCAGATCATAATCTCCTACAAGTCCATCAGGAACGGAGATGGTATAAGCCGCATTGGCTGCAAATGTATTGGGGAAACCCAATGCTTCTGTGGCAACAGTTTCACTGTATGAATCTCCGCTGCCCGAAATGATGCAAGCATCACCAAAGTTGGCGTACTCACCATCGCCCAGA
>Ga0105044_10009200_pt1 | contig 13535 bp, 12 predicted proteins | sample MAT01_FD_78092 | JGI IMG/M metagenome (GOLD analysis project Ga0105044, IMG submission 78092) | Freshwater microbial communities from Lake Fryxell liftoff mats and glacier meltwater in Antarctica - MAT-01 | ecosystem: Environmental > Aquatic > Freshwater > Ice > Liftoff microbial mat | place...
GTGGCATAGACGAGGTGCAGTCGGTCCCGATCCACGCCGGCCCGGATGAGCAGCGTGCGGGTGAGATCGTCCGGCAGATACTGCACGGGCACGGCCTGGTCGGTGCCCCGCAGGGTGTCGAAGTTCAGGTGGTGCGCGGTGGGCAGGTGGCCGCGAAAATAGTCTTTGTACCCGCCGCGCGTATCGAGCACCAAGGGGCGCTTTTTGGGATCGGGATTTTCGATCAAGGCCCGGGCCTCGGCGACGGAGATGAGGCCGATCCCGGCCCGCGCGGCGAGCGTGGTGAGGAGCAATGCGAGGAACAGGTGGGCGATTTTCATGCGTGGGTTGGCCAGGGGATTAAAACCCGAAGACGCAGTTTCATCGGATGCGGCGTGCGTCTATGCGCACTGGCGCATATCGGTCAAGCATTGCGCCGGCATTTTTTCTGCGTCATCTCTCCCCCGCCATGCCCGCAGCCGATTGCTCCAGCATCCTCAAGGCCCTCGCCGATCCCACCCGGCTGCGGCTCGTGAAGCGACTGCTCGCCGAGGATCTGAGCGTCAACGAACTCACCGCGCGTCTTTCCCTCTCGCAATACAACACCTCCAAACATCTCCGCGTGCTCAAGGAGGCGGGCATCGTCGCCGCCCGCGCGGAGGGCCAGCGGCGCGAGTATTTCATCGCCCCCACCCTCCGGCGCCGCCTGCAACGCGAAGGTCCGGTGCTCGATTTCGGCTGCTGCACCTTTCGCTTCGATCAGTTGCCGGATTGAGCGCCTCGATCCCGGTCTGGCCGCGGAGCACCTCCGGCCTTGCCAAAACTGGACCGCCGCGAAATGCTCCCGCCGCCATGAAAAGCCTCGCCCTCCTCGTACTCGCCGCCCTCGCCTTTTCCCTCACCGCCTGTACCTCCGCCGGCAAGAAAGACTGCTGCGGCACCTCGGGCGCCTGCTGCGCGGACAGCAAGCACGAGCACAAGCACAAGCACTAGCCCCGGGATTCCGCCCGAGACGGACGAGGGGCTCCCGTCACGCCCGCTCCAGCGGATGGCGAAAAAGGCCCGCTGACTCGTCCGTGGCACCGCGAAACGTTCCGAGGCGTTCCCGATCCCATCCAGAAGGCAATCCTCCGGAGACGGCCCGGAGTTCCCACGATTGTCAGACTTGGGGATGATTCCGGGCTTGCTGGGGCGACCGGCTCGGCGCACCCTCGAAGGGATTCAAGACCGAGTTCATCTTCGATTCGCACCACCTGTCACCGCACCGACATGCCTCCGTCTTCATCCATCGGTCCGGTCATCCACCCAGCCCCGGGCGCCTCGCCCGGTGACGTTGCCGGAGCCATGGCAGAGGGCCTGCTTCGGCGTGGGTTTCCTTTGAACCGCATCCCGCCACGCGCCCACGTCGCAAAACCTGGACGGCGAGTGCTCCGCACCGCTCCCGAGGGCCCGGCATGATCTCGAACCGCGTGCGCGGCCTGAATCTCCTGCACTGGGCGATGCAGGCGGCCATGGTCATCGGGCTCTTCTGGGCGTGGGTGTACGTCTTTTCCAGCACCGTCCAGGGAGCCGCAGCCGCGCCGGCCAATGACCGCTACTTCATCTACTCGCTGGTCGTCGGCTGCGCCTTCCTCGTGGATCTCTGGCGCTCCCGGCTGGCCCAGGGCAATCTGCTCCACCTCGACGTCGTCCGCAGCCACGGCATCGCCCTGCGGCAGACCATCGTCGTCATCGGCGCGCTGCTCGTCTTCCTCGTCGCGCAGAAGGACATCGCGATCTCGCGGATGTTTCTCTTCACCTTTGCGCCGCTGCTCTACACGACGCTCATCGTCTCCAATAAACTCTTCCCGCCCTTCCTCGCGCGCTTCGTCTTTTCCTACCATCCCGCCACCACCCTCCTGCTGGGTTCGCGCGCCCACGCGCGGAAACTCGCCTCCTGGCTCGAGCGCAAGGCCAGCTACGGCTTCCGCACCGTGGGGCTGATCACCGACGATCCGACCCCGCGCGCCGACGACCCGCTCCCAGTGCTCGGGCGTCTGGCGGAAATGGAACGCATCCTCAAGGAGCAGCGCCCCACGCAGCTCATCATGCTCGATCTGCCGATGTCCCCGGAGCAGATCGTCGGTCTGGGCAATCTCTGCGACAAGCTGGGCGTGCGCCTCTTCATCGTGAACGATCTCGAGGACAAGCTGCACCGCTCGGTGCTCTTCCTCGAGGACGACGGCTTCCATTTCCTCGCCTTCCGGCAGGAGCCCCTGGAGTGCCCGATCGGGCGCATCGCCAAACGGATCTTCGACATCGTCATCGCCGTGCCGGTGGTCCTTTTCGTCCTGCCCCTGGCCAGCCTCGGCGTCTGGCTCTGCCATCGCGCGCAGTCGCCCGGACCGCTCTTTTTCACCCAGCGCCGGACGGGGAAATACAATCGCGAATTCCAGATTCTGAAATTCCGCACGATGCATGTGAACCACGGCGAAGAAGCGCGCCAGGCCACCGAGGACGATTGCCGCGTCTTCCGCACCGGACGCTGGCTGCGCAAGCTGAGCGTCGATGAGTTGCCGCAGTTTGTGAACGTGCTGAAGGGGGAAATGAGCGTCGTCGGTCCGCGCCCGCACTTCGTGGATCACGACGAACTCTTCGGCGAGATCGCAAACTTCTATCGCGTGCGCAGCTTCATCAAACCCGGCATCACCGGCCTCGCCCAGGTGCGCGGCCTGCGCGGCGAAGCCCGGCGCGATCAGGATCTCATCGATCGCATCCACTCCGACCTCTACTACCTCGAGAATTGGTCGCTGCTCCTCGATTGGGTGATCATCGTGCGCACCGCCTGGCACGTCGTCTTCCCGCCGAAGACCGCGTACTAAGAGGCGCGATTTCCTCATCGCTCGCGAAGCTGCCGTCCACTGGCATTCCCACTGCTTCCTCGCGCCTCGTGCGCCACTTTTCCAAGCTCGTCCTCCTCGCCGGCCTCACCTGGCTCGCCCTGGACCAGTGGCACTCGCGCCCCATCCACCACGCCCCCGGAGTGCTCGTGCCGCTCCAGCCGGAGCAGGTCGATGTCCCGCCCACGACCCTCGCGGAGCAGGGTGACTTTCAACTCTCCGGCGTCGCCCGCTACACCATCTGCGCCCGCGTGCTCGGCACGAAGCGCTACTGGGACGCTCCCGGCAGCGACCTCAGCCCGATCGACGTCGCGCTTGGCTGGGGGCCGATGTCCGACCAGGCCGTGCTCGACCGTCTGGGCTTTTCCATGGGGAACCGGTTTTTCTTCTACCAATGGCAGGGCACCCCGCCGTGCCCCCCGGGTGAGATCATGCGCCATGCGGCCAACCATCACGTCATCTCCGCGACCGCCGAGGTGAAGCGGGCGATCCGGGGGCTGCGCGAAGGGGAAGTCGTGGCCCTCCGCGGATGGCTCGTCGATGTCACCGGGCCGGAAGGTTTTCACTGGAATACCTCCCGCCGGCGGGACGACAGCGGCAAGGGCGCCTGCGAAATCTTCTACGTCGAAGAACTCCTCCGCCTGCCGACCGAGGCCGTCACCGCGATGCGGGCGCAAGCCCGCGCCACCACGGTCGCCGGGCGCTGAACTCCGCCTCGCCTCACTCCCAGCGCACGCCGCCCTCCACTTTCAGAAACTCCTTCACCTGCGGCTGCGCGCCCGCACCTTCCACCACGTTTGCCCGGAAGATCACCCCGCGCGGCGCGGTGTCCTGCTTCTTCTGGTCGTCGTGCGGCTCACCGAGCAAGAAGACCGGACCGGCGGGATTCACGATCCGGTTTCTCTCGATCACCGCATCGACCACCGGCGCGTGCCCGGTGTCCTTCGGCACCGAATTGCCCGCCGGGAGCGCAATCGCAAAGGTTCCCGTGCGTTCGATCGTATTGCCGCGCACGAGGTGCCCGCTGCCGTGCAGCCGGATGCCACCCGCCCGCGCGCGGCCGGCGCCGTCGATCCGGTTCCCCTCCACCACATTCCGGTCGCCGTGGCGCAGCACGATCGCCGCGCCCTCGCACCCCGTGAAGCGATTGCCCCGGATGACGTTCGCCGAGCACTTCACCGAGACCACCTCGGCATCGCCCCGGCAGTCCTCGAAACGATTATCCGCCACGAGCGTCTGCGCATCGATCCGCTGGAACCCCGAATCTCCGATGCGAATCGCCTCCATCCCATTGCGCACCGCCTTGAAGACGCCCCGGAAAAGATTGTGCTCGATCTGCGTCCGCAGCGCCAGTTGCCCCTCGTCGCCATCGACCACGAGCATCACTCCATCGGTCCGCTTTTCTTCAAAGCGGCAGTGATCGATCCGATTGTCCGCGCTCGTCTGGCCTCCCACCCGCAAGTAGTGGAGGCGCACCCCCGGCGGATTGCACGCGCGCACCACACAGGCCGTGACGCGGCAGTGCCGGGCATCCCGGAGCACGATCGGGTCGATCGTCGTCTCCTCAAAGACGAGCCCTTCGACCACGACCCACGCGCCGCGCACTTCGAGCTGGCTGGCCGCGAAAAAAATCGTCGCCTCCGGCTGGCTCGCGCGCAGGACGATCGGGGCCTGCTCCGTGCCCTGGGCCTTCAACCGCATCTTCACATCCTCGTATCGGCCCGGCGTCCACACGATGTGATCCCCCGGCTCCGGCTGCACCGCCGCCCACTCTTCAGCGCTCGCCACCCGCCACTCGCGCGCTTCACCACGGAGGCCGCTGAGCACGAGCAGGAGGGGGAGGAAAAGAGACCGTCGCATAGTGCCGCCAATCCTTAAGAGCGCCGGCGCTTAGCCGCAACGATGCAGAGTTTGCGGCCAGCGTTTGCTGCCCGCACTTGCGAAATGGATGGCCCGTAAGGGGGCGCCGCCTCCGTTGCCAATCGTATCGTCTCGCGATACGCTGCCCGGCGCGTGATCCAGAGCTTTGCCGACAAAGAAACCGAAAAAGTCTTTCGAGGGGCGTTCTCGCGAAAGCTCGCGCACGACATCCAAATCCCCGCACTCAAACGCCTCATGCAACTCGATGCCGCTACTTCGCTGAATGACCTCGCTGCCTTACCTGGCCTCCGCCTCGAAGCGCTGCGCGGGGATCGCAAGGGACAACACAGCATCCGCATCAATCAGCAGTGGCGCCTCTGCTTCGTTTGGGGCACCGACCATCACTCCTCCCACGTCGAAATCGTCGATTACCACTGACCCACCATGCGCAAAGCCAAAGCCATCCCATTGCCGCACCCCGGCCTCACCTTGCTCGAAGACTTCATGCAGCCGCTCGGCCTCACTCAGCAGCAAGTCGCCGGGGACATAGGCGTCCCGCCCATGCGCATTAGCCAGATTGTCCGCGGCGTGCGCAGCATCACCGCCGACACCGCCTTGCGCCTCGCACGCTACAACGGCACCTCGCCGCAATTCTGGCTGAACCTGCAATCCGCTTACGATCTGCGGAAAGCGGAGGCCGCGCTCGCGGGTCGGATCGAAAAGGAAGTCCGCATCCTCGCGCACGCTGCGTGAGCGCGCAGGGTCGCCGAAATTCAACGACCTTGAGCGTCGCTCGAGGTCCCGCCCGCTTGACCATCCGACGTGAATTGCTAGCCTGCGTCCCCCCTTTCCCGCCCCGGCTGGAACCCCGCCCCGCAGCCCCCCATCCCTCCCCGCTCCATGAGTGAATCCACCCTCGCCGCCACCTCCGAAGACGGAGCCCGCCTCTCAAAAATCTCCGAAGCCGTCATCCGCATCGCTGGCAATTCCCAAGACGGCATCCAGGCCATCGGCGGCTTTCTCGCCCGACTCGCGGGCCGCAGCGAGCAGGAAGTCATGACCTTCATGACCATCCCCTCCACGATCTCGGGCGGGCCCTCGATCTTCCAGGTGCGCATCGGCTCCGGCGAAGTGCTCAGCGCGGGCGATGAAGCCGACGTGCTGCTCTGCTTTTACGATCACAGCTACGCGGATCACCTCTCCTCGCTGAAGCGCGGCGGCATCGTGCTGTACGACTCCGATCATGTGCAGCCCGCCGAGGACCTGCTCGGCACCTACCGCCATGTCGGCGTGCCCATCTCCTCGCTCACGGTCGAGGCCGTGGGAGGCACGGGGCGCGACAAGGGGAAGAACATCTACTCGCTCGGACTCCTCGCCCGCATGTTCGATCTCGCCGTGCCCAAGCTCACCAAGCTGATCGAGGAACGCTTCGGCGGGAAAGATCCGACCGTGGTCCAAAACGCGCTCGCCTGTTTCCAGGCCGGTTACGGACACGAAGTACAGGGGCTTTTCCAAGCATTCCAGTTTCAGCACGCGGACAAGGGCGGGCAGCCCCAAGTGGTGATGAGTGGCAACGAAGCGCTGGCCTACGGACTCATTGCCGCGGGCGTGCGTTTTGGCGCGGGCTATCCCATCACGCCCTGGAGCGACATCATGGAACTACTCCGGCGCGAGTTGCCAAAGTACGGCGGAGCCTTCATCCAGACGGAAGATGAGATCGCCGCGATCTCCATGGCCCTCGGCGGGAGCTATGCCGGACGCGTCGCCGTCACCGGCTCGAGCGGCCCCGGCATCTCCCTCAAGACCGAAGCGCTCGGCTGGGCCTCCATGGCCGAGATGCCCGTCGTGATCATCGACGTCCAGCGCGGCGGCCCCAGCACCGGGATGCCGACCAATGTCGAGCAGAGCGACCTGAACATCGCCTGCTTCGGCGGCCACGGCGACAGCCCGCGCGTCGTGCTCGCCCCATCGAGCGTGGAGGATTGCTTCTACACCGCGATCGAGGCGGTGAACATCGCACGCAAATTCAGCACCCCCGTCATCGTCCTCTCCGATCAAGGCATTGGCACCCGCATCGAAGCCTTCCCTTACCCGGATCTGGAAAAAGTCTGTCAGGACATCTCGCCCGACCTTTCCCCCGTCGCCGATCACAAGCCCTACGATCTCGCCGCCACCGGTGGCATCACCCGCCACCTCGCGCCCGGCACGCGCGTCGAGAGCGGCAAGTATCCCGTGGTCACCGGCCTCGAGCACGACGAACTCGGCCATCCCACCGGCTCCGGCAAGCTGCACACGCAGATGAATGCCAAGCGCCGCAACAAGCTCAAGCAACTCGGCGCCGAACTTCCCTTGCCCACGATCTACGGCGCCACCGAAGGCCACGTCCTGCTCGTCGGCTGGGGCTCGGCGAAAGGCCCGATCGAAGAAGCCGTAAAGAAAGGCCGCACCCAGGGTGAAGCCGTCTCCGGTCTGCACCTCAAGTACCTCAATCCACTGCCGAATGGGCTCGAGAAAATCTTCAGCGGCTTCACCCACGTCGTCGTCGTCGAGTTAAACGACGAAGGTCTCTACGGCTACGGCCAGCTCTGCGCCATCCTCCGCGCCCGCTACTGCGACCCGCGCATCCACGGCCTCACCAAGACCGACGGGCTGACCTGGAAAGTCGGCGAAATCCTCAACCGCGTCCTCAGCCTCACGAGCACCAAGTAACTCCCCTCAAAACCCAGATCATTTCCCCGATCCGATGAGCATCCTCACCTTCCCCGCCGAACCCCTCCACCGCACCACCGACGCACCCGCGGCTGGTCCCATCCCGCCGGATGCCGAGCGCAAGGCGCTGACCAAGAAAGAGACCGCCGCGGATCATCCCACCTGGTGCCCCGGGTGCGGCGACTTCTCGGTGCTCGCGCTTTACTACAAGCTCATCGAGAAGCGAAAGGTCTGGCATGAGAAGATCTGCACCGTCGCCGGCATCGGCTGTTCGTCGCGCTTCCCTTACTTTGTCCAGGCCCACGGCGCGCACTTCATCCACGGGCGCGCCCTCGCCTTTGCCAGCGGCGTCTCGCTCTCGCGGCCCGACCTGCATGTGTTCGTCTTCGGCGGCGATGGCGACGCTTTTTCCATCGGCGGCAATCACTTCAACCATACCGCGCGCAAGAACGTGAAGATGACTTACGTGGTCATGGATAACTTCGTCTATGGCCTGACCAAGAAGCAGACTTCGCCCACCTCCCCCATCGGCTTCAAGTCGAAGACCGACGCCTGGGGCTCGATGGATCAACCCATCAACCCACTCAAACAAGCCATCGCCGCCGGCGCCACCTTCGTCGCCCGCTCGACCGCCACGAACATCCCGCAACTCCTCAAGATGATGGAGGCAGCGATGGATCACGATGGCTTCAGCTACATCGAGTGCCTGAGCGAGTGCATCGAATTCTTCCCCGGCGCCTTTGACGGCGCCAACCCGCGCAAAGGCGGCGCCTTCCACGAAGTACCCGCCGAGCACGACGTCACCGACGAATGTGCCGCCTACAAACTCGCCGGCACGGATTGGCCGGGAATGTTCGGCATCTTCTATCAGGTGCAGCGCCCGACCAAAAATGCCAACGAGGCCAGGATCATCGCCGACCATCGCTCCAAGGTCGAAGGCCTCGCCGACTGGCAGATCCTGAAAAAGAACTTCGATCGGATGAAGTAACGGCCCTTACCGAGAAGGAAGACCAGCACGGTCGCGGAAATCGAGGCATAAACTGGGGTATCCCTGGCCTGGGCTCCCTCCCGGTTTCCCGACTCCCCGCAGCAGCTCCACCCAGGATGCGTTCAGAGCTTTACGGAGCCGGCAGAGCACATCGATCCCAGGGTTGGCCGTGCCGGCTTCGATCCGCTGCACAGAGCGCCGGTCGATCTGCGCCAGGCCAGCCATGTCGTCCTGCGTCCATCCGGACGGCGTTCGCAGGCGATTGATATTCTTGCCGAAAACGGCGCGAGGCCACGGACGCACTCCTGCACCCTGCGGCGCGTCTTCCAAGAGTGAAGGCGTCACGGCAACTGAGCGGTTACTCTTCCTTCTGCCGCTGGCCTCACAGCCGGCTTGTGATCGCATCTCGCGCGCACTACGCTCGCCACCATGATTGCCAACCTCGACGCCTTTACCGCAGACGGACGCGTCGTCATTTCCTTTCCCGAGTCCGCAGTGCCGGTCAAAGAGAAGGAGGACTTTATCGCCTTCCTCAAAGCCGAATGGCTGGCCCGTCAGAGCCGCTTCTCCGAGGCCGATGCCCGCACGCTGGCCGATGAAGTGGACTCCGCTTGGTGGAGCCGCAATCGCGCGCGCATCCTCCGCGCCGTCGGCGAGGCATGAGGCAGCGAATCGTCATCGACGCGAACCGGATTTTCGCTGAACTGATCGCCGCGAACCATCGGCTCCGGCACATCTTCGGCTCGGAGCCGGAGTGGGAGTTCTACTGTCCGAAATACGTGCTGGTGGAACTCTTCAAACACAAGGAGCGCATCGCTGCCGCCACTGGTCTGGACGAACCCAGCCTTCTCTCGTTGCTGCACACCCTGCTCCAGCACATTGCCTTCTTCGATGAAGACGCCATTGGCATCGGGAATTGGACGGAAGCCTGGCGTCTCTGCCGCGACGTGGATGAAAACGACGTGGCCTATGTCGCCCTCACGCTGGAACTCGAAGCCGACCTTTGGACCAGCGACCGTGAGTTGGAAGTCGGCCTGCGAAAGAAAGGCTTCACCCGCTTCCTCACACCACCCGCGAAGTGAGCGGATAAGCGTTTATTCCGTCTCGCGGAAGTGGTGAATGCGGGTGGTGTGCCCGAAGAGCGGCCCGCCCGCGGCAATAGTCCTCCTGCCTGCCAATGGTCTCAAGCGCCTCCCGGTTTCCCGACTCCCCGCAGCAGCTCCACCCAGGATGCGTTCCGGGCCTCGCGGAGCCGGCAGAGCACGTCGATCCCAAGGTTGGCCGTGCCGGCTTCGATCCGCTGCACAGAGCGCCGGTCGATCTGCGCCAGGCCGGCCACGTCGTCCTGCGTCAAGCCGGCCTGGGTTCGCAGGCGGTTGAGATTCTTGCCGAGGATGGCGCGAGGCAGCGGACGCACTCCCGCACCCTGCGGCGCAGCGGCCAACTTGAGAGCGGACGGATTGTCGCTTTATCTGAGAATTTGGCGTTGACTCTCCAATACTCGCTCGCAAGCTCCGCCTGATTTCGTTCAGGGCTTCCGCTACTGAGTGGCGAAGTGAGGAGCTGCTGCCAACGTGAAGCGTTCGAGATTTCTGGAAATCGCGCGTATGGAATATTCCTCGAACAACAAATGGAACGCTCTTCGGAGCCTGTTCATCCCACGGCTGCGCAATATTGCATTTTGCGTCTTTTTGCTGTGGCCACTCGCGATGGCGTTCACAGCGTGGGGCACGCTCTTGGTCAACGATCCTTTCACCGACGGCAATCGCTCGAACACGACCGGGGGCGACACGGCGGGTCTGGTCTGGTTCCAAGGCCAGCCCAGCCCCGCGACGCTCACCGTGGTCGATGACTCCGCGGGCATCATGTCTGGCAATGCGGTCAAGCTCACGCCGGATGGGAACTTTCGGAAATTCCTCGCCTTCTTCAGCACCCAGACCCTCGCCGCGGATGGCGATACCTTGCGGTTGAATTTCAATTACCGGTTCGCGACGGCGCCGACCACTGGGTCGGCTGGGTTGCGCTTTGGCTTCTATAACTCCAACGTCCTAAACTCCAGCACGTCCAGGCAAACAAGTGATACCGCAGGGACGACGCGAAACGACGATAAGGGATACCTCGCTTCCACGAATGCAGGAGCGGCCCCCACTCTTCCCACCGCGGTAAATCGGGAAAATGCGGGTGACGACATTCTGGGCGGCAGCGCCCCAGGCAACGTCGTCGCCTTGAACTCCGGGGGCGGCGCCGTCGCGAGCGGGACGTTGAGCCATCATGCGCGGTTGCAGATCACACGCCGGGCGGGCGACCTCGTGCTGACCGCGCAGATCGACGGGCTGACGGTCGCTACCGGGACGGAATTGGCGGCATCGGTGCTCACCTATGCCTTCGATGAAATCGCAATCGGGCTTTCCGGGACTGGCAATCAAGCCCCACTGCTCGTCGATACCGTGCTGGTGGAGTTTCTGAATGTGAACACTCCCTCGCTGGTTTCCTGGTACAAAGCCGAGGGCAATGCAGTGGACAACCAGGGTGTGAGCGATGGCACCGCTGTCGGACCGGTGAGCTACGCCCCAGGCGCGACCGGACAGGGGTTTTCGCTCGGGGGCAGTGGGTACATCAACGTCCCCTATCCGACGCTGAACACGTACGCTGCGGGGTTCACGGTGGCTGGTTGGCTTGTGATCAATAGTTACACCAGCAATGTCTCATTCTTTAATTTCCGTGACCCCTCCAATAGCAGCGGGTTCACGCTCGAACAAGACGCCGGCGTGGAGGGCCGATTTCATCTGGATGTGAGCGGGCACCGGGTCAATTCGGACGGGTGGCTTCTGAACACCGCTTACTACATCGCTGCCACTTTCGACGCCCCATCCGGCAGGTTGGAGATTTATCGCGACGGCACCCTTGTAGCTTCGCAAACGGACCCCTCATTCACGATGGCTTTGGTGGCCAGCCCATCGCTCCAGATTGGAAGAAACTTCATCGAAGGGAGTTTATGGAACGGGAAGATCGACGAAGTGCAGTTCCACAATCGGGCACTCACCCAACCGGAGATCGCCGCATTGTCGGCCTTGCCGACGGTGAGCGTGACCGCGACGACGCCAGTGGCGGAGGGCGGCACGGGAACATTAACCTTTACGCGGTCTTCCACTACTGGGCCGCTCACGGCTGCGTATTCTCTCGGCGGCACCTCCATCGCCGGGCTCGACTATGCTGCGCCGAGCGGGGTGCTCAACTTCCCCAGCTCCGCACCCACCCTGACGGTTGGGATTACACCCGCGACGGACACCTTCATCGACCCAAGCGACACCGTCATCGCCACGATTACGCCGGGTCCCGGTTATTCTCCAAGTACGACCCAGGGCAGCGCGACGATGACGATCACCGACACGACCACTACGCCGTATTCCGTCTTGCCGAAAAGTCCCCTCGCCGGGGCAGCGGCAAATGGCTCAGGTTCGGCGGTCCGCTCCGTGGTTTCTGTAACCGGGCCGAGCTTCAATGAGGCATTGCAGATCGTTACCGCGGACACTTCGGCAGACATTTACAAGGATGAGTTCAGTTCGTCGGCGAAGTTTGTCTTCAATCAGGCAGTGAGCGGGGGCGACAAAATCGTGGTGTCCCTCTGGATCAGGGCCGTCAATGGAGATCAGAATGGGGAAGGTTACGTGAAGCTGAAGGTGGCAAACAGTGCAAATGATGTCACTTCGGGCAGCGCGCCGATTACGGTCGGCTCAACATGGCGCCAGGTGCAGCTCCCCTATCGGATGATGGGAAGCTATGCCGCCAATGGCGCACTGCTGACCATCTTCGCGGGTTACGGCCCGCAGACCGTGCAAATCGGTGGGGTTCGCATCGTCAATTACGGTCCCGTGACGTACAGCGCGCTCGGCATCCCGCTTTACGAAGGGCGCGCAGCGGACGCCTCGTGGCGCGCGGCGGCGGCGCAGCGCATCGAGCAGCATCGAAAGGCGGACTTCACCATCCAGGTGCGAGACTTCGCCGGAAATCCCCTTCCCAACGCGAGTGTGCGCGTGAAGATGAAACGCCATGCCTTTGGCTTCGGCTCGGTAGCGCCCGCGAATCGGATTGTGAGCACCGTGACGACGGAGGCCACGTATCTCACCAATCAGAAGTTTCGCGACACCTTCCGAGTGAACTTCAACTGGGCGGTGCTGGAGAATGACTTCAAGTGGCGCTTCTGGGAGGGCAACATGGGGGTCATCACCAGTGCTCCCGCTCTCAATGGTGCCACTTGGTTCCGTGACAATGGCATGAATGGGCTCCGCGGGCACAATTTCATCTGGCCGAGTTGGGCAAAGACGCCGGACTGGTTGAAACAGCAATACGACAATCGGGTCACGGCAGATGGGCAGCTTGCCGCGGCAGCCTGGCTGCGGAATCAAGTGCTGGATCACATCTCCGGCGAAGCCAGCGCCACCGGCGCGCTGGCGACGCGATGGGACGTCCTCAATGAACCTTTCACCCATCACGAGTTGCAGGATCTTCCGAACGTCGGCCACACGGAGATCGCGGCGTGGTTTCAGCGGGCTCGCTCTGCCGCGCCGAGCGGAACTCCGCTGGTGCTCAATGACTACGACAACGAGGGCGAGAATCTGCCGCGCGTTAATTTCCTGCTGCGCACCATCGACGAAACTGAGCAGGGGCAATCCCCGCCCGTCATCGACGGCGTGGGCTTGCAGAGCCATATCGATATTCACGAACTGGCCAGCATGGATCGCGTGCGCACCGTCCTTGATCGCTACGCGGGGAAGGGAAAGCAGATCGAGATCACCGAATTCGACGTGGACACCGATCTCGACGAGCAATTGCAGGCCGACTATCTGCGGGATTACCTCACCATCTGCTTCTCCCATCCCGCCGTGAAGTCATTCCTGGTCTGGGCGTTTTGGGAGACGGCGTCATTTGCGCCAGCCAGCGCGCTCTATCGTGCGGATTGGTCCATCAAGCCCAATGGGCAACAGTGGAGAGACCTCGTATTCGGATCGTGGTGGACCGATACCACGAACACACCCACCACGACCGACCCGAACGGCAATGGCACGGTGCGCGGCTTTCTCGGAGACTACGAGATCACCGCAACCTCCGGCGGGCGCTCA
>Ga0105044_10009204_pt1 | contig 13532 bp, 13 predicted proteins | sample MAT01_FD_78092 | JGI IMG/M metagenome (GOLD analysis project Ga0105044, IMG submission 78092) | Freshwater microbial communities from Lake Fryxell liftoff mats and glacier meltwater in Antarctica - MAT-01 | ecosystem: Environmental > Aquatic > Freshwater > Ice > Liftoff microbial mat | place...
CACCGACGAGCTGCGGAGTTGGTCGTCGATGGTGGCTCGGCAGAGGGCGCAGTCTGCGATCTGCGTGATGCAGCGGCCGTCGACGCACTCGTGTCGTCGCTGACGGCAGTCGGCCGAATCGACGTGTTGGTGAACAACGCCGGCATGACCTCGGTGGGCGCCGGCACCGATGCCGCTGCGCTGCTCGAGGAACTGACGCTCGCCGAGTGGGACGACACCCTGGCCCGGAACCTGACGACGGCGTTCCTCGTGTGCCGCGCCGTCGTGCCATCGATGCGCGCGTCTGGTTACGGGCGGATCGTGAACGTCGCCTCCACCACGGGCCCTGTGTCGGCGTTCGAACGTGCGGGTGGTTACGCGGCGGCCAAGGCAGGAATGGTGGGCCTCACCCGTGCCCTCTCGCTCGAGGTCGCACCGGCGGGCATCACCGTCAACGCGATCGCCCCCGGCTGGATCGACACCCCGTCGGCCACCGTTGGTGAACGTCGCGCCGGCGTTGCCTCGCCCGTGGGTCGCAGCGGTACCGCCGACGAGGTGGCCGCGGCGATCGAGTTCCTCGCATCGAGCGACGCGAGCTACATCACCGGCACGCTGCTCGTGGTCGACGGTGGCAACCACGTCGTCGAGGACCTCGCCAACCGCTGACACGTCGCCGCCTCGCCGCCGCCACGTCGTTCTTGCTGTCCTGTCGTGCCCCGCTCGATACCTGTCCTGGGCTGTCCAGGGCCCACAAATAGCTTCGGTGCGCCATGAGCCGGGTCATCGACGCCATCAGCCCGGTCCGCCCGGGGACGAGCTACCGGCGTTTGCTCGCGTCGTCGTGGATCACGAACTTCGGCGACGGCATCGGTCTGGCCGCAGGCCCGCTGCTCGTCGCGTCGCAGACCGACGACCCGCTCCTGGTGGCCATGGCGTCGCTGCTCCAACGCCTGCCCTGGTTGCTGTTCGGTCTGTACGCAGGGGTGATCGCCGATCGGCACGATCGCCGCCTCATCGTCGCCTCGGCCAACATCGCTCGTGCTGCGGTGCTCGGCGTCGTTCTGGGGATGGTCGCACTCGATGCGGTCGACGTGGCGGTCGTCCTGGTGGCGATGTTCCTGCTCGGCACCGCCGAGGTGTTCGTCGACACCACGGCCAACACGCTGCTGCCGATGATCGTTGCGCCCGGCGATCTCGGTATCGCCAACGCCCGGCTCATCGGTGGACACATCGTCGTCAACCAACTCGCGGGTCCGCCGATCGGTGCCTTCCTGTTCGTGGTCGGCATCGCCTGGCCGCTCGCCGCCCAGGTCGTGATGTTCGTCGCCGGCGCTCTGCTGCTCGCGCGCATCCCCTTTCCGCTTCCCGGGCGTGTGACAGGGGAGCGGCACGCTCGACGTGAGATCACCGACGGGCTGCGATGGCTGTGGCGCAACGGGCCCGTCCGTGCCCTCACGATGACCGTGGTCAGCTTCAATGTCACCTTCGGGGCGGCGATGTCGGTGATGGTGCTGTACGTGCGTGACCAGTTGGGTCTCGGCGACCTCGGCTTCGGAGTGCTCACCACGATGAGCGCGCTCGGCGGTCTGCTCGGGTCGTGGGGCTATGGCTGGCTGGAGCGGCGGGTGAGCCTCGCCAACATCATGCGCGCCGGCCTGATCATCGAGACCGGCACCCACCTCACGCTCGCGCTCACCTCAACCGCTGCGGTCGCAGCGTCGGTGCTGTTCGTGTTCGGTATCCACGAGGCTGCGTGGGGCACGACGGCGGTCACGATTCGTCAGCGGGCGGTGCCGGCCGAACTGCAAGGGCGGGTGAGTGCCGCGTACATGCTCGGGGTGTTCGGCGGTCTGGTGGTCGGCGCGGCGCTCGGTGGGCTGATCGCTCGGGTCTGGAGCGTGACCGGTGTGTTCTGGTTCGCGTTCGCAGGCTCGGTGGTCATCCTCGTGGCGATCTGGCACACACTCGAACGGATCGCCCACGTCGAACCCGCCTGATCCCCGCCGTGCGTGGTGCCATGTCGCCGTGGTGCCGGGAGTGGACAGCGGAGCACCCTCGATGGTGCGGTGGGCGGAGCCACCACCGGATCGGATGCTCTCGAACCGGCAGGGATAGGGTCGGCGACCGATGAGCGACCACGATCTGGCTCCCGCCTTCCTGACTCCCGCCTGGCTGAGCGAGGTGCTCGGCCACGAGGTCATCGAGTTCGGTGTGCGCCGCATCGGTGACGGCCTGGTGGGCATGAACCTGCGGCTGGCGATCACCTATGCCTCCCCGTCGACGGCCTCGGCGGCGGGTTCCCCGTCGACGGTGGTGGCCAAGCTGCCGTCTCCCGACCCGACCAGCCGCGCCACGGGTATCGCCCTGCGCAACTACGAGCGTGAGGTGAAGTTCTACCGAGACCTCGCGAGCACGCTCGACATCTGCGTCGCCCACTGCCACCACGCCGACTGGGACGAGTCGAGCGGCGACTTCGTGCTGGTGATGGAGGATCTGGCCCCGGGCGAGCAGGGCAACCAGCTCACCGGATGCACCGTCGACCAGGCGCGAACGGCCGTGCTCGAGCTCGCCAAGTTGCACGGTCCGCGCTGGGGTGATCCCACCCTCCACGACATCGAATGGCTCAGCCGTCGCAACGGGCCCGACGACACCCAGATGCTCGCCGGGATGTGGTCGATGCTCCTGCCCGGCTTCATGGGCACCTATGCGAAGTACTTGAGCGTCGAGGCGCAAGAGCTCGTCACCAGCTTCACCGAACGCATCGGCGACTGGGTCGACGGTCGCGACGGTGCCTTGACCGTCACCCACGGCGACTACCGCCTCGACAACCTGATGTTCGCCTCTCCGCAGGGTGGCCATCCGGTCGCGACGGTCGACTGGCAGTCGCCCGGTCACGCTCAGTCGACCGGCGACGTGAGCTACTTCATGGGCGCCGGCCTGCTTCCCGAGCGGCGCCGCGAGGTGGAGCGCGTCCTGGTGCACGACTACGGCCAGGCGCTCGCCGGCTACGGCATCGACGTCGACGAGAGCTGGCTCTGGCGGCACTACTGCCGCGACGCGTACGCCGGCGTGGTCATGAGCGTCGTCGCCTCGCAGATCGTGGCCACCACCGATCGCAGCGAGTCGCTGTTCGCCGCGATGGCCACCCGTCACAGCCAGCACGCGCTCGACCTCGGTGCCGCCACGCTGCTGTGAGCCTCGTGCGATGACGGGCACCAGACGTTCGTGCGATGACGGGTACCTCTGAGCGTTCTAACGTCGGCACCATGGCGTACGACCTGCCCGACTTCCACATCCCGCACGCGGAGAAGATCGAGTGGATGATCGAGACGAACGGCTGGGCGCTCGAACCGGTGCTGGCTCGCACCGACGTCGATCCGCCTGTGCCCGGATACGCCTACACGATCGGGTTCCCTGCGGCGTTCGGGTTCCCGGAGGTGCTGCTGTTCGGACTCACCCCGGCTGCCAGCAACGGGCTGATCGGCCTCGTCGCCGACATGCTCCGCGGTGGCACCGAGATCCCGATCGCTGTCGAACTCGTCGGCCTGTTCGACAACGACCTGCGCTGCATCTTCGCTCCGATCGACCTCGACGAGTGGGGCGGACTCACCCAGGTGGCCACGTCGTGGTACCGCGGTGTGGACTACCGGGTGGTGCAGCTGCTCTGGCCCGACCGCAACGGGTTCCTACCCACCGAGGCCGGCTTCGATCAGCGTGTGCGTCCGGCGCAACCCGTCGTCGGCACCGTGCCCGCCTGAGCGGAGCGCGTCTGCCCGCATCGCCGCGTCTCGCGCAGCGAAGGCCGGTGCCTCCCGGTGCGGCCGTCCCGGTGCGGCCGTCCCCGGCGGGCGCCGGCGGGCGACGGTACGGTGAGCCGGTGAGTTCTCTGATCGATGCAGCTGCCCAGCGTCCTGTGCTGCTGTACGACGGCGACTGCGCGTTCTGCTCGTCGAGCGTGCGGGTGTTGCGCCGTGCGGTGAAGCGGCTCCCAGCGGTGGTGCCCTACCAGTTCAGCGACCTGTCGTCGCTGGGCGTCACGGTCGAGCAGTGTGCCGAAGCGGTGCAGTGGGTGGGTGTCGACGGTGGCCGATCGAGCGGTCACCTCGCGGTGGCCCAGGTGCTCGTCGATGCCGGCAGGGCCTGGCCGATCGTCGGCCGTCTGTTGCGTGCACCGGTGGTGTCTCCGATCGCCGGCTGGGTGTACCGCTGGGTGTCGCGCAATCGGCACCGCCTCCCGGGTGGCACGCCGGCCTGCTCACTCGGGCCCGACGGCCGCCGCCCCTGAGCCCGATCGGACGCAGTCGCTCGGGTCAGCGTTGCCCGTAGGTGTCGATCAGCTCGGTCATCGACACCATCCGGTAGCCGTCCTCGAGGTAACGCTCGAGCACCTCGGGCAGCGCGTCGATCTCGGTGCGGCGAGCCAGCACCAGTTCGTCGTCGGGGCCGGTGAACTCGAACGCCGACCGGCCGATCCCGTCGTGGAAGATCACGACCGCGCCCTCGTGGACGGCTTCGATGTAGTTCGCACGCACGCCGGGCATGTCGTCGACGGCGGTGTCGTTGCCCGGATCGCGACTCACCGACCACAGTGCGAGGTCGTGGCCGAGTTCGGCCGCAGCGGTGAGCACCGTGCCAGTGACATGTCCTTTCACTGGCCGGAACCAGCGTGGGCGGTCGCCGGACAACTCGGCCACGGCATCGGCGCCGCGCTCGATCGTGGCGCGGACATCAGCGGGCGACTCGATGACGGCGCTGAAATGGTCGAAGGTGTGGTTCGCCACCTCGTGTCCGTCGGCGATCATCCGCCGCACGAGGTCGGGCAGGCGCTTCACCTGCTCGCCGATCAGGAAGAACGTGGCGGGCACCTCGTAGCGCTCGAGGATGTCGAGCACCTCGCCGGTGAACTGCTTGGTGGGGCCATCGTCGAAGGTGAGCGCCAACACCTTGGTGCCGTCGGTGTCGACGCTCCACCAGACGCCCACGCCGCCGCGGGTCATGCCGGCCTTCACGGTGGCCGCGAAGTTGCCGTCGAGGTGGCTGGAGCCGAGGTGCTCCCCGAGGGCAAAGGTGCCCACGGGCGCTGCGACGGCGGCGATCCCTGCACTGCTGAGGCCAGCCCGTCGGAGAAACGTCCGTCGATCCACGGCGGTTGAGCCTACGAGCGGTCCAGTGGCGACAGTGTCCTGGTTTCATTGAGCTCGCGTGCCAGTTCGTCGAGCGTCACGACGTCGGCGGCCAGCAGTCGGGCGCATCGGTCGACGTCGAAGGGCGCTGCGAGCACGAGCGACCGGTAGTCGGCGTCGGGCTGCTCGAGCACGATGCGCATCGCTGTCGTGATGGCGGCGATCGGATCGGTGTCGTAATGGCCTAGCAACTGCTCGACGTCGCGCTTGCGCAAGGCCGTCATCGCCGAAGTCTGTCAGGCGACGAGGTCAGGCGAGCGCGAGGTCAGGCGAGCGCGAGATCAGGCGTCGAGATCAGGCGTCGGCGAGATCAGGCGACGGCGAGATCAGGCGACGGCGAGGCGCCGACGATCTTCGACCACGTGGGGCACCCCGTGCTCGGCGAGGAGGTCGAGGAACGGCACCGCATCGAACGCCTCGGGGCCGAGCACGCCTGCCCCGCTCCACACACCGTGGGCGAGCAGTTCGACGGCCACCACCGGGTGCACCGCGGTCTGCCACACCACGGCCTGGTGCCCGTACTCGCGCATCGTGAACTCGTTGTCGACGATCTGGTAGATGTACGACTCACGCGGCGAGCCGTCCTTGTCGAGCCCGCGCACCAATGAGCCGGCGCAGGTGCGGCCGCGCATGCGGTCGCCCAGCTCTGCCGGGTTGGGAAGCACGGCGGCGACCAGGTCGCGAGGCGAGACCTCCACACCACGGACGTTCACCGGCTTGGTGCTGTCGAGGCCCAGCTTGTGCAACGTGGCGAGCACATCGAGGAACTCGTCGCCGAGACCGTACTTGAACGTGACGCGGCCGATGTCGAGCCAGCGCGGCATCAGGATGACCTCCTCGTGCTCGACGTTCACGCAGCCGAGCGGCCCGATGCCTTCGGGGAACACGAAGGTCTCGGGCTCGCTGAACGGCTCGGTGGTGAACCAGCCGCGGTCGCGCTCGTACACGATCGGCGGGTTGAGGCACTCCTCGATGGTGGTCCAGATCGAGAACGTCGGAGCGAAGGCGAAGCCCTCGATGACGAGGTCGCTCCCGTCGCGGACGCCGACCTCGTCGATCTTGCTGAACAGGTGGTCGGACGCGAAGCGGGCCGCGACGTCGGAGAAGCCGGGCTCGACGCCCATGCCGACGAGCGCGAGTTGGCCCCGCTCGACCCATTGGTCGGCCACAGCGAACTGTGCATCACCGAGCATCACGCCCGGCGTGTTGTAGGGGTCGGACGGGTGCGGCGACGACATGTGCATCGCCATGTCGAGGTAGTGGCACCCGGCTTCGTACGCCGCGTCGAAGATGGGCGGGTTCAGTCGCGGGTCGCAGGCGTTGACGATGATGTCGGCGCGACACGAGCGAGCCAGTTCGACGATGTCGCCCCGATCGGAAGCGTCGACCTTGGTGGCCACCACCTTCGGTGATGCGGCCTTGGCGGCCGCACGGGCTGCTCGGGCGGCATCGATGTCGGCCACCACGATCTGTTCGAACACCTCACGACGGGCGGCGATCGAGGCGAATGCCGCTCCGACGCCACCGGAACCAACCACGAGTACTCGCATGGAGTGGCACCCTAGCATGCAACTGATTCACCAGTCAGTCGGACTGACCCACTGATCTGTTGCGCTGATGGTCGAGTCAGGGCTCGGCTCAGAGAGCGAATGCCCGACGCTCGGCGCCGAGTGGCACGAGGGCCGAGATCCGTCGAGCCAGATACGGGCTGAAGTGGCCGCGGTAGCGGAGCTGCAGCTCCGGCAACGTCCAGTCCTGCCCGGTGACGATGCCTCGGCAGACCGATGTGCCGCACGTGCAGTCGAAGGCGTCGTACTCGTCGCCGTCGGTCATCGCATGGTCGTAGGTGAGTGCCTCGCCCGGCGTGATGTCACGCAGCGCGACGAGCAGCATCCCTGCGCTGATCCCGCAGTTCGGCTCGCACGAGTGTGCGATGTGGTCGACGTCCTCCGGTTGGTCGCCGCCGATGAGGAACAGGTCGTCGTCGAGCTGGACGGCGCGGCGCTGACGGGTCTCGTCGAACGACGTGAACACAGTGCGGTCGACGCACGTCCCGCCGAAGGCCCCGACCGTCTCGCCGGCTGAGATGTGCGCGACGGCGACGGAGAGATGGGCTGTGCCGGTGGGTTGCTGTGCAGCCCTGATGCGGGCCTTCGGGGTGTGGAAGCTCATCGACATGGCGTGCAGCTTGTCGGCGCCTCCAGGCTTCGTCTACTCGCTGATGCGTCAGCCGGACTGACGGGCTCCTCAGTCCGGCTGTCCGACGGATCAGTGAGCCGGCCCGCGGGCTGCGTGGCCGGCCCCTCCACCGCCAAGAGGGCCCATCCGCCTACGAGGCACACGCGGTTGTTGACTACCGTCGGCGTGTCGGTCACTGCGGTGGGCGGCACTGGGGAATCACACGTCTCTTGGGGGGACCATGTCCGACGCAACCGCGCCAGCTACGAACTGGAACTTCGCCGACCTCTACGAAGCCGTCGCGGCCGCTGTGCCCGACCGCCCGTGCCAGATCCAGGGCGACCGGGTGGTCACGTGGGGTGAGTTCGAACGGCGCTCGGCAGCGCTCGCCGCCGACTTCGTCGCCGCCGGACTCGGCCAGGGCGCCAAGGTCGCGATCTATCTCTACAACAGCCCTGAATACATGGAGACCATGGCTGCGGCGTTCAAGGTGGCGATGGCGCCCGTGAACACCAACTATCGCTACGGACCCGACGAGATCGTGTACCTGTTCGACAACGCCGATGCCGAGGCGGTGGTGTTCCACGCGTGCTTCAGCGAGTTGGTCGACAGCGTGCGCGAGCGGTTGCCGAAGGTGAAGCGCTGGTACGTCGTGTCGGACGAGACCGGCAGCGGGCCGGCCTGGGCCACGGCGTACGAGACCGCCGCCACCTCCGGTGCCACTCCCGACATCTCGTGGTCGCGCAGCGGTGACGACCTGCTGCTGCTCTACACCGGTGGCACGACCGGCATGCCGAAGGGCGTGATGTGGCGCCAGGACGATCTGTTCAACGTGCTCGGCGGTGGCGGCAACGCGGTGATCGGCATCCCGGCCGCGAGCGGCGTCGCCGAGGTGATCGAGCGCGTGACGGCTGCACCCGCCGGCGCGATGATGCTGACGGCAGCCCCGCTGATGCATGGCACCGGGCAGTTCTCGGCGCTCAACGCGATGGCGCTCGGGGGCTGCATCGTCACCCTCGTGAACCGCAAGTTCGACGTGGCGGAGCTGTTCCGTACGGTCGAGGCCCGCACGGTCACCAACCTGATCATCGTCGGCCAGGCCTTCGCCGGGCCGATGCTCGACCAGCTCGAGGAGGATCCGGGCCGCTTCGACACATCGAGCCTGATGCTCGTGGTGTCGTCGGGTGTGATGTGGAGCCAGGAGAACAAGGCCGGCCTGCTGCACCACATCCCGCAGGTGATGCTGTTCGACTCGTTCGGTTCGTCGGAGGCCGTGGGCATGGGCGGCAGCGTCAGCGCCGCCGGTGCTGCCGAGCAGACGGCGAAGTTCGCGCTCGGCGCGAACTGCGCGGTGTTCACCGATGACGGTCGCCGCGTCGAGCCGGGTTCGGGTGAGCAGGGCGTGGTGGCCGTCGGCGGTCACATCCCGCTCGGCTACTACAAGGACGAGGCCAAGACGGCCCAGACCTTCCGCACGTACGAGGGCCGGCGTTGGAGCGTGCCCGGTGACTTCGCCGAGGTGAACGCCGACGGCAGCTTGAAGCTGCTCGGCCGTGGTTCGGTGTGCATCAACACCGGCGGCGAGAAGGTGTTCCCGGAGGAGGTGGAAGAGGCGCTGAAGACCCATCCGGCCGTGCGTGACGCAGTGGCCGTCGGCCTGCCCGATCCCCGCTTCGGCGAGACGATCTGCGCCGTGGTCGAGCCCCAGGAGGGCAAGGAGACGCCCTCGCTGGCCGAGCTGAGCGAGCACGTGAAGTTGCACCTCGCGGCGTACAAGGCGCCTCGGAACCTGGTGATCGTCGATTCCATCCACCGTGCCCCGAACGGCAAGGTCGACTACAAGCGACTGAAGGGCCTGGCGGTCGAGCAGGTGGGCGCCACCCAGGGCATCGGCCAGTGACCGCAGCCGACCTACGCACGCGCCTCGACGCAGGCGAGAGCGTGCTCATGCCGGGCGTGTGGGACGCGATCACGGCGAAGCTGGCCGCCGACGCCGGTTTCGCCACCGTCTTCCTCTCGGGGTACGCAGTCAGCGGCACGTTGCTCGGCGTTCCCGACTTCGGTCTGCTCACCCAGACCGAGATGGCCGAGGTGGCCCGGCGGGTGTGCCGGGCCGTGCCCGGAGTGAACGTGGTGGTCGATGCCGACACCGGCTACGGCAACGCGTTGAACACGATCCGCACGGTCGAACTGTGGGAGCACGCTGGCGCGTCGGGCATGTTCCTCGAGGACCAGGTGTGGCCGAAGCGGTGTGGGCACATGGTCGGCAAGCAGGTGATCGAACGCCACGACTGGCTGTCGAAGCTGCGCGCCGCCTGCGATCACCGCGACTCGATCCACGTGACCGCCCGTACCGACGCCCGGGCAGCGATCGGCCTCGACGAGGCGATCGAACGGGCAAAGATGGCTCGTGACACCGGTGTGGACGCATTGTTCGTCGAGGCGCCCGAGTCGATCGACGAGATGGAGCGGATCGCTGCGGCCCTGCCCGACATCACGTTGGTCGCGAACATGGTCGAGACCGGTAAGACCCCGCTGCTCACCCCGGCTGAGCTCGCCGCACTGGGGTTCACCCTGATCGTGTCTCCGCTGTCGCTGCTGTTCACGATGGTCGAGGCTGTGCAGACCAGCCTGCGATTGCTGCAGACGGAGGGATCGCTGCGCGGTCACCTCGACCGGCTCGTCGACTTCGATGCGTTCGGCACGCTGGTGGGTCTGCCCGAGCAGTACGACCTCGAGCAGCGCTACCGCTGACGGCGCGTCGCAGCGACGTCGTTCATACCGCTGCGGTCGACCCGACCGGTCGTTCACCCGCGACGGTGGTGCGATGCAGCAGCCGGCGGCTGCCGTCGTAGTCGTTGATCGCGAGGTGGAGCAGGCAGCGGTTGTCCCAGATGGCGAGCGTGCCGGGCGTCCAGTGGAGGCGGCAGGTGAACTCGGCACGCACGGCGTGGTCGAACAGGAACTGCAACAGCGGGCGTGACTCCTCGGCGGTCATGTCCTCGAACCGCTGGGTGTACACGGGGTTGACGAACAGCGAACGGCGGCCGGTGACGGGGTGCACGCGCACCACGGGGTGCAGCATCTCGCGATCGGCAGACGGGTCGTTGCGGGTCATCACCACCGAGCGGCTCACCGCCGCTGTGGAGTCGGGCCCAGAGGTACCGTGAGGCCAGCCGGTCTGTATGGCGCGCAACGGTTCGAGTAGCCGGTGCATGCCCGGCGACAGTGCCTCGTAGGCGGCCTCCTGGCTGGCCCACAGCGTGTCGCCGCCAACCTCGGGCAGCTCCTTCGCATGCAGCAGGGTGAGGCTCGGCGGGGTGTCGAGGAACGAGAAGTCGGAGTGCCACGACCCGCCGAAGGTGGAGATCCTGCGCTCGTCGGGCTCCTTCAGCACGGCGATCACATCGGGATGCTCCGCGAGGTGAGCGATGTACGGCACCCGCAACACGGGACCGAGGCGAGCGGTGAGCGCCACCTGCTGGTCGGGCGTGAGCTGTTGGTCGCGCACGAACACGACGGCGTGGTCTGCCAGCGCGTCGAGCACGACGGCGATGTCGTCGTCCGAGGGGTTGCCCAGGTCGAGGCCGACGATGTCGGCGCCACAGGCGGGGGCGACGGGACGGACGGTCGGGGTGGCTGGCACTGCCCCAGTATGTCGCGCCGGTCGGCGCGCCGATCGAGGCGCGCAAATGAGGGAGGTGACCGGACGGTCGCCGCTAGCATCACCGCCCGACACGCATCACGAGTGAGCCCGTTTCCCAGGTCCGCCTGAGGTTCGGGATCCGGCAACCGGGGAGGAAGCCCCACGGTGCCTTCCCGCCCAGGCGGGGATGTGGCCCGGGCCCCGAGGGGCCGGGGCAACACAGCTTCCGCTCGTGAAGCGATCGCACACGCGACGGACACACCGGTTGCGACGGATCGAGCACGAGAGGACGGCGATGACGGCAGGGCTTCCGGTCACGGGCGCGTGGCGCCCAGGTGACCCGACGGGTGAACGCCAGTTCTTCGCGTTCCCGCACGACCGACCGTTCGCGCTCGACACCGGGGTTGCCCTGCACGACGTCACCCTGGCCTACGAGACGTGGGGGCGGCTCGACGCCACGGCCGGCAACGCGATTCTTTTGTGCCACGCGTGGACGGGCGACAGCCATGCTGCCGGCCCGCAAGGGCGAGGGCACCCGGCCGGCGGGTGGTGGGACGACCTGATCGGGCCGGGCAAGCCGCTCGACACCGACCGCTGGTACGTCGTCTGTGCGAACGTGCTCGGCGGATGTCAGGGCTCGACCGGACCTGCATCGTCGCATCCGGTCGACGGCCTCCCGTACGGCAGCCGCTTCCCGGTGGTCACCATCCGCGACATGGTGCGCGCCCAGGCCCGGCTCGCGAACCATCTCGGCATCGACACGTGGCACTCGGTGATCGGTGGGTCGATGGGCGGGATGCAGGTGCTCGAATGGGCGATCACGTTCCCCCAACGGGTCCGGTCGATCGTGCCCATCGCCACGTGCGCACAGGCGACAGCGCAGCAGATCGCCTGGGGAGCGATCGGGCGTCGTGCGATCCGGCTCGACCCGAACTGGCGCGGCGGTGACTACTACGACGCGTTGGCCGGCGAGGGCCCCACCGAGGGGCTCGCGGTCGCGCGGATGGTGGCGCAGGTGACGTTCCGCAGCGACAACGTGTTCACCGATCGCTTCGGACGCGAGCTCGCCGACGGAAGCGAGCTCAGCGGTCGGCTCGACCTCTGGCAGCGGTTCGAGGTCGAGCGGTACCTCGACCACCACGGCGACAAGCTCATCCGCCGGTTCGACACGAACAGCTACCTCGTGATCGGCAAGGCGATGGACCTCCACGACGTGGGCCGGGGCCGTGGGGGACTGAAGGCGGCCATGGCCCGCATCAAGGTGCCCACGCTCACGATGGGCATCTGGAGCGACATGCTCTATCCGTCGTACCAGCAGCGCCAGATCCGTGATCTGCTCGCCGACCACGACACGCCCGTCGAGTACGTCGAGATCGACTCACCGCATGGTCACGACTCGTTCCTGCTCGACCTCGATCAAGTGGGTGCACCGATCGGCCGTTTCCTCGACGAGGTCGTCACGACCTGACCTACGAACGATCCTGCGATCGGGCCAGGCATTCGAGCCAGTCGACCGTTCGCGCCGGGTCAATCGGTCGCGCCGGGTCGATCGGTCGCGCCGGGTCGATCGGTCGTGCCGGGTCGATCGGTCGTGCCGGGTCGATCCGTCGCGCCGGGTGGTCGGGCGAGCATTGCGCGCAGGTGCGGCGCGATCCTGCTACGCGCCGGCACGCGGATCGCGAGCAAAGCGGGCGTGCCGTCCTTCGTGTGACCGCGCATCACGAACACCGCGCGGCCGCGAGGCGGGTCGTCCGACTCGGCCATCAGGCGGAACACGCTCGAATCGCGGCGGCGCATGAAACGGCGCTGGTCGATGAACATCTCGCCGTTCGGCTCGATCAGCACCCGTGTCTCGCGGAAACGACCCACCGGTTCACCCTTGTCGGTCATCAACTGGGCGTTGCCGATGAAGCGGGACAGGTCCTTGGCCACCCAGTGCGGCTCGATCCTGAACCCGAACCAGGTGAAGAACGCCATGACGGCCACGGCGAGGGCGAGCCACACGTACTCCATCGCCGCATCTTGGCACGGCATGCGCCCGACCGCCCGACGACTGCCCGACGACCGCTCCCACGTCGGGGGGACCACAGTGACCGCGACGCGAGCGAGGTGGTGCGCGAGAATGGCCCGATGCTGTCCGGCGAACCACGCGTGCCCCGATGATCGGGTCGATCCAATCGATCCGATCGAGCACGGAGCGCGTCGGCTCGGCGCTGGGAGCGGAACTCACCGAGGGTGAAGCTGCACTTCGCGTCTTCCTGGCCGCCGGCGGGCTGGTCGTCCTCGGTGCCGGACTGCTGCTCATGACGGTGTGGTGGTGGCGGAGCACTCGTCCGGAACCGCCGGCGCTCGGGCCGCTCGAGGTGATGAGCGACAAGAAGTGGATGACGGCCGGCGAGAGCGAGAGGCGACGGATCGTCGAAGAGTTCCGTCCCGAGGGTGCCGTGCCTGTGCGTGATCTGATCGTCGCGCCGGCGCCGATCGATCTCTCGGAGCTCGCCCGCGACCTGCCCAGCTTCGACGATCTCCGTGACGTCTCGCTCGAC
>Ga0105044_10009205_pt1 | contig 13532 bp, 13 predicted proteins | sample MAT01_FD_78092 | JGI IMG/M metagenome (GOLD analysis project Ga0105044, IMG submission 78092) | Freshwater microbial communities from Lake Fryxell liftoff mats and glacier meltwater in Antarctica - MAT-01 | ecosystem: Environmental > Aquatic > Freshwater > Ice > Liftoff microbial mat | place...
CACTCGCACCGCACAATCCGCAGGGGCCGGTGAGCACCGCCGCGTCGCTGGAGTTTGGCTTTTCACAGCCGAGCTACATCATCTGCGAGACGGTCCACAACGACGTGCCGTGGCGGCAGGACGTGGTGGAGGAAGGATTCACCGTCGAGAAACAAGGCCGCATCGTGCGACCCAATACGCGGCCCGGACTCGGCATCAGCATCAATGAGGCCGAGGTGAAGAAGCATCCGTTCCAGCAGGAGATCGTGCTGCGGGAATTCAGCCCGGATGGCGCGGTCGCGGATTGGTGACGGCATCAGTTTTTTCACGAACGATGCACCCCACCAGAACACGCCATATCGCGCTCGCCGGACTCTGCATGGCGGCGCTGCTTGCCTACGTCACGCGCAATGCGCTCGGCGTCGCGGAGAGCACCGTGCGTGCGGATCTCGGCATCACAAAGGATCAATCCGGCTGGCTGATGAGCCTGTTTTTCTGGCCCTACGCGCTATGCCAGATTCCCGCAGCATGGGTCGGGCAGCGCATCGGTTCGCGAAAGGCGCTGCCATTGTTCGGCGTGCTGTGGTCGCTCGCCTCGGCGGGATTGGCGGCGGGGAACTACGTGGTCATGCTCATCATGCGGATGTTCATGGGCGTGTCGCAGGCGGGCTTGGTGCCCATCGGCATGGGAGCGATGGCGCGATGGTTTCCGCGGGCGGAGCAGGGCATCGCATCGGGATCTTTTGCGAGTTCCATGTCGCTCGGCGGCGTGATCGTTGCGCCGCTGACAGCGTGGCTCGTCGTACGGTGCGGTTGGCGCTGGGCGTTCGCGCTCTATGCGGTGCCGGGCATTGTGTGGGCGGTCTGGTTTCGCGGTTGGTTTCGCGATCATCCGGCAGAGCACCCGGAGGTGAACAAGGCGGAACTTCAATGGATCCGCGCTGGCGCAACGGAACCCGCCGCATCCACGACCACCGGCAACGTGGTGCCGTGGGAGCAAATCCTCACGAGTCCCGCGATGTTTTGGATCTGCGCGCAGCAGTTCTTCCGCGCGGCAGGCTACATTTTTTTCAGCACGTGGTTCGCCACGTATCTGCAGGAGGCGAAAGGCGTGAAGATCATCACCTCCGGCCTGCTCACCATGCTGCCGCTGCTGGCCGATGTCGCGGGTAGCCTGCTCGGCGGCGCGGTGTCCGACGCAGTATTGCGCCGTACCGGCAGCGTGCGACTCGCGCGCAAGGGACTCTCCATCGCCGCGATGCTAGCGTGCGCGCTGCTCACATTCTCGGCGTACTTTTTCTCCGATGTATTTGTGATCGTGCTCATCATCAGTGCGGGGACATTCTGCGCCGCGGTCGGCAACCCGTGCTCCTGCGCGGTGACGATGAACATGGGCGGCGAGCATGTGGCCACGGTGACAAGCATGATGAACATGAGCGGCAATCTCGGCGCAGCGCTGTTCCCGATCGCGGTGCCATGGCTGCTGAAGGCGACAGGAAACTGGAACGCCGTGCTGATCGGCTTCGCCACGCTCTACGTCGCCGCCGCCGCATGCTGGCTCATGCTGAAAACTGAACGCAGCGTGATCGAGCAGTCGCGGGTGAAACGGTAACGTGGCGCAGAAATGTAGCGCCGAACTCCGGCAGCGGGCCTCGCGAATTCGCTAGGCAAGAATCGCTTTCACGACGCTGCCATGCACATCGGTCAGCCGGTGATGACGGCCTTGGAACTTGAACGTGAGCCGCGTGTGATCGATCCCGAGGCAGTGCAGCAGCGTCGCGTGCAGGTCGTGCACATGCACGGGATCGCGCGTGATGTTGTAGCTGAAGTCGTCCGTCTCGCCGTAGGTCAGACCGCGCCTGATGCCGCCGCCGGCAACCCAAATCGTGAAACAGCGCGGGTGATGATCGCGGCCGTAGTCGTCCTTCGTGAGCTTGCCCTGGCAGTACACCGTCCGTCCGAACTCGCCGCCCCAGACGACGAGCGTGTCGTCGAGCAGGCCGCGCGCTTTCAAATCAGAGACAAGCGCGGCGCTCGGCTGATCGGTGTCGCTGCATTGACCGGGAAGCTGTTTCGGCAGCTTCGTGTGCTGATCCCAGCCGCGGTGGAAAAGCTGGATGAACCGCACGCCGCGCTCCGCAAGCCGTCGGGCGAGCAGGCAGTTCGCGGCGAACGTCCCCGGCGTGCGCGCCTCCGGGCCGTAGAGATCGAACGTGCTTTGCGGCTCGCGTGAAACATCCGCCAGCTCCGGCACGCTCGTCTGCATCCGGTACGCGAGTTCGTATTGGGCGATGCGCGTGGCGATTTCCGGGTCCCCAAACTCATCAAGCTGCATCTGATTCAGCTTCGCTAGATCGTCGAGCATCCGGCGGCGCGACGGCGCATCGAGGCCCGCGGGATTGGAAAGAAACAGCACCGGGTCATCCCCGGAGCGGAATTTGATGCCCTGATGTTTCGTCGGCACAAATCCGCTGCTCCACAGGCGATCGTAGAGCGGCTGGTCGGTCGGATTCCCCGTGCCATTCGAGAGCAGCACGACAAACGCAGGCAGGTCGCTGTTTTCGCTGCCGAGACCGTAACTGAGCCACGAGCCGATGCTCGGACGCCCGGCAAGCTGCGCGCCGGTCTGGAAAAACGTGATGGCCGGGTCGTGGTTGATGGCCTCGGTGTGCATCGAGCGGATGAAGCACAGCTCGTCCGCCACGCGCGCCGTGTGCGGCAGCAGTTCGCTGAGCCATCCGCCGGATTTCCCGTGCTGCGCGAAGTGGAAACGCGAAGGCGCGATGGGGAAATGTTCCTGTGTCGCCGTCATGCCCGTGAGGCGCTGGCCCCGCCGGATCGAGTCCGGCAAATCCGCACCGTGCCGTTCCGCAAGCTGCGGTTTGTGATCGAAAAGATCGAGCTGAGACGGTGCGCCGGATTGGAACAGGTAGATCACCCGCTTCGCCTTCGGTGCGAAGTGCGGCAACCCTGGAAGTCCGCCCGTGGCCGTGGCGTCGCTCGCATTCGCAGGAGACGGTCCGTCATTCAACAACCCCGCGAGCGCCGCAGCGCCGAGCCCTGCACGCCCGAAGAACTGGCGGCGGTTGATGAAAGGGCGGGCATCGGGCAGTGGGTTCATGGGGCGCGAATATTGTTGGTTACCCGCGTGGCCGACAATACGAAGCAAGAATCATGGTCGCTCCGGATTCCGCGCTTCGCAGCCGGTCGCCGGGTTACAATCGATGAGCGAGTTGGGAAGGAGCGGCGGATGCGGAGGTTGCGTCAGCTTTTGCGGCGCGGTGGAACATGCGGAAGAGGACTGGGAGGACGAGCAGCGTGAGCAACGTCGAGCTGATGATGCCGCCGATGACGACGGTCGCGAGCGGGCGCTGGACTTCCGCGCCGGGGCCGGTGGCGATGGCCATCGGGACGAAGCCGAGCGAGGCGACGAGCGCGGTCATGAGCACGGGGCGCAGGCGCGTGACGGAGCCGCGGAAGACGGCATCGTCCACGCTCGCGCCGTCCTCGATCAGCTTGTGGATGAAGGTGAACATCACGACGCCATTCAGCACGGCGACGCCGCTCAGCGCGATGAAGCCGACGCCTGCGGAGATCGAGAGCGGGATGTCGCGCAGCCACAGCGCGAGGATGCCGCCGGTGAGCGCCATCGGCACGCCGGTGAAGACGAGCAGCGCGTACTTCATGGAGCCGAATGCGGTGAAGAGCAGCAGCAGGATCAGCAGCAGCGCGACGGGCACGACGATTTGCAGTCGCGCGCTGGCGGAGAGCAGGTTTTCAAATTGCCCGCCCCACTCGAGCCAGTAGCCGGCGGGAATCTTCACCTCATTCGTGATGCGCTGCTGCGCGTCGGCGACGAAGCCGGCGAGGTCGCGCCCGCGCACGTTCGCGGTGGTGACGATGCGGCGTTTGCCGTTCTCGCGGTTCACCTGGTTGAGGCCGGGCTCGACCTTGAATGCGGCGATTTCGCCGAGCGGGATGAAGGCGGCGGATTTTGGATTTCTGATTTGTGAATTCGGGTCGAACGAAGCGTGCTTCAGTGCAGGCCCGGTTGTCTCCGTGCGCGGCAGCGGGATCGGAATGCGGTGCATGGCGTCGGGATTTGAGCGCAGGTTTTCCGGCAGTCGCACGACGATGGGGAAGCGGCGGTCGCCCTGGAAAAGCATCCCGGCTTCCTTGCCGCCCATCGCGATCTCCACGGATTCCTGGACCTCGGCGATGTTCAGGCCGTAGCGGGCGAGCTTGGCGCGATCGATCTCGACGCTGAGCACGGGCAGGCCGGTGCTTTGCTCGGTTTTCACGTCGGCAGCACCGGGCACGGTGCCGAGCACTTTCTCGATTTGCTCGGAAGTCGCAGCCATCACTTCGAGGTCATCGCCGAAGACCTTCACGGCCAAGTCGGCACGCACGCCGGCGATCAGCTCGTTGAAGCGCATTTCCATGGGCTGCATGTATTCGTAATTGTTCCCCGGCACCTTGCTCGCCGCTGCCGCGATGTTCGCCACGAGTTCCGCTTTCGGCATCCGCGGGTTCGCCCATTCGGAGCGCGGTTTGATCATGACGAAGCAGTCCGCCACACTCGGCGGCATTGGGTCGGTGGCGACCTCGGCGGTGCCGATTTTTGCGAAGACCTCCTTCACTTCCGGCACGGTCTTGATCGCGGTTTCCAGCGCGCTTTGCATCTGCACGGCCTGCGTGAGGCTGGTGCCGGGAATGCGGAGCGCATGCATCATCACGTCGCCTTCATCGAGACGCGGGATGAACTCGCTGCCCATGCGCGTGGCTAGCAGCAGGCAGAGCACGACGAGCACGGCGGCGCTCGTGACGACGATGCCCCGCGCGGCGAGCACGGCGCGGAGCGCGGGCTCGTAGATGAACCGCGCGGCGCGCATGAAGAGGTTCTCCTTCTCCGAGATTTTGCCACCGAGAAAGAGAGCGACTGCGGCGGGAATGAAGGTCAGCGAGAGCACCATCGCCGCGGCCAGCGCGAGCATCACGGTGTAGGCCATCGGACGGAACATTTTCCCCTCGATGCCTTGCAGCGACAGGATCGGCAGATAGACGACCATAATGATGCACACGCCGAAGATGGACGGCTTGATGACTTCGCGCGTGGCGTGGAAGACGACTTCAAAACGCTCGCCGACCGCGAGCAGCCGCTTGCGCTGGTGCTGCTCCTCGGCGAGCCGCCGGATGCAGTTTTCCACGATGATGACGGCTCCATCGATGATGATGCCGAAGTCGAGCGCGCCCAGGCTCATGAGGTTCGCGCTGATCTTCAGATACACCATGCCGGTGATGGTCATGAGCATCGAGAGCGGGATGATCGCGGCGGTGATGAGCGCGGCGCGGAAATTCCCGAGCAGCAGAAAGAGCACGACGATGACGAGCACCGCGCCCTCGAAGAGATTCCTTTTCACGGTCTCGATGGTGGCATCCACGAGCAGCGTGCGGTCATAGACGGCGAACGCGATGACGCCGGACGGAAGACTGCGATTGATCTCCTCCAGCCGCACGGCGACGGCGCGCGAAACCGTGCGCGAGTTTTCCCCGAGCAGCATCATCGCGGTGCCCATGACGACTTCGCCGCTGTTGTGCGTGGCCGCGCCAGTGCGCAGTTCCTTGCCGAGCGCCACATCGGCCACGTCCTTCACGTAGATGGGTGCGCCGTCGCGCGTCGTGAGCACGATGTCGGCGATGTCCTCCATGGTCTTCACCTGTCCGGGCGTGCGGATGAGCCACTGCTCGCCGTTGCGCTCGATGTAGCCGGCGCCGACGTTCTGGTTGTTCATCTCCAGTGCCTGCATGAGGTCGTGCATCGTGAGGCCGTAGGCGACGAGCTTCGCGGGCTGCGGCGTGACGTGGAACTGCTTCTCGAATCCGCCGAGCGTGTTCACCTCGATGACGCCGGGCAGGTTGCGAAGCTGTGGCTTGATGACCCAGTCCTGCAACTCGCGCAGGTCGGTCGGTGTGTATGGCTTCCCATCCTTGCGCAGTGCGCCGGGCTTCGCCTCGACGATGTAGGTGAAGATTTCGCCGAGCCCCGAGGAGATCGGGCCCATCTGCGGCTCAATTCCGGGCGGGAGCTGACTTTTCACCTGCTGGAGCCGCTCGGTGATGAGCTGGCGCGCGAAGTAGATGTCCGTGCCGTCTTTGAAAACGACGGTGACCTGCGAGAGCCCGTAGCGCGAGAGCGAGCGTGTGTAGTCGAGCTTCGGCAGGCCGCCCATCGCCGTCTCGACGATGAAGGTGACGCGCTGCTCGGCTTCGAGCGGCGAGTAGCCGGGCGCTTCGGTGTTGATCTGCACCTGGACATTCGTGATGTCCGGCACGGCGTCGATGGGCAGCCGGTGGTAGTTGTAGATCCCGAGTCCGCACACGCCGAGCGTGAGGAGCAGGACGAGCCAGCGCTGACGGATGGAAAATTGGATGGTGGGTTCGAGCATGGGTAAGAAAACGTGGGTTGACGGGGCTTTATCGCGGCTCTAAATGGGCTTTATGAAGACGCTCACCATCACCGAGGCGAAGAAGAACCTGGGCAAGTGGCTGGATGCGGCGACGAAAGGCCAAGAAGTCGGGATCATTTTCGGTGCGACCGTCGTGGCGCTGCAACCGGTCGAGATTCGACGCGCGCCCCCGTTGGACGTTCGCGAATTGAACTGCGAATACGCCTGGAGAGAATACGGAGTGACGCCGGCGGTGTTGGACGCGTTCAACAAGCGGGTCGAGGCGGACTACCAAAAGGCGAAGCGGGACGGCACCCTTGTCACCATCGAAAACCCAACGCTCGAAAAAATTGAAAAAGCCATTGCGGATCATGCCGCTGCTCCTAAGGCAGCTAGGCGAACTCCAAAGAAGCGAGCAGGCCGACGCGTTGCTCGCGCTTCTTGAGTTCACCCAAAAATTCGGAAGGCCGCATCTCCACGGCGGGATTGGCATTCGGAAGATGGTGGCGAAGGCGTTTGAATGCCGAGCGGGTTTGAGGCTTCGACTCGTGATCATCGATACGCCGGACGACCTTCGCGCCGAATTCATCGGCTCGCATGATGAGGTGCAAAAATTCGTGCGCACGTTGTGATGAAAGTGGTCAGTGATCATGGCTCGCCCCGGCTTTCCCGATGTCCGCCTTGACGATGAAGCTGTTCTCCGCGGCGTATTTGTCGCCGGCCTTTAGGCCCGATTTGATCTCGACCCACTCGTCGTCGCGGCGCCCGAGTTCCACCGGCACTGCCTCGAACAGCTCGCCGACGCTGATGAAGACGACATCCCAATCGCGGAAGGTTTGCAGCGCCTTTGCCTTCACCGCGACAGGCACCTCGGCCTGATCGGTGACGACGCTGCCGCGGACGAAGAGCCCCGGACGCCACTCGCCGTTCTTGTTCGCCACGGTCGCGCGCACCAGCAAGGTCTGCGAATTCTCTGAGCCGAAAGGTGAGATGTAGTCGATCTTCGCCTCGACCTTTTCCATGCCGTGCCCGCCCTCGATCATCACGGCCTGCCCTTCGCGGAGCAGCGGAAAATCCTGCCGATAGACGGAGAAATCCGCCCACACCGTCGAGAGATCCGCGACGGTGAAGATCGGCTCCTGCCCGGCGACAAACTCGCCGAGCGTGGCATGGCGCATGATGACGGTGCCGGCGATCTCCGCGGTGACGTCATAGGCGCGCAGGCTGTCGTTGCTCTCGACCGTCGCGAGCACCTCGCCTTTCACGACCTTGTCGCCGAGCTTCTTTTTCACGGCCTTCACCACGCCGGGGAAGCGAGGGAAAACATGCGACATCTGCTCTTCGTTCGGCGCGATCCTCCCATTCAGATCGAGCCTGATCGAGAGCTTCGCCGGTCCGGCCGTTTCGATGCCGATGCCCGCCTTCCCGCGCGACTCCTCGCTCATCTGCACACGCCCTTCGATGCTTTGGAATGTCCATTGGTAAGTCTTCCCGCCGCGCGCGACTTCCACTTTTGCGTCGAAGGAATGCGGCTCCACCACCGGCTTTTCGCCCGCGAGGAACATGCCCTCTCTTGCGAATGAAATGCTGTCGGTGCGACTGATGCGCCGCAGCTCGATGGTCGCCGCGATGCCCGCCGGATCGAGCGGCTTGCCGTTCTCGTAAAAATAGACGCGGAAGTTTGGCTCCAGCCCCGCCGGCTCGTAAATCGTGACTTCGGTTTGGAAATCCTTTTCGCCAAACAAGCGCCCGCCCTTCGGGCCCTTGACATTTTCCTTCGCGTGGACGTGCCCTCCTTCGCCCTCCTCGTGTCCGTGCTCATCCACCGACGCGGGCGGTTTGATGTTAAGGATTCTGCTGCCGACGAACAGGGCGCCGACAAGCAGCACGATGATGGTGATGGTCTGGATGAACGTCTTGGTTTTCATGAAATGGAAATTGGTGCGGTTACTTGCGCTTCCCGGGTGCCGCTTTGATGGGAACTGGTCTCGAAACCGTCAGAGGTCGCGCTAGTTCGGCGGGCTGCGCGGTGAGGGCGTCGATCTCCGCGCGAGCCTTTTGGAAATCGGCGTGAGCACGGAGTTGCTGGACACGGGCGGAGTTCAGCGTGCGGCGCGCGTCGAGGACTTCGAGCAGGGTGAATCCGCCCGCAGCGTAGCCCTGGTTGAGCTGCCGTTCGGCTTCCGCGGCGGATGGCAGGATGCTGCTTTCAAGAATGTGGATCTCCTCCGAGACAGCCATGAGCTTTTGATAGGCGTCGTTCAGCGCGGCAAAGGCGCGGGATTCGGCACCGCGCTTTTCCTCGTCGAGCTTCGCGAGGTTTTCGCGAGCCTCGGCGATATTGCCCTGGTTGCGGTTGTTGAGCGGCAGAGGAATGGAAAAGCCTGCGATGAACGAAGTGTCCGGTGCGGTGCCGAATGTCCGCGGCCCGGCGAGCAGTGTGATGTCCGGGCGCGCAAGTGTCTGTTCCCTCGCCAGAGCGGTCTCACGTTTCTCACGTTCGGCGGTCCAGCGAGCGAGGTTGGGATTGCCCAGCATTCGCTGGCGGAGCGTCGCGAGTCCCGGGCCTTCTTGGTGATTTTCGAGGTCGCCTTTCACTGCATCGAAGTCGGCCTGCCGCGCACCCCAATGCGCCGCGAGGTTTCCTCGTGCGGCGGCGATCGCCCGCCTGGCCTGCTCGGTTTCGATCTTCGCCGATGAGACCGCGACCCGGGTCCGGATGGATTCCACCACGCTGGCCTTCCCCACGTTCACGCGCTTCTCCGTGAGCACGACGGCCTCCTCGGCGACTTTCACGATTTCCTCCGCGAGTTGCAGACGGCTCTGGGCCGCGAGCACATCGATGAAGGCGAGCGTCGCCGATTTGAGCACTTCGACCCGCTTCACCTGATACTCCCACTCGATGACGACGCGTCCCGCCTTCGCCTCGCCGATGCGCGCAGCCCGCTTCCCGCCAAGTTCGATGAGCTGGCTGAAGGTGAGCGTATTCTGCGACTGGTCGCCGTTCCTGAACTGGCCCGAGCCGGCCGGATTTTCGATGTCGAGCGTCAGTTCCGGATTCGGACGCACGCCGGCCTGGAGGATGCGAGCCTCGGCTGCGCGCATCTCAAAGTTGTAGGCCGCGAGTTCCGGGCTGCCGCGCAGCGTGCGCGCCAGTGCATTCGCGAGTGATATGGCTCTGCCGCTGGCTTCGGCGGCAGGCGTGGGCTTCTTTGTCTCGGCTGCGGGCGCGACGAAAGGCCACGCGGCCAACACGGCGAGGACGATGAATTTTTGGAATAGCATGAATGGAGAGAGCTGATTGAGGATGACGACGTGACGCGGGCACGCGAAAGCGCGCCGCAAAGGGCGGAGGAGCCAGACCCGAATGGGCCTGTCCTTTAGGCTGCGAGCGAAGGCCCGCGCACCGGCTGAGCCCTGGTCAACGTCACCGTCCGCGTCGGCGGCGGACTCCACACCGGCACTGGTCGCGGCACCCCGGCGACTTCCAGTGCCACCATCTCGATGGAGCGCCGCAACCACCGAGTGAGCGCATCCTCTTCCGAAATGACCGGTGACGGCGCCACCACCGGCGCAAGCGCCCCGAGAGCCACGCCCGACTCCAGCGTCAGACATTGGTTGCACGCGCCTTCATCCGCGGGAGCGTCGTTTCCATTCGTCCTATCCGCATCGCACTCGCAGCACACTCCGAAGACTTCTGGGAACGTCGCCGCCAGCAGGCAAAGCCCCGTGCTCGGCACCCACAGCAGCGCGAGGATGAGAGCAGTGATGACGCGGATGCGGCGCATGAGGCAGGGCTAGTCGTTCAAGACGGCGGGTTTGGCAAGACTGTTCATTTGAAGCGCCGGCGGCCATGCAAGAGCGGAGAGGTGCTTGCGAGCGAAAGCAGAGAGTTTGGTTTGCTTGCGGCGGGTCGCCGGATTCGAACTGGGAAAGACTCCCGCCGCTCCTCCTGTCACGCGCGACACCCGGCTGTGCTCTTGAGCTTCTCGAACGCCTGCGTGCGGCGATCCACCTGACGGCAGAACTCCTGCTTCAGCCACGAATCGAGCTGTCTCCCCGATGCGATGCCGTCGGATCCCGGCGTGAGCACTGTCAATTCATCGGGGGCTTGCTGAACCGCAGCACGGTCGGCGGCTGCGAGCGACGCGGGTGAAATCAGCGCGCACGGGCCGAAGACAGCAGCGAACACTTTCACAGTATCTCCTCCGAGCGATGCGCGGACAGCCGGTTCATAGGGCGTGCCTAATGTTGGCACCCGTGCGGCCGCATGATGCGAAGTCAAACGATGACCGCTCCCGCCTCAGCGCTTCGTGAGTTGCTGCTCAATGCTGGCGGCCACGGCGGTGGCGAGGGCTTCGTAGCCTTCGGGGGCGAAATGGACGTCGTTGGGGCGGCCAACTTTGTCGAGGACAGGCAGCACCGCTGTGTAGAGATCGTCGATGGCGACGCGATTTTCCTGCATCACCTGCGCGGCGACCTTGTTCCGCTCCACGATGCTGTCGAACTTCCGCCCCGGCGACAACTCGCCGCCCTTCGGCACCGGTGTCGTCGTGGCGAAGATCAGTTTCGCGCCAGTCGCCTTCATCTGCGCGATCAGTTTGCGCAGATTCTCCGCGTATTGCTCACGCGAAGCGCGCTGCGTCGTCTCCGAGGAAAATTTCGCGTCGTGCAGGCCGAAGTTGAAATGGATCACGTCCCACCTGCCGTCGCCCAGCCAATCCTTCATGTGTTCCAGCCTCACCTCTGTCGCGCCGCCGTTGATGGGAATGCGATGCACATTCGCCTTGTGCCAGGAGTTGCGTGGCGCGCCACAGTTCAGTGCCGTACGGCACATCGGCATACCAGCGCTGGATGAGCGTGCAGCCGGAGTCGAGCAGGGCTTGCTGGACCTGCCACGGTTTGACAGCGCGGGGCTGAATGTTCTGCTTTGCCGCGAGCGCAGCGATGGTGCCGGCGGCCTGGCCGGTGAGCATCGTGATCGGCTGAAGACGCGTGGCACCATTTGCGAGACGTGACTGCGAGATGTTTTTCTCGGCAGGGATGAACCCATCGACCTTCTCGGGGATGAAGACTTCAAAGGGCACCTGGAACGGACCGCCGCCTTTCGGCAGTTCCCCCGAGTCGAGATCTACCTCGATCGCATGTCCTGTTTTTCCGTGGTCGAGATCCATGAAGTAGTCGCCCATCGCGACTGAACTCTCGACGTGCTTCGCTTGTTCGAAGCGACCGAGATCATGTGCCGTGAGCGTCTGCACGCCGATGATGCGGCGGCACTCGCGCACATAGGGCTGCTGCGGCAGATGCACGGCGAGCGCTTCGAGATCGGGGCGCAGATTGAGCTGCTTCATCTTCGCCCGGTTGTAGCCCGCGGCGTATCCTTCGTCCTCGGCGAGGGACCAGTTCACGCCGAGTTCGTGCTGGAAGTAGCAGAGCGCGCCGAGGGTCTTGTAGATTCCCTCGCGCTCGTCGATGAGGCGCCGCGCAGGATTCTCGATCGTCGCCACCGTGACTGGGGTAATCGTTGCCGCCGTTGAAGCCGCACTGCGTGTGACGCCACTGGCTGCTCTCGCCGATGAGCGGACTGTCCGCATCGGCCACGCTGCGCCAGGCGAAGTAGGCGGACCAATGGCGCGGGCCTTTGCAACCCTTTCCCGCACCTCCCCAGATGACGACGCCATCGTTCGTGTATTTGCGATAGCGTCTGCCAGAGCCTTGTTCGTAGCCGGGCGGCGGCTCCTTGATCTGGAGATGCGCGGGCACGCCGCCGGGATACTCGCGGACGACGCAGGTCCACGTGTGATCCTGAACCAAGGCGGCGGGACTGAGGGTGTCGCTCGTGACATTGCCGACACGGTAGCGCGCGCCATTGAGCGGGAGGACATCGCCGTATTCCGTCGCGTCGATGAGCACCTTGCACGGGAGATTCTGCGTGGTGCCGTCGGGAAAGGTCAGCGTCGCACCATTGACGAGGTCGCCTTGCTTCTGCACCCCGGACACGCGGGTGCGCAGGCTCAGATCGAGCACAGCACCGCGTTCGCGTGCCTCTTTGATGAACCCATACAGCACGGCACGCGCAGCCTTGGGTTCGTAGCCGCCCTCGTGCTGCGCCGGCCAGCCATAGCAGGCGACGGGCGGATCTTTTTTCGAGCGTCTGGTAATGCAGGGCCATGCTCTCGTGAAACTCCCGATAGAGGCCGCGCTCGCGCACGGGGAACTTCATCCACACGCTGTCCCCATCCATCGTGGTCACAGCGGCAGCGCACATCTGACCACCGATCCAATCTGTCTCCTCCGACAACAAGACCCGCGAGCCAAGCCGCGCCGCTTGCACCGCCGCAGCCCATCCGCCCGTGCCTGCACCCGCGACGATGATGTCGTAGTCCTTCGCGATCTTTTCACGCGGTGTGTCAATCGCCTGCGCCTGCCAATGCGGAGGCACCACGGCGTAATCCGGCTCCGCGGTCGAGATTGTCGCATTGCGTTTGGCGAGCCGCGCTGCATCGGCCGTTCGCCTCAAACGGCTTCAATGCCTCGATGCGAAACGCCGACGCCGACGCAAACCGCGTGCAGCACTAGCCTGCGCTCCCTTTCGTGAACTCCGCATTTCGCGCTGACAGTCGGGCTTGCTCGACCCCATCCGGATCTGTCACCGCCGCCACGAGGCGGTCCTGCTCCAGCGTGAGCGAGAGCGTCCACGTTTCTTGCGCCCGATAAGGGCACAGTGTGATGCGGCCTGTCGGACGCTTGCTCTTCAAGTCGGGCAGCGGCACCGCATCGAGCGGCGTTGCGACACCAGCCTTGACCATCAGCAGTTCCAGCCGCTGAGCCGCTGGATGCCGCTAAAGCGTGCGAGGCAATAGTTGTCCCGGTCCTGCACGCGGTCCGCGATGCCGAAGGAGACCGTGTCATCCTCGGTCTTCGTGAACGGCGCAACGATGCGTGCATCGGTCAAAGCGCTGGCAGGTTTTGGCACCGCTGTGTAGATGCGAGCGCAAAAAGTCTGGAACCGGAAACGTTCAGCTCGAATAACAACGACTTACGTGAAGACATCGGGCGGTTACGACGCAAAACAGACTGTTCGGGGACTTTTTGCGCTCACATCTG
>Ga0105044_10009206_pt1 | contig 13532 bp, 10 predicted proteins | sample MAT01_FD_78092 | JGI IMG/M metagenome (GOLD analysis project Ga0105044, IMG submission 78092) | Freshwater microbial communities from Lake Fryxell liftoff mats and glacier meltwater in Antarctica - MAT-01 | ecosystem: Environmental > Aquatic > Freshwater > Ice > Liftoff microbial mat | place...
CCATCGAGCACACGCAATGCGCCGTGCGATTTAACGAGGTTCTGCACATCAATCGCGACATTCGACATCGAGTTCACACCCTGGAAGATGGATTTTCACGCAGCCGCAATCAGCGAGAACAACGAATCGTACCATTCATTCACTGTCGTCACGATGTCATCGAGAGCACCCTTCGTGAACGGTTCGCAACTCGGTGATTTCTGTGGTTCCAGGATCGGCATTTTGTCCGTGTTGACCGTGGGCCTGCTCCGCCAGGCGTAGAAACCCTCATCGTTCTCCATCGAGAAAATGAGGGCGATCACCGGAAACGGATACTGGACCACCCCCGACTCTTTTCCCCGCTGACGAAACCACGTCATGAGTTCACGCGACGCTTCATCATCGGAGAGCGATTTGCTGACGCCGTGATGAAGGATTCCGAGCCATCGCAACTGTCGGTCCCCCGGCGATCCCATTTTGACCAGCAAATCCAGGTCACTGCCGTCGGGAATTTTTGTGACGACGAGGTCGTCGCGCCGGGTCAACGTAACGTATGCCAGCGCATCGACGCGATGGGCAATGAAGTCAGTCAATGTACGACTCATACCAGCCCCCTGATCAGATCGAGAAGACGGATTTCGCCATGAGCATATTTCTGGCTTTCCAGTAATCATCCACCTCTGCCCACAATTTCTTCAGCGCACGACAGTCGAACGGATATTTCGTGGGTAAACCGTTGATTCCTTTCGTCACACTCCGATCGATTGCCATAATGAAGCCCTGTCCCATCGGTTTCGTCGTATCTATTCCGACGATGTACGTCGGGGCGGGCACCTTGCGGAGTTTCAGAACGTCGCTTTTCGTGATTTTCACATTCAGCTTGCGAGTCACTCCCGTTCCGAGGTATCCCTGATTGGTCGCCTTCACCTGGACGAAGCAGTACGCTTTTTCGATGCTGGGTTTCAGAAGATCGACGTGAAAATCCACCGTCGGATATTTCTCCCCGAGCATCACCTCAAAGAACCATGCCCTGCCTTCGCATTGTCTGGTCACCATCACGGCGAAAAGTGCTTCACCGCGATGACCGATTTGATCTTGTGGTGTCACTCCGTTCGCTCCATCACTCCATTCGATAGCCAGTTCACACCCTGGAAGATGGGGATTGATGTTCGAGCCGTCGCGCGAGCAACGACAGCGGATAGCTCATCAGCATGTACATGCCCGCCGTAATCGCCGCGAGTTCGACGATGATATCCCGATTACCGTTGTACAACTCGTTGTATTGTCGCGTCAGTTCCGTCACCAGAATGATCGAGCACACCGACGTATCCTTGAACAACGCGATGAAATCGTTCGTCACCGGCGGGATCACGATTCGCACCGCCTGCGGAACCACGACATGGCGAAGTGCCTGCGTCTGCGTCATACCGAGTGCGAGTGCGGCCTCCATCTGACCACGCGGAACGGCGAGCAGACCGGCGCGGTAGTTCTCCGCTTCGTAGGCCGAGTAATTGATCGCCAGACCGATGATCGCGAAATGAACGGGGTCGAGGAAATCGAGGTTCATCACACGCGGTAACAGGTAGAAGACCGCGTACAACTGCAACAGCAACGGCGTCCCGCGCACCACTTCAACGTAGATCGTCAGCAACACGCGAACCACCAGCGGACCGTACAATCGTCCGATCGCGACCAACAGACCGATCAGCATCGCGAGCGGCATCGACAGGCACGTCAGCAGGATCGTCATTCCGGCAGCGGTGAAAAGTTTCTCGAAGACCACCCGCCAATCGACTTCACCCGTCGCGGACTCGCTCGGCTCGAAATCCTTCGGGGGCCATTCTTCTTCCGCCCAGTAGAACAATTGCCCCTGTTCCGGGGTCCACAATTCGTACTTCTTGTAAATCTCTTTCAGTTTCCCCGACTTGAGTGCCTTCAGGATCGCGGCATTCAGTTGCTCGCGGAGTTCTTTATCCTCCGGGCGGGTGAGCAGGACGTAGTAACCGGGGGCGCGTCCCTGACCGACGAGTTTCAATTTCCCTTCCGATTCACGAACGAAGTAACTCGCGCTCACGCTGTCCTGAACCGTGGCGTCGAACTTCTCCTGACGCTCCAGTTCTTCGTACACGTTCGCAACGTCGTCGTTCGCGAGGATTTCGATCTCGTCGCCGAACGTCTTCTGAAGGTAGCGATGGGCCGCCGATCCCGTGAGCACGCCGACTCGCTTCTTCGGTTGCCCCTTCGGCACACGCAGGTCTTCCCACTTCTCAAGGGAATCATCCTTCCCATTCGCGACCAGTCGAAGCGTGTAAACGTAGTAGGGACGGGTCGACGGATACTGCGCTTCCAGTTTCGTGTCGAACTCGTAACCGTTCATGACGACATCGATATCGTCGCCACGCCCCAGGAGTTCGGGGAGTTTCGACCAGTCGCCCTGGACGTATTCGCTCTTGCGTCCGAGCTCCTTCGCGAAGTAATCTGCGAGTTCGACCTCGAAGCCGATCAGTTTCCCCTGCGGATCGTCGAACAGGTACGGAGCACCGCCCGTCTTGTCGGCACCCCAACGGAACAATTTCGGCTTTTCTTCCTGCGCGAACAGCGTCGATTGCGACACCAGCAGGAAAATGAACGCCGGAATGAAGTGATGGTTCAAGTCACGACTCGGATTGTAGGGGTTGCAGGAATTTTTTCGGCATCACAGCCCACATAACGCGCAAATGTATGTCATGATTGAATCGAGAAAATGTGAGTCGGCCAAAATTCAGCTCTCTCCTGATTATTTCGCCTGTGCCGATGCTTGCTGGCACAAAATTCGCAGCAATGCTCAAAATCGTGGAGCGAATCGGCTGACCGAATCCGTTCTCGAGTGAAAATTCCGGGTAACCCGACCAGGATGACCACCATGCGCTCCCAGTTCCCCCCTCAGCCGCGTGTGTCGAAATTCCGGCTCGCACTGGAACGGCTCGACGAACGTTTGAACCCTGCCTTCGGTCTGTCGATCCTGCCGACGATCACGGCCCCCGTCGCAACTATTGTGGCACCTGTGGCACCTGTCGTCGAACAGATTGCGCCCGTTGTCACGCAATCGGTCGCGGAAACGATCAGTACCGTTTCCGAAACGCTGACTCCTGTCGTGTCGCAACTCGTTCAGATCGTTGCGCCTCTGACCGAAGTCGTCCCCGTCGTCATCACGCCCGCCGAAACATTGACGTCCGTTCTCGAACCAGTCAGCGAAACCCTCGGCACGCTCGTCATTCCGATCATCGTCGTTCTCGATCCGGTCCTTGAATCGCTGACCCCCGTGCTCACGCCGATCACGTCGGCACTCGATCCGGTTCTGTCGCCGGTAACGGGTTCGCTCGACAATCTGCTCGGCGATGTGATCGCACCCGTGACGACGATCGTCACCGACATCACCGATGTCGTTGGTGATTTGGCAACTCCGGTCATTCCGACAATCCCTGGGGTGATTCCGAGCATTCCGTTCGTCCCCGGCTCCGGTTCGGAAACCGTCGATTCAACGACGGAAAACACGCTCCCGCCGACTTCGACCATCAGCACCCCCCATTCGATCGACACACCGAGGACGATCAGCACGCCGACGGAATCGGTCCTGCCGATCGCGACCGCAGTGGGCGTGTCGGGAATCACACTGCCTGGAAATGTGAACGTCAGTGGACCGATCACGATTGCGGATGTCGGCGACATGGGAATCGTCACGACCGCAGGAACGAACGTCTTCGTCGTTCCTGGTTCGCTCATCTCGCTCCTGAACGATACCGGATTGCGTGATGGTATCGAAGTTTCGACGAGCCTGACAGAAGATGCTACGTTTGCAAAAGACGGTGAGGGCGCGCTCGCCGGATTGCTCGGTCTGTTGGGCGACGATGAATTCAGCGAAGTGATCGACATCGGCGTCGGATTCGGCGAAGAAATCCTGCCGGAATCGGCGGGCGAAGCGGTCGTCGGCGTCGATCCGATGCCGGAAGTCCTGCCGATGCCGGAAGAGGGTGGCGTGAGCAGCGAATTCGCCGATTTGCTCACCGCTTTCTCACCGATCGAACTCGCGACACTGGCCGCCGAGTTCCAGAACCTGATGGCGTCGGTCGATCAGTTGGGTGCGGATCTGTTCGCATGGCTGGGCGAAATCGGACCGATGGGCTGGCTCGCGGGCGGTGCTCTGGCGATGGTCGCACTCGAATGGATGCGTCAGCGCAAGCTCGCTCAGTTGCGAAAGACACAGGCATTCCCGCTGACACTCGTCGTTCAGTGATCGCCTGAAAACCCCGTGGAGTCGCCGGCATGGAGATGCGGACCATCCCGAAAGATGTTCCGACTCAGGAAGCTGCACTCCCCAATCCGGTCGAGGATCTGGCGACACAGGTTGCCGCCATCCTCGCCTCGAATTGGCGACGGGGGCATTGCTGCACCGCGGACGAGTTGTTCATCAACTATCCGCGACTGCGCGATGTCCCCGAACAGGCCATCCGCGTCATTTACGAAGAGATTTGCCAGCGACAACTCGCCGGTCACAGTCCGAGTCTCGACGAATACGAGGCACGTTACCCGCAGTGGCGCGAAGAAATCGCCTTGCTGCTCGAAGTGCATCGCACCCTCGAAGTCCCGGTGCGTCCCTCGCAATTCCCGGAGCGTGGCGACACCCTCGGCGAATATCGACTCCTCTCCGAACTCGGCTCCGGTGCGCTCGGCAAGGTCTATCTCGCCGAACACCCGTTCCTCGCCGGCCGACTCGTCATCATCAAAGTGACGCCCCGCGAAGGACAGGAACACCTCACCCTCGCACGATTGCAGCACAGTTACATCGTGCCGATCTATGGTGCCAGCGATTTCGTGGATTTGAACATTCGACAGATCGTGATGCCGTGCCTCGGCGGTGCGGCGTTACACCAGATCCTGCACCATATCCGCAAAACGCCGGTTCCCGAACGCAAGGGAATCGACTTGCTCAATGCGATTCCGCGATGTTCGACCGATCAACGACTCGTCTGGAAGGGGCGAGGCGGATCGTGGGAATACCTGATGCGGGCGAGTTTCGCCGATGCGATCGCGTGGATCGGCATGTGCCTCGCGGAAGGGTTGCAATACGCTCACGAACGCGGAATGGTGCATCTCGATCTGAAGCCGTCGAACATTCTGCTGACGGCGGACGGCGTGCCGATGCTGCTCGATTTCCACCTCGCTCGCGAACCGGTGATCCCCGGCCGACCGATCAGCGGTTCCGTCGGCGGAACGCCGGGCTACATGCCGACCGAACAGATCGCGACCATGCGTGCCATCCGCTGGAGTAATCCGATCGTGCTGCCGGTCGATGCGAGGGCCGACATATTCGGCCTCGGTCGCTGTCTCGCAGAAGCTCTCGGCGCGACATTCCCGGTCCACCCCGATATGTTGCGTGAAGAGACGGCGGAGCGATTGAAGCAGGTTCCGCCCGGTCTACGCGAGATTCTGGTGCATTGCCTCGAAAATGATGCGAAGGACCGCTACCAGAAAGCGAGCGATCTCGTCGAGGATATTCGACGGCACTTGACAAATCAACCATTAAAGTTTGCGGCGAATCACGGATTGAAACATCGCTGGACGAAATGGCGACGGCGACACCCGTATGCGGTGCTGATCCTGTTCGCGGTGTTTGCGGCGATTGCGGAGTTGGGAGCGTTCGGCCATCGATTGTATTCGCAATGGGAACAACACGAAACCGAGGCACGACATCTACTCGATCGCGGACACGAACAATTCCTGCGCGGCGATTATCACCCCGCCGTCGAAACGCTGACAGCGGGTATTTCGCACGCCGATCAGGGGCCGGGGCACGAGGATGTCGGAACGAAATTGCGTGAACGATTGCGTCAGGCGAATCGAGCGGAACTCGCCACGAACCTGCACGCGTTCACCGAACAAGCCCGGTTCCGCTACGGCGACGAGCATCTCCCCGATCCGACGCGACAACGACTCGTCGATCAGTGTCGCGAGGCGTGGTCGGCACGCGAGCAGTTATTGGACACGACGGTCGAGTTGCCTTCGGTACTGGAGCATCAGATTCGCAACGACTTATTGGACATCGCGATCCTGTGGGCGGACTCGCACACGCGATTGAACGCCGAGTCACGCGAATCGATTCAGGATGCGATGGCGATGCTGACCGAGGCACAGACGATATTCGGGACGAGCGCGGCGTTGTGGCATCAGCAGCAGTCGATGCGATCGAAACTCGGCGAGAAGCCCGAACCGGCGGAGTCCGCACCCGCTCCGAAGACCGCCTGGGAACGATTCATCCTCGCGCGGTTTTTAGTGCTGCACGAGCAGATCGAAGCCGCCGAACAACAGCTCGACGCGGCCATCGCCGACGATCCGCGAGCGTTCTGGCCGTGGTTCTGGAAGGGACTTTGTGCGTATCGCCAGAAGCGATACGACGATGCGGCCTCGGCGTTCACGGTGTGTACGGCATTGGCACCGTCGTCGGGGGAATGTTATTTCAATCGCGCGCTGGCGTGGGCGGCGGCGGGGAAGAATTCGCGAGCGATCGCCGATTGCGAGAAGGCGTTGCAGTTGCAACCGTCGCTGACACCGGCACAGCAGTTGTTGGTACGGTTACAGTCGCGGGTGTGATGGTGGTTCGTCGGAGCCGGAAGCGGCGGAAGTGTCAAATAGGAGTTGTGCAACAGGGTTCATTGGATCGGAACCCCGAAGGGGTGGCATAACGTAGCCTGGGGTGGAAACCCCAGGTGGGTAAGGAGATACGGCGAATCGTTGAATCCTGGGGTTTCCACCCCAGGCTATGTTATCCCACCCCTTCGGGGTTCCGGACAGCGATATTCGACCCAACTGCGTAACTCCTAAAAAGTTATTCCTTCCCCAGAATCGCATCGACGACCCAACACCCTCGGACGTGTGGCTCCGAACCTCAATACAGGTTGTTCGCTGCATCGACTGCGAAAGGCTCGTGCATTAGACCTGGTCGGTGGGAATATGACAAGTCGCTGATGTCATCTTCCGTGATCCTGCCATCCGCACACTGTTCGCACAATTCGATCATTTGAATCGCATTCTCGTCGGTCATGAGGTGCCGAAGGCGAAGACCCACTTCGGCGATGAAGCGATAGAACTTGCGAGCCGGTACATCGTCCGACCACCAGTTGTAATCTCCGTACTTCGCCGGATTCTCTTCAAGTATCCACGGTTCACTTGACATCGTTGAGCCTCCTCTTGGCGGATTCTCACTTCTCAATGCAATACAAAAACTTCTCCCCCCTCAAAAACAACTGTTTCCCCACCGGCACGGGTGACGCGTCGATCGGGTCGTCGAGTTTGTTTGTCGCCAGCACTTCGATCGTGTCCGCGACTTTCAGCACCAGCGTCGTCCCCGTGCGATCGACGACGTAAATGCGTCCCGCTGCCGACACCGGCGATGCGTAAAATGTGCTCACGCCCGGCAACCGTTCGCGACTGAGCAGGGCACTGCCGTCCTTCGTGTTCAGGATTGTCCAGAGATTCACGTTCGCCTGCGAGAAGTACAATCGATCGTTCAACAACAACGGCGACGGCACATACGGCGTCCCCTCTGCGTATCGCCACTTCACCTGATCATCGGACAGTTCACCCGTCGCGGACAACGGAACCGCAACCGCTGCCGCGCCGCCATATCCACTCATGATGTACGCGACATCCTTCGACGCGACCGGCGATGGGATCGCGTTCGTCGTCATGCCCGCGACGGACCATAACACTTTGCCGTTCGTGAGGTCGTAACTGCGAACGCGATTCGTGCCGTTCAGGATCACCTGCGTTTTGCCGCCATACTCGACGATCAGCGGCGAGTTCCACGACGTTTTTTCCTCGCGTTCGGTTCGCCATCGTGGTTCGCCGGTCTTTGCGTTCAGGCAGATCAACGCGGAGTCGAACTCCTGATCCCAGTTCAGCAACAACGAATCGCCGTGGACGACGGGCGTGACCGCTTCGCCCCAGCCGAGTCGCGTCGTCATCAGACCGTGATCGCGCTTCCACACCAGTTTGCCGTCGAGGGTGTAACAGTACGTTCCGCGTGAACCGAACGATGCGTACAGGAATTTCCCGTCGGTCGTCGGCGAACCGGCGGCGTAGGAGTGCGATTGATGATGACCTTCGTGAGGCACCGCTTCGTTCGCGACCTGCTGCCAGCGGAGTTTCCCCGTTGATCGATCGAAACTCTGCACGATGAACTGATACACATGCTTCGATGCCGTCGTCTTTTGCTTCGACTTCGGGACGAACTTTGGAATCTGCTCGCTGGTGCCTTCGCGTTCCGTATCGACGGCGGTGAGCACGAACACCTGATCGGCCCACACGATCGGCGTCGCACTTCCTTTGCCGATCATCGGCGTTTTCCACCGGATGTTCTTCGTGGGACTCCATTCGATCGGGGGATTCGCATTCGGTGAAGTGCCGTCGGCGTTCGGACCACGCCACTGATGCCAATTGTTTTGCGGCGTCGGCGCGTCATCGCCGATGGTCGCGGAGACGATCGTGAGAACGAACAATATTCCCATTGCGAGGGTTTTCATCATGGTCCCCGATTCAGATGCCACGGAATGGCGATGGGGACATTGTCGGAATCGAGGAGCGAATCAGGAAGAGGCTTTGGTGGTGAGTTCGGCGGCGGAGTGCAATCGGCGCACGACGCAGCGATTGCGTCCGCCTTCTTTCGCTTCGCTCAGGGCTTCGGCGGCTGCGTGTCGCATCGCGTCGTAGCCGACCATCACGTCGGATTCGGTGACGACCATGCCGATGCTGATCGTGATGCGGATCGGTTCGCCGTTGTAGATCGTCTGACTGTTCGCGACGGTCGATCGCATGCGTTCCGCCAGCACGAGCGCGCCTTCGTGCCCGGTCTCTGGTGCGACGACCATGAATTCCTCGCCGCCGACTCGCCCGACCGTATCGACGGTTCGCACCGCATTCGCGAGCGTCTGCGCGAGCCACGCCAGAACGTGATCGCCGCCCGAGAGCAGGTATTGCGAATTGATGTTCTTGAAGTGGTCGGCATCGACCAGTCCCAGCGTCAGTGGAGCGGGTACGCGAGCGCGACGGAGCAGTTCATTTCGCGCAAGTCGGTCCATACCACGACGATTCGGCAATCCGGTGAGTGCGTCGGTGAGTGCCATTTTCTGCAACATGACGTTGCGCTGCTGGAGCTGACGATTCGCCAGTTCGAGTTCGCGGGTGCGTTCCTGAACGCGCTGTTCGAGTTCGAGATTCAGTCGTCGCAACTCTTCGAGCAGTTGTTCGTGCGATCGTTCGAGCAAGAAATTCCGCGCGCCTTCGCGTAGAATCTGTAAGAGTTGTTCGTTTCGCCACGGTTTAATGAGGAATCGATGGACCTGTCCGCAGTTGATGGCGTCGATCGCATCTTCGAGTCGGGCGACACCGGGCATGAGGATTCGGATACTGTGCGGCGAGTTGAGTCGCACCCATTCGAGAAATTGCACGCCCATCTGACCGGGCAATTGCTGATCGGACAAAACGACGTCCACATCGCGACGTTGAAAGATGCCCTGCGCTTCCTCGGCACTGGTGGCGACCAGTACCTCGAAGTCGTTCGCGAGGAGCACCGTCAGCATCGTGAGGATGGACGGATCGTCATCGACCACCAGAACGGAGCACTTGTAACGGCTCACGACCGGTCCTTATTCCAACGAAAACACGAAGATTGCAGTCGAGCAATTAGAGGGATTATACCTCTAAACTCGGCACTGTGGCAGGAATTCCGTCGGGAACGTGAAGATTTTTTCCCCGCGGTGGCCCTCCAGGTCGATAATGTCTATTACCGCTTTTGCCAGGAAAATTGATTGTTCTGGCAAGAGCCTCTTGATCGGATCGCGGACGGAGACTAGAATCCGTAATTAAATTTCGGGGGGTTCCTACGAAATCCTCTGGCCCCGGAGCCGGAGGGCGGACGCCGATAGTTCTTCAGGGATGGTCGCTCGCAACACATGGAGGTGTTGACCATCAGATTGCCGGACGCAGTCGATGGCTCGCTGATGAAACCTGGCCAGAGTCGCGGATATCCTGCGGGAAGCGATGGCCTCCATTCGTGGAGGTGCTGCATCGCTCAACAAGACGCGACCGGAACGGTTTTCACTCGACAATGCATCCCACCCGATGATGTCCCACGATCCGCACTCACCCTCTGGGAAGGATTGCTATGAAGTCTGCGAGGAGAAAGCGGCACACGACCACCGCGAAGACCGCCACGGAGACGCCCCTGACGACCTTCTCTTCGGATCTGCTGACCCCGGAAGAAGAACGTGAATTACTCACGAGCTTCTGGGACTGCAAGAGCGAACTGGTCCGCACACTCATTCGCCACTATCCGCACCTTCGCGCCACCCGACCGCCGCTCGAACCGTGGCCCATGGCACAGTTCATCCGCGAATACTGCGAAGATCCCACGCTCTGTGAAGCCGTCGCAATCCGACGCCTCCACGATCGTTACGTCCATTTCAAGCACCGACTCGCCTCCGCGAACATTCGTCTGGCCGCCCACGTTGCCAAACGATTTCGCCATCACTCGCTCAGCTACTCGGACCTGCTGCAGGAAGCGGTCTGCGGGTTGATGCAGGCGATCGATCGCTTCGACGTGAGCCACGGCACTCGACTCGCGACCTATGCGACGTGGTGGATTCGCCAGACGCTCCAGATCGCGGTCGCTCGTCAGAGCCACCTCGTCAGTCTTTCGCCGCACCACTTGCAGGAACTCGGATTGCTCCAGCAGGAGTCCGAGGCACTGGCACATGGCGGGAAGCATCTGCCGAGTCCGCAGGAACTTGCGTCACGAACCGGATCGAGCCTTGAGCACCTGACCCACCTTCAAACCGCGACTCGCACTCCGGTTTCCCTCAATGCCGTGCTCGACGACGACAGCGATTTCAAACTCACCGAAGCGATGCCGGATACCCAAAGTCAAACGCTCCAGCAGAATAACGAACGTCAGGAAGCGTTGAGTTTCCTGATGGAGAATCTGCGACCTCGCGAACGCAAGGTGCTCGATCTCCGCTTCGGTCTGACCGGGAACGGGACGCACTCGTTGCGTCAGATCGGTCATCTGTTGCGAATCAGCAAGGAACGTGTGCGTCAGATTCAGAACCGCGCTCTCGAAAAACTCCGCGCGTCCGCCGAGCGCGTCGGCTGGGAACCGAACCTGTTGCTTGAATAGTACTCAGCGTCTGGATCAAAAACGGAACATCACCCGTTTACTTTTCGCGCGGTTTCGGCGGCGCGAAAAGTGAACGGGTGATGTCGTTGTTTTTCTCCCACTCCTCACTCCTCACTCCACGGCGGGTGCTTGCCGGAATGTCGTCCGGTTCGCAAGGTATGCACAGTACCGCGTCCCATCGATTTCAACCCCGGTCGTGCCATGCTCTCACGGTTTACTTTCGTCGCACTGCTCCTGATGCTGGCCTCCGTGTCGGCCCCCGGACAGGCTCCTCAAAAATTCGACGCACCGAAAACCATGCCACCCGACGCCGAACAGTTACAGGAAATCGAGAAACGTACTCGCCAACTTCAGAGCATGATCGCCGATCTCGCGAAACAGGGCGTCAGTCCGATGCTCCTGAGCGACATCGACGTGTACGCCAAAGCAGCAGACTGGATCGTTCGGCACGGCGAATTCTATCACCCCGACTCCGCGAAATGGACGCTCGCCGCACTCGATCGCGGTTCACTGCGAGCGAATCAGATGGCACGCGGCGAAGCCGCATGGCTGGCACAACTCGGTCTGTCGGTCGCTCGCGGATATCGCTCGCGCGTCGATGGTTCGACACAGCCGTATGCGGTCATCTATCCGAAAAACTATTTGCAGGCCGACAAGCCTTTTCGCCTCGATATCGTACTTCACGGTCGCGACGCTTCGCTGACCGAAGCGAAGTTTCTGAATACCCACAACGGCAGCAAAAACGCCCCCGAGCATGACTTCGTCCAAATCGACATTTACGGTCGCGGCAACAACGCTTATCGATGGGCGGGCGAAACCGATGTGTTCGAGGCCATCGATCATTTTCTGGCCGTCGAACGATCGCTCGGACGTGCGAACCGAATCGATCTGAAGCGAATCGTGTTGCGTGGGTTTTCAATGGGCGGAGCCGGTTCGTGGCACATCGGATTGCACCACCCCGATCGTTGGTGTGTGATCGGACCTGGCGCGGGGTTCACGACCACGCGCGGCTACATCGCGAATTTGCCCGAAAAACTTCCGCCCGATCAGGAAGCGTGCCTGCACATCTACGACGCCGTCGATTACGCCGAGAACGCATTCGATGTTCCGGTCGTCGCTTACGGCGGGGACAAAGATCCGCAATTACAGGCCGCTGTCAACATTCAGGACGCCCTGAAACCGCTCGGCATTCCGATGAAACTGTTGATCGCGGAAGGTTTGGCACACTCTTTCCCGCCCGAACAGCAGAAGCGAGCCGAAATCGAATACGCGATGTTCGCGGGACCGGGCAAGGGACGCACGCCGTTCGCCGAGCGCGTCCGATTCGTGACGTACACACTGAAATATCCGTCCTGCGATTGGGTCGAAGTCCTCGGACTCGATCAGCACTACGTTCGTTCGCACGTCGATGCGACTCGCAGCGAAGAGGGAGTCACGGTCAAAACGACGAACATTCGTGCGATGCGTTTGACGTTACCGACCAGTTATCCGTTCCCGCGCAAAGTGACGATCGACGGACAGGAAGTTTCGACGGAGTTCTTCGCCCGCCGATTCGCGACGAACGGCTACTTCGAGAAATCGAACGGGAAGTGGACAGCGGTCCTCGCACAGCGATTGCTCGCCGATCGGCAGCGAATGATTCAGAAAGTGCCGCGATTGCAGGGGCCGATCGACGATGCGTTCACGGACGGATTCATCTGCGTAACCGGTGGCGGAACCGCGTGGAACGAAGCGATTCAGCAATCAACCGATGCCCAACTCGCACGTTTCGAGAAGGAGTGGGACAAGTGGTTGCGGGGCAAAGTCGTCGTCAAAACCGAGGGCGATATCGCGGATGAGGATATTTCGGCACGCAATCTGATCCTGTTCGGCGATCCCGGCAGCAATAGTCTCATCGCGCAGGTCGTGGCCCGATTGCCGATCACCTGGACGGAAACGGAACTCGTCGTGAACGGTCAAAAATACGATCCGAAGACGCACTTTCCGACGATGATCTTTCCGAATCCGTTGAACCCGAATCGATACGTTGTGATCAACAGCGGACACACCTTCCATGAGAAGGATTTCAAGGGAACGAATGCGTTGTTGTTCCCGAAGTTCGGTGACTACGCGGTGATGAAAGTCGCCGCGACCGACGACGACCCGGCCGCGACGGAGAATGTGCAGAGTGGGTTGTTCGATGAGTTCTGGGCGTTTCCGAAGAAGTAGCAGGAGTTACGCAGTTGGGTCGAAAATCGCTGTCCGGAACCCCGAAGGGGTGGAATAACATAGCCTGGGGTGGGAACCCCAGGATTCGACGAGATGCCGTATCTCGTTACGCACCTGGGGTTTCCACCCCAGGCTA
>Ga0105044_10009207_pt1 | contig 13531 bp, 9 predicted proteins | sample MAT01_FD_78092 | JGI IMG/M metagenome (GOLD analysis project Ga0105044, IMG submission 78092) | Freshwater microbial communities from Lake Fryxell liftoff mats and glacier meltwater in Antarctica - MAT-01 | ecosystem: Environmental > Aquatic > Freshwater > Ice > Liftoff microbial mat | place...
CGACTATGCCCTGCCCATGCAGACCCGCAACCGCGAGATTTTGCAGCTAGAGCATCAGGTTTCTGATCTGGTCAATCAGGCATACGGACTCACTCCCGAAGACATTGATTTGATGTGGCGCACCGCACCGCCCCGAATGCCAATTCAACGAACTACTCAACCTATAAGTGATGCGATCGGTTGATTGATGCGATCGTTTACAAACTGTATGGGTTGACCGAAGAAGAAGTGGCGATTGTGCAGGGCACACGCTTCGCGAACGTGGAAGGGAAAAATAGTGAGCAAAAGGAGAGTGCAAAATGAGCATCAACATCAAAGAAAAATTACTAGATGAAATCAATAAAACCGCTGACTCAACCCTCAAAGAAGTCTTAGATTTTTTGTTGTTTATCAAAGCCAGAGAAACCCAACAGGAACAACTTGAAATTAGCCTGCTGAGTGAACCCTTGCTGGCAGAAGATTGGTTAACCCCTGAAGAGGATGAGGCATGGCAACAGTCAGTCATCAAATGATCCATACGCCATTGCTATTTCAAATGCTGACTTTGCGACTGGAAGTCTTGACCGAAATAGTTATGTTAAAGCTAACCGACTGTTTACGGCAAACGAGCAAATTATTGCCTATAAAATAGGAGCTTTAACCGCTGGCAAGATAAATGAGGCGATCACAAAAATTATTGAGATTTTGCAACAGTAATGAAGAGTCAATATTTTTCTAAAACGGATATATTGGCGATCGAGCTAACTCATGAACTGTCGCCAATGAATTTATGGCTAGGGAATAGCGTGGGGAGGAATTTGGGGGAGTGAGAGTGTAAACCGAGTTTGGCGATCGCCACTTTGCACCATGACATCGCCCCCCAAATGATGCGCCAGTTGTTTGACCAAGGTTAACCCCAGCCCCGTGCCACCATAGCGAAAGGGATCGGTTCCTGGAATGCGATAAAACTTGTCAAAAATGCGCCGCTGTTCTTGGGGCGAAATTTCGATGCCCGTATTGCTCACATAAATCTCGACCTGGGTTTCGAGAGAGCTAGCAACCACTTGGATCAAGCCCCCCGGTGGGGTGTACTTACAGGCATTGTGCAGGAGTTCCGTTAGCATCCGCTCAAGGCATGATAAATCTGTTTCAACCAGTAAATTATCCGGCACTTGGACTTGGAGTTGCACCTGCTGCCGTTGGGCGCGTTCTAAAAAAGATTCTGCAATATGGGCGACCCACGGGTGGAGATGGAAGGTTGTAAGCGATAAAACTTCGCGCTCTGATTCGAGCCGCGCCAAGTCGAGCAGATCGTTAATGAGGTGGGTTTCGCGCAGGCATTCGTCTTTGAGAATTTGGAAATAGCGCTGGATAGAAGGATAGGTGGACGATTGCTCATTGGCAGCGAGGGCTGATTCGTCTGACACCAAAATTCCGAGGCGGCTCATTTGGAGTTCTAGCATCTCCGTAGACATTTTGATATTAGCCATGGGCGATCGCAATTCATGGGACACCGCACTCAAAAAGTCATCTTTTAAGCGATTTAGCCGCTCTAGCTCTCCGACCTGAGACTGCGAAACTTGGTAGAGGCGAGCTTGGCGAAGGGCGATCGCACATTGAGCCGCCACCTGCTGCGCCAGTCGAATCTCCTCCTCAGAAAACACAGCCCCAATGCGGCGAAACAACCACAAATCTCCTAAAACCTCTTGGTCATCAAAAATGGGACAACCCATCTTCGTGAGATGGAGTTGGTCAGCGCGCACAATATCTTGTTTGAGATCACAAAACAGACAAAACTCTCCCTGAAATAACCGGGTATATATCTCTAGATGGCGCACCTCTAGCAGTGAAAAAACCTTCCCCTGCACCGGAGCTAAACTGCGGCTATGTTCACAAACAATGGTAGAAGTCGTTTTTTTAGCGTCATAAATGCCTGTGTCACAGCATTCTAGATCAAGGGCTTGAGCCAGTTCTCGAACTACGGTTCCTAAAATGTGTTGCTCATCTAGGCTATCGCGTACCTTTTCGGTAATGCGGCGCAAAAGTGCTTCAAATTCAAGGGATTGTTGTAGTTGTTGGGTGCGTTCGCGCACTTGGGTTTCTAACTGTTGGTTGAGGTCATGGAGTTGAGCATGTAGCTCTGATTGGTGAATGGCGATCGCCAGTTGGTCGGCCACACGCTGCGCCAGCTCGATTTCATGCTCCTGCCAGCTAGGGGCTGGGGTAAACCGCCCCAGGGTCAGACTTCCCCAAACTTGCCCATCCACACTAATCGGAGACATGAGCCAAGCCCCAGGAAACTCTGCTGCCAGCTCTTGGTTAATCGAATCAGTCAGGGTATCTGTATTATCAATCTGCACCACTTGCATTTTTTTTAGCTGTTCGGCAATCGGGTTATGGGCATCCGCAATTTCAAGATTAAGCTTGGAGTGTTGCACCTGTCCTTGATAGAAAACAGCCTGATGAACCCAACATCCACGCTCAGGAACATACTTAACAATTGATACTTCTCCCCCAAACAGCTCCGCAATTTGAGCCGCCGCCACAGAAAAAATAGTGCCTAAATCCAAAGACGCTCGAATCGCCCCCATCAGATGATTTAAGGCGGCTTCTTGCTGGGCTTTATGCTGCAGAGACTGCTCAAATTGCTTGCGATCGCTAATATCTATAAAATAGCCAACAATCTCAGAGGGTTCTCCTTGAGCGTTGCGGACACAGCGGATTTCATCATGGAGCCAGCGATATTGCCCATTAGCGTGTAAAAAACGATACTCATGGGTATGGGAATTCTGGCTTTCTAATGCCCGTGCAGCAGTATCTAAAGCGCGCCCCCGATCCTCCGGATGAATTCGTTGAATCCACCAATCTGGTGCCCTTAAAAGGCTCTCTACTTGATAGCCTAAAACCTCTAAAATATTCTCGCTAATATAAGTTGTATACCAATCGTCTGACACCGCACAGCTATAGATCACAGCCGGAGTATTTTGGAGCAAACACTGAAAGCGATCGCGCATTAGTCTTAATTCTTCATTTGCTTTTTTACGATCAGAAATATCTCGTAAAATCACTAAATGATAATCTGGCAAAAAATTGGCTGTCGCCAAATATTCAACATCTCGCACATCCCCATTCGGTCGGGCTAACCGAAACTCTCCGTGGGGGTTGGGGGATTGTTCTCCGATTTCTAAAGGTTCTGGGCGATCGCCCTCACACTCTATAAAACTAGAAAGACATTGGCCAATTAAAACCTCTCTAGAAGCATCAAATAAAATACAAGCAGCAGCATTAATATCGATAAAATTGCTATACTGATCAACAATAAGTATCGCGTCCGTTGCACATTCAAATAAGGCATAAGGTTGATGACTATGAAGCGCTAGCCATGCCTCCTGAAGCACTCGTCTAACTGCATGCCCCGCCGCTACATCCCCTGCGGCAGTCGTCTGAGCTAAAGAATGAAAAGGAGGCTCTAAATTATGCTTAAGCCGCTGACTAAAATCCATATGTTTTTACTATCAATCTATCGATCACTTATCGAAACCTTAAAGCAGATATTAGAAGAGCATTTCTATGAAGTGAATTTAATCGCATCTTGATCAAAAAAATGGTTTTAGATGTTGGGGGTATATAGCAGTTTTCATAGATATGGAATACACTAAGATGCCTGAAGCCTTTATCTGGCAAAGGTTATCAGTGCTCTCATAATTATGAATCTTGCTATATCCAGCAACCACTAGAACCATAGTCCACCATCCAAGAAGCAGCTTAGAAAATATGAGAAGAATAAAACCCTCAGATTCCCAGATCTATAAAAATAAAGCGATAACCTTTAGAAGATAAATCCTATGAGAAGGATGATTGATTGAATATTACCTTGATCCTCACTCTAATACTGACTAAAGATTAAAAATATGTAAACCTTTGAAAAAAATCCTTTTTTTTTCTTCATGAAGAACTGTGATGGTTTTTAGATCAAACACCTCCCCTCTAGAAGGATTGCAACGGTTCATTGCGCTTAGCCCATCCCTGCCTCTTGATTCTCTGCCTCTTGATAAAGCCTCACTTGATTTGGCAAAGCATCAAACGGGACTATGACAGGATTTTGGGGATGCCTGAGTGTCTAGCAAGATCCCTCGAATCTGGGCAGACAGCCATTGAGAAATCAGCGATCGCCCATACACTGTGGTGCTGCCTTAGAAGCCCCGCCAAACTAAGAGTAGTTGGCAGATTTACGGTGTTGAATAGCAGTCAGACCCACAGATTCTAGGACTTTGCCGTTGTCGATAGTGGCATAGAGCAACCAGTGGTCGTGGCATTCCATGCGGTTTTGGATGTGGCACTCTAGGTAGGCAAGGGCATCGTCTAACACCAGGCAGCCGTTGCTGGCGGGATGAGTAGCCAAATCAGCCAAGCGGTTTTCGCCGGGGGCGATCGCCCGCTGAAAGACCCGCCGCACGTTGCGCCCTTCTTTCAAAATATTTAGCACAAATGGCATACCGTTTTGGGGCAACAGCGTTTCGGCTTGCTCCCGTGAGAGGGCGAGGGTGAGGCCGGGGGGGCTGAAGGTGGCCTGAGACACCCAAGAGGTGAGGAGGCTAACGGGGCTTTGGTCGTGGTTGAAAGTCATGACACAGAGGGAACCGATGATGCGCCCAACGGCTTGGTCGGTGCGATCGCTCTGGGAATCTAGCCCCGGTTGGCGGGAGGTGCGGGTTTTCTTCGCTTTGCGCAACGCCTGGGCAAACTCTGCCCCTGCCGTTTCGCATTGCTCTAGCACCGCATCCGTTGGCTTAAACTTCACCCGCAGGGTTTCGAAGCCTAGGCTAAACCCAGCATCTTGCAACCGACTTTCGAGCACATCTACCGCTTCCCCACTCCAGCCATAGGAGCCAAACACCCCGGCCATCTTGGTTTTGGCAACAGTAGACAGCACTAGCCCTAGGGCTGTTTGGATCTGCGTGGGCGGATGGCCAGCCAAGGTGGGAGAACCGATGATGAAGCCATCGCTTCTTTCGACGGCGCTGGTGATCTCGCTAGGGTCAGCAAATTCGCAGTTGATCGACTCGACAGCAATTCCGGCTTGGGTGAGACCTCGGGCGATCGCCCCAGCCATGGCGGTGGTGTTGCCATAGGCCGACGCATACAGCAGCGTTACGAGGGCATCTTGGCTTTTTTGTTGCTCGCACCATTCGCGGTAGTCGAAGGTAAAGCGGCTGAGGCTAAAGCGCACCAAGGGGCCATGCCCAGGGGCATAGACCTTGGGCGAAAAGGCCGACAGCCGATCGAGCGCTGTTTCAACTTGCTTGGCTTGGGCGGCGTGGATGCAGTCGAAGTAGTAGCGCCGATCCTCCACCAGTTGCTTCCAGTTTTCGTCGTAGATGGGGTCATCGCAGAGGTGCGCCCCAAACAGCTTATCGGTAAAGAGAATCCGGGTGGCACCATCAAAGGTGCAGATCGCATCGGGGTGGCGTGGGGTGGGCACAAAGATAAATTGCAGGGCATGGCCTTCCCCTAGGTCTAAGGTTTCGCCGCCACGCACGGTGGTGATGCGGAGGTCGCGGTTGGGGAAAGCATTTTTGAGGGCGATCGCCCCTGGCTTCGAGCAGACAAACGTAATCTGGGGTGACTGTTCGAGCAATGCCTTCAGGGTTGCCAGGCGGTTGGGGTTCACATGTCCCAAAATCACATAGTCAATTTTTTGTAGATAGACCTGATGGCTCAATTCCTCTAAAAAGATATCCGTGAAGGATTCTCCGGGAGGGTCGATCAGGGCGATGCGCTCCGCCTGGATGAGGTAGCTGTTGGCGGTGGTTCCCTTTTGGCGAGCATACTCTACCTCAAATTTGAGGCGATCCCAAGTGCGCGATCGCAGCACGAGTGTGTGGCTACCAATCTCGGCGACCTGCACATCACGGGGCTTCACATCCGCCATAGCTTTTCCCTCTCATTATTCCCAAGTCAATGCGTTCAAAGGTTGCGCAGCCTCACCTTAGACCCGCTCGTAGATCGGCCATCGGCTCTCAAAAATCAGACCAACCCTTCCGTTATCCAAGAACCTTCAGGTATCCAAAAGCCTTCAGGTATCCAAAAGATTGCGGTGAGCTAAGAACCTTCGCTCTATAGCTGATTGAATGAGCTTTTCTCCCTCAATCTCCCACAAAACAGCCCAGATCTGCGACCAGATAGAACAGAGTCAACCCCTCCGTTCCTCTGGGGCAAGGGGTTAGTAATGGTTTCCGACTTTGCGGTGATGGACGGCGGTGAGAGCGTCAAGGTTCGACACGCGCCCCGCATCGACGATGCTATAGACAATCCAGTGGTCGCTGCATTCCATGCGGCTGATGACTTCGCACTCTAGGTAGGCGAGGGCATCGCCGAGGATGGGAGAACCGTTATTGGCAGGATAGGTTTTGATGCCAGCAAAGCGGTCTGCCCCTGGGGCAAAGCGCTTGAGGAAATGCTTCATGAGGGGTTGGTAATTACCCTCTTCGAGGACGTTGAGCACAAAGCGATCGCCCACATGCATAAACGACTCGATGGCTCGGTCTTTGGCAACGGCAATGCTGATACCCAAGGGCTTGAGGCTGGCTTGAGTGACCCAGGATGCCAACATGGCGCTGGCCGCATCGCCCTTGCGGGCGGTGATGATATAAAGACCACCGCTGAGCCGACCGAGGGCTTTGTCGAGGTCATTATCAAGGGATTTCATTTGCTTCACCGCGCGATCGCGCGTCAGCCATTGCCCCAAGTCAGTGCCCGCTTCATCGCAGAGTTGAAGCATGGCTTCGTCGGGGGTTTGCTTAACTAACACCGGCGGGAAAACCTCGACCGCCCCCAACTCTTGCAATTGGTTGCGCAGGGGATAGACCGATTCATCATCGCCGCCGCCGCTTTCAAAGAGCCCCACGGCTTGCTTCGGTTGGATGGCTGCCATGATGGTGCTCAGAGCGGCGTGGGTTTCTATGGCGCGATCGCCCGTCTGGGGGGGCATCCCAATCACAACGCCAGAGGCCATATCCACCCATTCTCGGACTTCTTGGGGGTCTGAGCTGAACAGATCCACCAACTCCACGGCGACATCGGTTTTGCGAATACCTCGGGCGATCGCCTCGGCAATGTCTGAACTAGTGCCATAGTCGGCGGCATAGAACAGCGCTACGGTTTTTTCGGCCTTGGCCTTATCTTCGCTCCAAGTGCGATACTGCCCCACCAGTTCGGTGAGATTAAACTTGAGCAGCGGGCCATGGCCGGTGGCAATGGTGTGGGGGGCGGTGGGCAGGGCATCCATCCGCTTAAGTGCTGCCAGCACAGAGCGGGCATTTGGCCCCATCAAGCAGTCGTAATACAACCGATAATCGGGTTGGATTAACTCTAGATCTTCGTCATATACAAAGTCATCGCAATAGTGCATCCCAAAGGCATCACAGGTAAACAGGGTCTGGGTGCCATGGTCGTAGGTGAAGATGGTATCCGGCCAATGCAGGTTAGGCGCGGAGAGAAATTCTAGCAGATGCCCGTTGCCTAAATCGAGCTGGTCACCCTGCTTAACTTGCAAGCGCTTAAAGGGCTGATGCACCAAATTATCGAGAAATTGCAGCGCTACCTTGGCCGCCACCACCGTGATATTGGGGTTCAGTTGCAAAATATCTTTGACGAGGCCACTGTGATCGGGTTCGGTGTGGCTGATGATCAGGTAGTCAATGGTTTGAGGATCGATCAACCCTTGCAGGCTGTCGAGGTAAAGCTCCCGAAACTTTTCGTGGGAGGTATCGACTAGGGCAATCTTTTCGCCACGAATCAGAAAGGAGTTATAGGTTGTGCCATTTTGCAGTTCAAATTCAATATCAAACCGATCTCGATCCCAATCTTGGGAGCGTAGGGCGGTGATATCTGGGGCGATGTCGGCCTGCTGGAGTGTCAGCCGCTTCTGAGTTTTTTCTGCTAGGGCAACCATTGGCACCTCTCCTGAAAATCTTTGTGCGTCTTGATCTTTATTATTGCCTGAGACTGCAGGGTTTTGTAAAGTTTCGATAAGTGAAGATACCTATAAGCTTAGTTTATAATTCAAGTCTCAAGAATTAGGTTTTACCAATATGTCTCAATCAATCTTGCTTAAGCCCATGCACTCTTTATCCCAATCAGGTACGCCGATCGCCCCTTCAAAATGAGCCCCCGACAGATCGGCCATCTCAAAGCTAGCGGCAGAAATATCGGCGTAGCAAAAAGAGGTGCCCAAGCTGCAATCTGCTAGGCGCAAAGCCCGACGGGTGGCCATTAAACTCAGCCCCAAATACCCAGCGGTTAGCATTGAAACGACCAAGCCCGAAAACAGCTCTCCGGCGGTATAGAAGGCGATCGCCCATGCCCCCATTAAAAAGGAGAAGCCATAGGCCGCGATCGCCGAAAGCTCAAAAAACGCCGCCCACCGCACCGCCGAACGCAGGGTCAGCGTTGCTACCATCGCCAATAGCCCCCCTAAAATGGCGCTGGCGATCGCCCAAGTCGGATCATTCTGAGACCAGATGCCGCCATAGAAAAAACCGGCGATCGCCCCCAGCATGATCCCCACTAAACTACGCAGCCATCGCCCTAACACCCGCTTGTGGTGATGGATCGGAAACAGCCCCCCCAAACCGGCGATCGCCAACGTGCCATACAACACCAGCACAAGCCCCCAAGTCTCCTCCTCTGGAGTTTGCCCCAAGGCTCCAAAGATTAACCGGGTGAGTGCCTCAGCAAAAAAATATCCTGGCACGCCCATCCATCCTGCCAGTTGCAAAAGTTGTAGCCATGTCCAGCCAGTTTTAACGCCATCTAAGCAGCAACCGCGTAAGGATGTTCCTGAAAAATCGCACCCCCGCAAATCAGCCCCGGCAAAATTTGCACCATCTAGGCGCTGGCGTCGAAAGCTACGATTTTGCAAAGATCGCTGACCAAAGTTTGGGGGGGCAGGAGGTAAGACCATTTCATGCCACTGACGGTTTGGAAGGTGAAGGCGCATGGGGGTAAGGAGCCTTGAGTCAGTTGTACAGCGTGGATATATGCCGATAGCCAGAGATGCACCAAACCGATGCATCCACCTTGCTAAAAATATCCATTCAAATAAGCTCTATTCAAAAATCTGAACTGCAACCGCTAAGCCAAAGAAGGATTGGCCAGACGCTAAATTCTGCAATTTATAGGTTTTAATCTGGCTCACCAATAAAAAGACTGATTAGCCTTGATATATGTTGCAACAGCCGCCACCGGCATTCAGTACGATTTAGCGCCATGATTGAGCCTGATGACTCAACAACACCCCACAACCACAACCCATCAACAAAAATCACAGCGCAGGAATGATAGAGTCGGAGGGAGAAAATGGATAGCGCCAAGACTTCCAGAACGTAGCCCCAGTCGGCCAACAAACCGATCAGCGGCAACAACGATTAAATAAAACCAGTCTCTACAATTCACGGGTGTAGATCTGGCGAAATTCAATTCAGATGCAATTCAGTAGATGCGATTCCCCTGCACTCGTCCAGCCCATTCTTTGGGTTGTCCACTCTGACAACTGAACTCTGAGCAGCGCGATCAAGAGAGGCTCAGTGGCTAAAGGCGAGTGAAAAATGAGCGCAAGCTGTCTTAAACCTATACACCCACTTAGCAAAGTATTTTGGGTTCCAGTATTTTAAACTAAAGTACTTGAAACAATATGGCTAGACAGCTCTAATATGCCTGATTTTTGATCAAATTGGATAGACCCTTACTTAATAGAGTACAAAATTTTATAGAAATTGGGTATAAAACTTAGAAGCCAAATGCCTTAAAAGCCAGCAATAGGCAAACGAGGAAGCAAACCCAGGCATTCTTGTTGGAAGTTTAGAATTTGAAGTTTGGGTAAAGTATAAAAAAAGACGTATTTAGTCACAGCAAGAAGTAGAGCTTGTTGCTGTGACTAAATACGATGAATTTAAATATATAGCAGTTTTCATAGATATGGAATACACTAAGATACCTGAAGCCTTTATCTGGCAGAGCTTATCAGTGCTCTCATAATTATGAATCTTGCTATATTGTAGACTGCAGGCTACTCAATGATGTAGGAATTAAACCTATATTTGAGATTTGACTCCTAGATAGGGCTGACTCAAAATATTAAACATATCTCATATAAGCTTTGATGAAATTGACTTCATATATCGGGAATTTGACTTAAATCAATCCATGAGCATGTTAGTCAATGCGCTGGGTTCACTAGGGTAGAAGTTTGAATCTAGAATTTCAGTGAATGGATAGGGACAAGTACGAGGAAATGTTTCATCTGGGAAATCGGTTTCGGCCATTGCTAAATCTCGTGCATTTTCATAGGTGTCTTGTAACGCCTCTTCGAGATAAGGCTTGAGGCTCGGATTATCATTTAACAGGTGTAAGGTATCTCGGCGTTGGATGCGAAGGGTTGCAAGCCAGCTTCGGCTCCGGCGTTGAGGCTGATATTCCCATTTGAGTAGGTGGCCGATTAAGACACTTAAGCGGTTCCGAAGTTCCTGCCGTTGCTGCTTCCCCAATGATTCAATTTCCTCAATTAAATTGGGTAGATCAAGATGATTCCATTGTTGGTCACGCAGCCATTTTGTTTGGGTCTGTGTCCAAGCATAAAAATCCTGTTCATAGAGGCTTTGCGTCGGCATCGGAGGTTTGGTGATTGCTGGATCGACTTCGGGTACCTGCATCAGATCTACCTAAATAAACTGACCTCAATTGTAAATGCTTGCCTTGGGAAACGTATTTCGTGCGATAGCTGAGTTTTTTGGCATGGGGCGATCGCCCTCACCCAAAATCATGTGAGGCCGCATAGAAAAGGGCTTCCCAAAAAAGTTGCAAGACAAAACCGACAGCAATTGTTCTGGTGACCCATGGACTGCTTCGCCGCTGATTTTTTCGTTCATAATTATGTGTTCCTTCACACTAAATTGGTATCAGAAGAAAATATCCTAGGCTACCCAGCAATAAAGGGGTTAGATATTCTCCTGCGTTAGGGATGCTCCTGCGTCAGGAATGTAGGCGATCGCCCTCATCTGACCCAGCTAGAGTTCGACTGTAACGGCAGCAGATTTCCGGTCGATGGCTGGGGAAAGGGTTCGCGGTTGGGGGAGGCATCTTAAGTGGGTCGCTCTCGTATCGCTTCTCGGGGAGAGTAGTATGGGGAAGTGAGTCGAAGGAACCGATGGGTATGGTCAAATTGGTAGCGCTGGTATTGATATTGCTGGGTTTGGTGGTGTTTGTGCTGCAAAACATGGCACCGCTACTATCACTAACCCTTTTGGGGTTTCAGACTCCGGCTCTGCCCTTGGCGCTGTGGATTGTGGGGGCGATCGCCGCTGGTGCGCTCACAACCCTGCTCACTAAAGCATTGATGGGTATTCGTCCTCGGCGGAGTATGGCAAAATCCAAAGCTCGCCGTCCCGGTGTGGGCGATCGCCCTGCCGCCACCGATGCACCCTGGACGCCGCCACCGTGGACGGGGCGCAGCGCAGAACCGCCTAGAGATGCCCCCCGCAAAGCAGCCAAAGTCAACCTCGACGACTGGTCTGCGCCAGTTGTTGATGATTGGGATGACTGGGCGGGCGCAGAGGCTCGCCGCGAACCTCGCCGTGCGGCAGGCCCTCAGGATTATGGAGACTCGTTTTATGGAGATTCTGCGGCTAACACTGCGGTGCGTGAGGCCGATGAAACCTCATACCCAGAAGCTCCCGACTTTGCGACGGCCTATCGCGACTTTAGAGTGCGTGACGACGAAGATGCCATCGATAATGATTTCATTGATAATGATTTCATCGGTAATATTGATGAGCTAACGGATGCTCCCGAAATCGCCTATCCCAAGGAAGAAGAAGTCTGGGACGATTGGGACGAGAATGCCGAAATCCCGGTTTCTTATGAAGCGATTCCGAAGGCTCCTACCGCCCCTGCCGAACCCCCTCCGCCTCCGCCTCGCAACATCATCGAGATCCGGCGTGACCCCCAAGTGGCGGCTAAAACAGGCACCTTGTACTCCTTCACCTACCGCCGCGATGATCCTGACGAGGCTTCATCTTCTGAAGCGACCCATCCAGACTCTGCAGACTCTGCCACAACAGACCGTGTACTAGGTATATCCTCCAAATTGTCCTCCGAACCCGCCCCGGTAGCAGCTCCGTTGAACACTGTAATTGATTCTGCAGGAGATCCCTCTGTAGATTCTCCTGCAGATTTTCCTCGGCGTTCTGAGGAGCGCGTTCGAGTCATTATCCCGCCCTACCCATCACCCCAAACCCCTCTAACATCGGCTCCTTCGCAGACGCCCTCTGCGAAGACGCCCTCTTCGCAGACGATTGATGTTGTAGCTTCGGATGTCGCTGACGGGGAGGAAAATGACGGAGCTGAAACCTGGGATGAAGAGGAAACCTGGGATGAAGAGGCTGAAGACCAAGGAGCTTGGGAAGATCGCGCTCCCGCCCGTGCAGAGTCAGCTAGAGCCGAGACAGACCCCGAAGTCTGGGATGATTGGGACGAAGACGAGCCGCCCGATAGGCCAGCTTCTAACCAGACGAGCGGGCGATCGCCCGAAGGAAACCCCCCGCTCAACCTGTAGGAATCCCCCCGTTTTGTCCCCCCTGTCCCCGATACTCAGCCCGACCTATGACAGAGCTTCAGGATATTCCAGCGGATTTGAACACCCGCCTCAAAGGCAGCAGCATTTTTATAATTGGCATGATGGGCTGTGGCAAAACCACCGTCGGTCGGGTGCTAGCAGAATCCCTTGGGTATCGTTTTTTTGATACCGATGCGTTGATCGAGACCGTTGCAGGGAAATCGATCAAGCAGATTTTTGCAGCTTCCGGTGAAGCCGAATTTCGCCAAATTGAGACCCAGGTTTTGGCTGAGATTTCGGCCTACACGCGCTTAGTGATTGCCACCGGCGGCGGCATTGTGGTTAACCGCCAAAACTGGAGCTATCTGCACCATGGCGTGATCGTGTGGCTTGATGTTCCAGTGGAGGCTATTTACCAGCGCCTAGCAGCCGATACGACGCGCCCCCTGTTGCAAGATCCTGACCCACGGGGCAAATTGCAGACCTTGCTAGAACAGCGGCGATCGCTCTATGCCCAAGCCGATGTGCGGGTGCTGCTGCAAGGAGATGAACCGCCCGAATGGGTGAGCGATCGCGTTTTAGCTGAAATAGGCAAAATCCTCAACCCTATTGATGAACCTGCCCCCTCATAGCCAAAAGCGCCAGCCGCTTCCTTACGAAGGACGGACGCTTTCCTTACTTCACTAACAACAACTCCATATAAAAGCCGCTCCATATATATGGAGCGGCTTTTGTAGAGCTACACATTCAAATAGCGTTTACTGGTGTCTACCCAAGATCCATCGCAGTGCTCCGCCCATAGCCGCAGGCTTGGTGGGTGGTGAAGCGGCGGGTGACCGGAGGGAGCAATCAGTCGATCTCGGCTTGTTGCTGGATGTAGTGCTTGAGGACTGAAATGGGTGCACCCCCACAGGAAATGATGCAGTACGAACGACAGAG
>Ga0105044_10009208_pt1 | contig 13530 bp, 15 predicted proteins | sample MAT01_FD_78092 | JGI IMG/M metagenome (GOLD analysis project Ga0105044, IMG submission 78092) | Freshwater microbial communities from Lake Fryxell liftoff mats and glacier meltwater in Antarctica - MAT-01 | ecosystem: Environmental > Aquatic > Freshwater > Ice > Liftoff microbial mat | place...
CGGTGTGCGGTGTCGGTTGCCGGTGGCGTGGCAGGCTGATGGAATGCTGCTGCCCGGAACTGTTGCTCCTGCTTTCACCTTGCGCGACCACGACGGCCATCAGGTGTCACTGGCCGATGAGGCGGGGCGCTGGGTGCTGCTGTGGTGGTACCCGAAAGCGGCAACCCCCGGTTGAACGGTTCAGGGACAGGGCCTGCGTGACAGCGCCCATCTGCTGGAGACGCTCGACTGTGTTGTGTTGGGCGCGTCGTTCGACACCGTCGAGGCGAACCATGCCTTCGCCGCCGCACAGCACTTCCCGTTCCGGCTGCTCAGCGATGTTGATCGAGCCGTCGGCGAGCGGTACCACGCGGTGCGACCCAACGGACATCAGTACGCCGATTATCCCGAACGCATCAGCTACCTCATCGACCCCGACGGTGTGATTCGCCGCAGCTACGCCGTGCACGACGTTGCCGGTCACGCTGCCGAAGTGATCGCCGACCTCACCGAGTTGCAGCAGGAAAGTGACTGACTCGGCCCGCAGCGGGCCGTTGGTCAACGCAATCGACCCGTACGTCACCGATGGTGGCGCCGACGCGGTGGCGCTGCGTGCGCGAACCCAATCGGTCAATCGTGGCGCGGCGCGAGCAGCGGTCCTGGGTGTGAACGATGGGTTGGTGACCAACCTGTCGTTGATCATCGCGATGGCGGGGGCTTCGGCAAGTCAATCGGCGGTCCGGCTCGCCGGGTTTGCCAGCCTGGTTGCAGGAGCCTTCTCGATGGCCGCCGGCGAGTGGGTCAGCGTGCGCAGTCAGGTCGAGCTCTACCAGGGCATTCTTGCCGACCTACGCAACCTCGTTCGGCGCAACCCGCGCCTGGTCCTCGAGCAGCTGAGCAACCGATTGGAGGAGGACGGCTTTGCCAAGGAGACCGCGCAGCAGGCGGCGACCGAGCTACCACTCGACGAAGACAGGTTCTTCGATTTCGCTGCGCGAACGATGTTTGGCATCACCACCGACGGCCTGGGCTCGCCGCGGATTGCGGCGCTCTCGTCGCTGGCATTGTTCTCGGTGGGTGCGCTCGTGCCGCTCGTGCCTTGGTTCATCACGTCCGGTACCACTGCGATGTGGGCCTCGATCGTGTTCACCGCAATTGCCAGCGTCGCGGTCGGTGGTTGGATCACGTCGTCCAGCGGCTCGGGCGTCGTCAAGGGCGGTGCCCGCCAGCTACTGATCGTGGTCGCAGCCGCCTCGGTGACCTATCTCATCGGCAAGCTCTTCGGCACCGTCGTCGCCTGACTCGCTGGGTCGTTCGAGTCCGACCGCCGCACGCGCCGACGTCAGGTGCGGGGCGTCCAGCCGCCGACGCCGGTGGCGGTGGGGTCTTCCTCGATGTTGCCGTGGACTGCAGTCACCCAGTCCAGGCGTTGGCGCATGATGCGGGTGATGCCGCCTTCGAGAGTGAGCCCGGCAACCGCACAACTACCGCATGCGCCAGCCAGTTCGACGGTGACCTCGCCGGTGTCGGTGTCGACTGCTCGCAGATTCAGCGTGCCGCCGTCGGCCTCCACTGCGGGCCGCACCACATCGATCAGTTCGAGCAGGTCTCTGACGCGCCGTTGATGATCGGGGCCGCTGCCAGCAAGTGTGATGCCGGACAGATCAGGGGCAATGTCGGTGGTCGAGTCCATGGGTCTGCTTGCAACGCCGGAAGGGGGTGCGATGTTCCCGATCTGGCGACCTCGATGGCTGCCGGTCAGAGCAGGCTGGCGGCGCGGAGGAAGTCGTTGCCTTCGGCTTCGGTGAGCGCGCCGCCTTGCACCAGCGAGGTGATGGAGCGGATGAACTCGGCGGCTGGCCGGACGCCGGTAGTGACCTCGATGGCCTGGTTCGGAAAGTGGGCGAGCGCCAACTCTCGCTGCTGGGCGGCCTTCTTGGGGTTCTTGGCCAGCATCTGTCCCAAAGCGACGGTGCCCTGCTGTGTGCGTCGATCGTTGGAGAGTGCCTCACCCTGGTCAATGCCGTCGCGGGCGACGAAGGCATCCCAGTCGACCTCCACCTTCTTGCGGTCGGCGGAGACGAGGACGGGGAGGGCGAGGCCGGGCAGCGGTCGCCAATGTTTGTTGATGGCGCGCAAGCCGCCCAGCCGGCGAGCGATCTTGTAGCGGCCGGCGTGGCGGAAGGCGGGGCCACCGGGTGGCGACACGTCCAGCACGAGATCCCACTTCTCGCTGCCGAAGTAGTCCGTGACGGAGTTGAGCACCGACGATTCTCCCTCTTCTATGACGTGTCGGCGAGTAGCGACCTCGACGATCACGGCCTCCATTGGTGTCAGGTCGTTTCCCATCCGAAAACAGTACCCGTGCTGATTCCATGGTCCGGTCAGTCGTCGAGTCGGGTCTGGGCAGCACTACGCCACCAACTCGAAGCGGTCGCCGATCGTGTTACCGCGGACGTAGCTGAACGTGGTCGCCCGCAACTTGATATGACCAACCCCGGTGCGCAGTGCGTGCCGAATGGCTTTGAAGATCGACGACATTCGAGACGGGCTCGACCTTTGCTGCCAGCGCTGAGTGTTCCGCTCGGCGGTGATCTACTCCTACGAGCGACGATGTGCGGTGTGTCGTCTCCCGTTTGCCTGAACTGCCGGACGCCGCCCACATCCGGGCTGACTCGGACGACGGAGCGGCGAGAGTCTCGAATGGACTCTCGCTGTGCAAGATCCATCACGGCGCCTTTGACTCCAACATCATCGGCATCTCCCCCGACTACGTGGCGCATGTGAAGGCGTCCGTGCTGGCCACCTTCTGGATCGGCAACATGATCCCCACCGTCATTGACGACGACCTCGACGCGGCCCGCGCCCGAAACCGCAAGACTCTGCAGGGTTACGTGGCGCTGCCGAACTATCGCAACTACTGGATCGAGGCCGGCTACGAAGTTGAGGTATCTGGTAAGAATCGGCGATGAACTTGACGACTTCGCATGCGAAGGGGCCTTCTTCGCCGCCGGTTCTCGACACCACCATCGGTCAGATCCTGCACGCTGCTGCGATCGCGGCGCCGGATCGTTCAGCCATCATCGAGGGCGTCACCGACGTGTCCGCTCGCCGTCAGTGGACGTTTGCGCAACTCGACGCAACGGTCGACCAAGTCGCCCGTGCGTTGCTCAGCCGCTTCAACCCGGGCGACCACATTGCGGTCTGGGCGCAGAACATCCCCGAATGGATCATGCTCGAGTTCGGTGTTGCCCGCGCCGGCATGGTGATCGTCACCGTCAACCCCGGCTACCAAGCCTCCGAGCTGCGCTATTTGCTCAACCAGTCGAAGGCCGTCGGGCTGTTCTGCGTCGACTCGTTCCGCGGGAACCCCATGCTCGCCACCGCCCTCGAAGCGCAAGCTGAATGCCCCGAATTGCGCGAGATCATCCGCTTCGCCGAATGGGACAAGTTCCTCGACTCGGCCGACCCGACCACCGCCCTCCCCGACGTCGCGCCTCTGGACGCGGTGATGATCCAGTACACCTCCGGTACCACCGGGTTCCCGAAAGGCGCGCTGCTGCACCACCGCGGCCTGGTGAACAACGCCTCCCATTTCATGGACCGGCTGGGAGTGGCAGATGGCGACGTGTACGTCACGATGATGCCGCTCTTTCACACGGCCGGCAGCGTGATGGCGGTGCTCGGCGCGGTGGCGCACCGCTCCACACAAGTACTGGTCGAGGCTTTCGAGCCAGGCCTGGCACTCGCCCTCGCCGAGCAGTACCGCGCCAACGCTGTCCTGGGGGTGCCGACGATGCTGATTGCGATGCTCGAGCACGAGAGTTTTGCGAGCACCGACCTGTCGGCGCTGAAGGGTGTCTGCTCCGGCGGCGCGCTGGTACCCGAACAGCTCGTACGCACTTTCGAACGCGAACTCGGCGCGCCGTTCACCATCGTGTTCGGGCAGACGGAGTGCTCGCCGGTCGCCACGATGACCCGACCCGACGACACGATGGAGGACAAGTCGGGCACCATCGGAGCGCCGATGCCGCACGTGGAAGTGAAGATCGTCGACACCGAGACCGGCGCCACCGTGCCCATCGGTGTGGTCGGCGAACTCTGCACCCGCGGCTACCACGTGATGCACAACTACTTCGAGATGCCTGAGCAAACCGCCGAGGCCCTCGACGCTGACGGCTGGTTGCACACCGGCGACCTCGCCGCCATGAATGATCGCGGCTACTGCAGCATCGAAGGCCGCCTCAAGGACATGATCATTCGCGGTGGCGAAAACATCTACCCGCGCGAGCTTGAGGAGTTGCTGTTCGCTCATCCGTCGGTCGGCTCGGTAGCGGTGGTCGGTCTGCCCGACGACAAGTGGGGCGAGACCGTTGCTGCCTTCGTTCGCCCCTCGCCGGGTGCCACCGTCGACAAGGCCGAGCTGTTCGCCTACATGCGTGAACATCTGGCCGCGCAGAAGACGCCGCGGCACTGGTTCGTCCTCGACGAGTTCCCGCTCACCGGGTCCGGAAAGATTCAGAAGTTCAAGCTCCGCGAGCTGTGGCAAGAAGGCGCCCTCACCGAGCTGTAGCCGGGCAGTGGGCGATCCGACTCGTTGACGGTCGTTGGTCATGAGTGCCCGAAGCACATTCGCACAATGAACTGCTGACACGCCCTCGACCGTACGATCGCAGCGCACATTCGCACCGGCCGCAGAGGCCGCTCTCCGAGGAGACCCCAATGACCGACGCTTGGATCATCGACGCTGTCCGAACCCCCCGTGGCATCGGCAAGATCGGCAAGGGATCGCTGGCCGACATTCACCCGCAGCAGTTGGCCGCCACCGTCCTCAGCGCCATCCGCGACCGCAACGAACTCGACACCGCAACCGTCGATGACGTCATCTTCGGCACCTCCATGCAGGTCGGCACACAGGGCGGCGACCTGGCCCGCATGGCTCTGCTCGATGCCGGCTACGACCCCAAGGCATCCGGCGTCACCCTCGACCGCTTCTGCGGCTCGGGCATCACCACCGCCAACATGGCCGCCGCATCCGTCATGTCCGGCCTGGAAGACGTCGTCATCGCCGGCGGCTGCGAAATGATGTCGCTGCACCCTGCCCTCGGCGCGGCGCAGACCAACGTGCGCGGTCCGCTGATGGACGCCGGCAACGAACGCCTGCGCGCCCGCCACCCGCAGACCCACCAGGGCGTCGCGGCCGACGCGATCGCCTCGATGGAACGCATTCCGCGCCAGGCCCTTGACGAACTGGCCTTCGAATCGCAGCAGCGCGCCGCCCGCGCCATCGCCGAAGGGCGCTTCGCGAAGAGCCTCATTCCGGTGTACAAGGAAGACGGCACGCTGGCGCTCGATCGCGAGGAGTTCCCTCGCCCGCAGACCACACTCGAGGGTCTCGGCCAGCTACCGCCCGCCTTCGCCGCAATGGCCGACTTCCCGCTCGACGAGCAGGGCACCACGCTGCGCGGCCTGGTTCTGGCCCGCTACCCCGACCTCGACATCGACTTCGTGCACCACGCCGGCAACAGTTCGGGCGTGGTCGACGGCGCGTCCGCGATCCTGATCGCCAGTCCCGACGCCGCGAAGGCTCGCGGTTGGAAGCCACGCGCCCGCATCGTCGCCGTCGCCAACATGGGCGACGATCCCACGCTGATGCTCAACGCGCCTGTGCCTGCCGCCCGCAAGGTGCTCGCCAAGGCGGGCCTCACCATCGACGACATCGACCTGTTCGAGATCAACGAAGCCTTCGCCGTCGTCGCCGAGAAGTTCATCCGCGACCTTGGCTTGGATCGCGACAAGGTCAACGTCAACGGCGGTGCGATGGCGCTGGGGCACCCGATCGCCGCGACCGGCTCGATGCTGATCGGCACCGTCCTCGACGAACTCGAGCGCACCGACGGCCGCTACGGCTTGGTCACCATGTGCGCCGCCGGCGGCATGGCCCCGGCGATCATCATCGAACGCATCTAAGCCCGCCGCCCGCCGCCCGCCGTTCGCCGTTTGCCGTCCGTCGTCCATCAGGCGCAGGTTGGCATCGCCGCCATTCGACGTAGGATCGTCGTACTGCTGGCCCGGACTTGTGTCGGACCGCACCTATTGCAAGGTCTTCGAACCTGCCGCCTGTCGAAAGTCGGAAGTGAAGGAGACCCGCCATGGGCTCGAAGTGTGTTGATCGGTGTGGCGCGTGATGGCGCTCTGTTCGTATTGCATGCAGGACATGACGACCGCGCCGTCGTGCTGCTTCGAAGCACTCCACCGCGAGGGGGTTCACGTAGCGCTGGTTCCGCATCGTCCGTCGAACCGTCGATCGCGCGGGAAGGCGTGCGGCGACTGTGGGGTCAGCCCGGGCGGCTGGCACCACCCCGGCTGCGATGTGCAACGCTGCCCGCTGTGTCGCGGCCAGTTGCTCTCGTGCGGCTGCGGCTACGACGAGTTCGAGAACGGCGAAGATGGCGATGACGACGACGATGGCGATGACGACGACGATGGCGTCTCGCCTTACGGAGTTGACGGCAATGGGCAACCGACTGAGCTGCGCATCATCGACGGGATGGAAGTCGTCGTTCACCACGCCGACGTGCCCGACAGCGACCTCACCACCGTCCACGGCATTCGCTGCACCAACGCGCTGCGCACCATGATCGACGTGGCGTGCGAGATGCCGCCGGACGACTTGGTGTTTTGCGTACGGGACTGTCTTCAGCGTCGGCTTTTCACTGTTGACGAAGCGAACCGTCGACTTGATGCACCCGACATGGCCGACTACCGAGGCGCTCGTCTCCTCCGTGCGGCGTTACCGCTGGCAAGCGCGAGCAGCGATGATGCGATGTGATGCCGAGTGATGCCGAGTGATGCAGAGTGAGGCGGATGCGAAGTACACTCGTGGAATGCGGACCACGATCGACCTCCAGCCCGATCTCCACCGCATGGCACTTTCGCTCGCCCGTGACCAACACCGCACCCTCAGCGAGACCATCAACGACCTGCTCGCGCGTGTCCTTGTACCCCAGATGACACCGACGTTCTCGACCAGCCCCACCACGGGGTTGCCGACCGTCACGCTTGGACGAGTGACAACGACGCACGACGTCCGCCAGTTGGAGGACGACGAGTGACCATTTTGCTGGATGCCAACGTCCTGATTGCGCTCACCGTCGCAGACCATGCCCACCATCCTCAGGCGGAGCAGTGGCTTGCCAGTCAGCCCAACCAAGAGTTCGCGACAACCCCCATGACCCAGGGAACATTGTTGCGACATCTCATCCGCAACGCCGTACCTGCAGCATCTGCGCTTGAACTGTTGACGCTCACCACTGCCGACCCGCGTCACACCTTTTGGCCGGACGATGTGCCGTACGACTTTGCGACGCTCAGGGGAGTGGTCGGCCACCGGCAGGTCGCCGACGCGTACCTTGCCGCGATCGTCCGTCGGCGGCAGAGCCGAATCGCCACGTTCGATGCAGGCTTCGCCGCAAGCCATGGCGACATCGCCGAGTTGATACCCAGCTAGACATCCCAGGGGCGCATGCGCGGTGGCGTAGCGCGTGAGATCTCAGTAGACGAGTGAGCGGACCGCTTCGTTGAGCCGTGATGCACCCTCGCCCAGAAGCTCGGTGCTGAGCATGCTGAACGACACGCGTAGGGATTCGCTGTCGACCGCGTCGACGAAGAACTTACGGCCGTCGGACACGTCGACCCCTAGATCGTGAGCGGCTGCGACCGCCCGCGACGACGACACGCTGTCGGGCAACTGCAGCCAGAGGAAGTAGCCGCCGTCGGGGACGGTGAAGGTGAACTGGGCCGGGTCGAGGGCGGCGGCGAGGGCCGCCCGGCGTTCCGCGTAGCGCGCCTGGCCGACGGTGGCGATCTCGCGGTAGCTGCCCGAGTGCATCATCTCCGCGACCACCATCGAGGCGAAGTGGTTCACGCCGCCTCCAGAGTCGAGTAGGCCGCAGCCACCTATACGGTCGATGATGCGTGCGCCCGCGGTGAGGTACCCGACGCGCAGCCCAGGTGAGAGCGACTTGGAGAAGGAGCCCAGCCGCATCACGGTGTCGCGATCGAGCGACCACATCGAAGGTGGCGCAGTGGGCGAGGTGTCGCGATACACGTCGTCATCGATGACGAGTACGCGGTGTGAGCGGGCGACTTCCAGCATGGCCAGCTGCCGTTGCTGCGACATGCAACGTCCGGTCGGGTTGGCAAACGTGGGCACGAGGTAGAGGAAGGCGCGGCTGCCCCGGGCGACCGCGGCGGAGGCGATGTCGGCGACGGCTTCAGGGTCTGGGCCGTTTTCGTCGCCTGCCGCGCCGACGATGTGCAGCCCATGGTCGGCGAACATCCGCAGCGCTAGAAAGTACGTGGGCTGCTCCACGATGACGACATCGCCGGGGACGGCGAGCATCGTGAGCAATAGGTCGAGCCCACCGGAGCTGCCGGCCATGACGATGACCTCGTCGGGGTCGACGGGTACGTCGGTAGTGGTCAGATGCGACGCGATCGCGTCGCGGGTGTAGCGGGCGCCATGCGCCGCGCCGTAGGCGAGCGTCTGCGAGCCGTGCGAGACAAGTACTGATGTCGCTGCGACACTGATCGCCTCGAGCGCAAATGTCGACGGGTCGGGGTGCCCCAAGGTGAGGTCGATGACGTCGTGCGCGTGTCGGGCGTCGGCCAGTTCGTGACGAGCGACCTCGGCAGCAACCATTTCATCCGCCGTCATCGAGAGTCCACCGGGTGGCACCAGTGAGCGAAGTCGTACATCATCGGTGGCCTTTCCTGTGGTGCAGCGACGTCGTGCCCTCGGCCGAATGTAGCCCAAGCGACGCGCTGTACAGCGAGAGACCTTCCGTTTGTCAGCGCGTCCAGGCAGGGGCGACGGCTGAGCCCGATGTCGGCTTCTTGCGGACGAAGACGCCGAACTGGATCAGCGCGGCTCCGATCGTGAGGACGATCGCACCCACGATCATGCCGATGGTGCCGAGCCGTTTGGCGACACTTTCGTCGTCGACGAAGAAGCGAATTTCATCGGGGGAGGTGCAGGCGATCGTCGTTCGCCCCGCTACGCCGTCGAACGAACCGACCGTGGCGATGTTGCCCGACTCCTCGGCGATCGCTTGTCGTCCACCATCGAGCTCAACTGTGGATCCGTTGGCGAGGGTCACGGTACAGACGACATTTGCCACTGTGCTGGCACTGGCGCCGAAACGCTCGCTCTGCACCGACACCACATATGTCTTGTCATCGGCATCGAATGAAAGCGAGCCTGGGACGCGACCCTCGGCCTCCGGGTCGAGCGCGGACCGTGTCTGCTCCACGAACCCGGCGAACGCACCAACGACGAGTGCGCCGAGACCGAGCACCGCCACCACGATGCCGATGATGACAAGCCCCCAGCGCCGCTTTCCCTGTGCAGGCTGCGGTGCGGGGTTGAAGTGGGTGCTGGGGTTGAATGGTGCACCTGGGTTGTACTGTGGGTTGGGGTTGAACTGGGGGTCGGGCGGCGGCATAGCCATTGCGAGATCGTAGTTGGAACGGCCAACCGGATGAGTGAACCGCAGTCCCGAATCGGTCTCGGGTGCATCACGTGCATCAGGCGTGCAGCAGATGGCGCGTGCGATCAGTTGGGGATGCGGCCGGTTTCGTAGGCCCAGATCACGATCTCCACTCGGTTCCTCGCGCCCAGCTTGCTCATCAGGCTGGCGAGGTGGGTCTTGGCGGTACTGAGACTGATGTGCAGTTCGTTGGCAATCTCGGCGTTGGTTCGGCCGCGGGCCACCGTGATCAGCACCTCCTCCTCGCGGTCGGTCAGCGGCTCGATCGGCTGCACCACCGGCGGCCGATTGGTCGCTTTCGCGAGGGTGGAGAGCAGGCGACCGGTGACGCTCGGCGCAATCAGTGCATCGCCCTCAGCTGCCGCGTGAATGGCTTGCACCAACAGCACAGGGCCGGCGTCTTTCAGCAGAAACCCGCGCGCGCCAGCCTTCAGCGCACCGATCACGTACTCGTCCAGGTCGAAGGTGGTGATGATCACCACCGCCAACGGGTTGGCGACCTGCGGCCCGGCCAACAGGCGAGTCGCCTCGACACCATCCATCTCCGGCATCCGGATGTCGAACAGGCAGACGTCGGGTCGCAGTTGGCGCGCAAGTTCGACGGCCTCGCGTCCGTTGGCGGCCTCGCCGACAACTTCGATTCCTTCCTGCGCATCGAGGATCATCGTCAGCCCGGTGCGCACCAGATGTTGGTCGTCGGCGACCAGGACACGAATGGTCATGCGGGTACTTCGTCGCGTGGCAGCACAGCGGTGATGGTCCAGCCGCGACCCTGATTGGGACCTGCCTGCAACGTGCCGCCCAGCAGCTTGGCGCGCTCGGACATGCCGACCAGTCCGAAGCCGGCCGTGGGGGCTGCAGATGGGTTCGGATCACCGTCGTCATGGACGGTCAGCCGGATGGCATCATCATCGCCCGCGACCAACACGTCGATGCGGGTTGCGTGACGTGCGTGACGAACTGCGTTCGTGATCGACTCCTGGGCCAGCCGATACACGGCCGCCTCCACCGACGGTCGCAAGTCGTCGAGTCCTCCGCAGAGCTGCACTGCGATGTGCGGCGAGCTGCCGGTAGCCCGCGCCAACTTCGTGATGTCGGCGACCCCGCGTAGTGGCGCAAGGGCGGCGGCCTCGCCATCGCGCAACGCCCCGACCATGATGCGCATCTCAGCGAGCGTTCGCGAGGCCTCGGCCTCGATGACTTCCAGCACTCTCACCGCCGCCTGCGGGTCTGTCGGCGCAACGGTGCGCCCCGCCTGGGCCTGAATGATGATTGCCGACACGTGATGGGCGACCGTGTCGTGCAGTTCGCGCGCAAGTTGCTCGCGCTCATGCAGCTTGATCTGGTCGGTCTCGCGAATGCGGTAGCTGATCCGGTAGCGCACGGCCAGACCAACGGCCGCCGGAAACAACAGAAACACTGTCGCAGCAGCGACCTCGATGAAGCTGTTGACCGCGCCGGAACCGTTGGGCACGTGGGCGAGCATCATCACCGCCAGCCCGAGTAGGCACTCGCGACCCGAGCCCCACCGAAACAGCGCGTAGGGGAGTATCAGCAGCCAGGCGGAGGCATAGAGCATCGCCGAGTGTGCGGCGCCCAGCAGCAGCACCGCCTCGCTGGCACCGTGGCAGGCGAACACGATGACGACAACGGTGAGCGGATGCGTGCGCCGCCACAGCAACGCGAACATCGCCGGTACGCCGAAAATGAATGCGATCACCGGCCAGCCAAGGTCGTTTCGCAGGAAAACTTCCAGCACTGCGACTGGTACCAGCAGCCCGAGTAGCACCCAGTCGGTCCATACCCGTGCGGGCGGGGGTGGCGTGGCGCGCGGCTCGGCCCATAGCTGTCGGACCGTGTCGCTCACCATCTCGCCATCATACGGATCGGCTCGCGCCCGCGAATCGGCCAAAAGTACGGTCCGCCACTCAGCCGAACGGCCAGCACACATTCGACCACTCGACCGATGTGGCCAACGGGCAATTTCACCACCATGCAGGTGCAGTGCACGCGGCCCCTCCGGCCGCGCGTCGAGGAGGAATTGCAATGTCACATGCCCTATACCGACTGGGTCGCTTCGCAGCGCGCCGCCCCCTGGTCGTGATCGCAACCTGGGTGATGCTGGCGGTCGTGGTGGTCGGGTCGTCCGTTGCGTTCGGCCGCGAGTTGGAGGATTCATTCGAGGCGCCCGGCCTCGACTCCACGGCGGCGCTCGATCTGCTGACCACCGCGCAGTCAGACGCGGCGGGCCCGACGGCGCAGGTGGTGCTGACGCCGATCGATACAACTGCGACGTTCGCCGACTCGCCGGCAGCACAGACAGCGCTCGCCAACACTGCAGTGGCGGTCGCCGAACTGCCGAACGTGTTGGGTGTGAGCGAGCCGCAGATTTCGCTGGATGGCCGAGTGGCGCTGGTCCGCGTGCAATACGCGTTGATCGACACACTGAGCGTCGACGACTTGAGCAACCTGAAGGACTTCGCCGCCGATACAGGCGTTGGTTCGCCGCTGCAGATCGAACTGAACGGTGACCTGTTCTTCGCCTTCGAGCAACCGGAGAACAATGCCAGCGAGCTGATCGGACTGGGCGCTGCGGTCATCATTCTGCTGTTGGCCTTCGGGTCGTTGATCGCGATGGGGCTCCCTATCGGCCTTGCGCTCTTCGGGCTCGCGTTGGGCATCAGCTCGATGTCGCTGATCACATATCTCATCGAGATTCCAAGCTGGGCCCCGCAACTCGCCAGCATGGTGGGCCTCGGTGTGGGCATCGATTATGCGCTCTTCATCGTCACTCGTCATCGCGAGTTTCTGGCTCGCGGCATGACCGTCCAAGAAGCGGTCGGGCGTGCCACTGCGACCGCGGGCCAGGCAGTGATTTTCGCCGGTGGCACCGTGGTCATCGCCATCCTCGGGCTCGCGGTTGCGGGCGTGCCGTTCATGACGTCGGCCGGCATCGCCATCTCTGTCGTCGTATTTCTGATGGTGGTTGCCTCCATCACACTGCTGCCCGCATTCCTCGGCCTCGCCGGGCACCGCATCAACCGCTTCGCCATCCACCGCCGCTCGTCGGCGCCCGCGAATGGCGCCGCGCCCGGCGCTGGCTGGGAGCGTTGGATACGGCACGTCTCACGGCACGCGTGGGTCTACGCGATCGGCGTCACCACGTTGTTGCTGGCTGTGGCCGCGCCTGTGCTGTCGCTGCGACTGGGCTTCCCCGACGAAGGCTCGCTGCCCGCCAACACGACGCAGCGGCAGGCCTACGACCTGCTCGCCGAAGGTTTCGGCCCGGGTGTCAACGGACCGCTCGTCGTCGCCGTCGACATCTCGCAAGACGCCTCGGTCGTCGAGCCATTGACGGCGGCGATTCTTGCCGACGAGGGCATCGCATCCGTGATGCCGGCGCAGGTGAACGAGGCCGCCGGAGTGGCGACGCTGCTGGCCATTCCCTCCTCATCGCCCCAAGACGAGGCGACGCTGCACACCATCGACCGTCTGCGCGCCGACGTCTTCCCACTGGTACTGAATGGCACTGAAGCCACCGCGCACATTGGTGGACAGACGGCCAGCTTCGGCGACATCGGCACCCGCGTGAACGACCGGCTGCCGCTGTTCATCGCCGCAGTCATCCTGCTGTCGTTCCTGCTGCTCACTCTCGTGTTCCGTTCGGTGGTGGTACCGCTCAAGGCAGCACTGATGAACCTGTTGAGCATCGGCGCGGCCTACGGCGTACTGGTGATGGTCTTCCAATGGGGTTGGGGCAAAGACATCATCGGTCTCGAGTCGACCATCCCTGTGCTGGCCTTCATACCGATGTTCATGTTCGCGATCCTCTTCGGCCTGTCGATGGACTACGAGGTGTTCCTGCTCTCCCGAGTGCGCGAGGAATACCTGCGCACCGGCGACAACGACTCAGCAGTCGTCCACGGCATCGCCAGCACCGCACGCGTGATCACGTCGGCGGCACTGATCATGATCTCGGTGTTCACCGGCTTCGTACTCA
>Ga0105044_10009209_pt1 | contig 13527 bp, 8 predicted proteins | sample MAT01_FD_78092 | JGI IMG/M metagenome (GOLD analysis project Ga0105044, IMG submission 78092) | Freshwater microbial communities from Lake Fryxell liftoff mats and glacier meltwater in Antarctica - MAT-01 | ecosystem: Environmental > Aquatic > Freshwater > Ice > Liftoff microbial mat | place...
ATCCTCAATTTTTGGGTGCGGGTTTCGACACTTCGGCTGCAACGCTTTTACTGGGCAAATTGACTTTTGCCTGGACGGACTTGGCCGGTCTAAGCCTTCCCTCTAACACGGTGTTGTTTAAAGTAGCCTTCACCAGAATCGGAGGCCCTCCAGCACCCGTCGCTTTTGTCAATGACCCGACGGCTATCACGGTTTTTGACAATCAATTCAACGAAATACTTTCAGAAGCCCACAACGGCTTGGTGAAACCCATTGATGACCTTGGCCCGACTATTTCTTGCCCTGCAAGTGTTGTAACGGGTGGCTCTGGCCCCACAGCTATCCCAAACATAGCCCCTGTTTTAGCCGACAACTGTGGTATACCCGCAGCAGGTTGGGCTACAGCAGGTGCGACCCTGGCCAATTTCCCCAACGACCCCGATGCAAGCGGAGCCTTGTTCAATATCGGGCTCAGCACGGTTACCTACACTGCTACAGATGCAGGGGGCAATACTGCCACTTGCTCGTTCGATATCTTGTTGGAATTCTCCGTAACGACAACAGATTTAACCCTGATCGCCAACCCGAACAACCTCGCTTCTTGCGGTGAAACGGTTACAATTGATGTGCTGGCCTTTAATTTTGATACAATTGCCGGCTTGCAATTTACCATGGACTGGCTTCCCGCTGCGCTCGAATTTGTTTCGATCAGCAACACAAATGCTTTCCTGAATATTGGCCTTCCCAATTTCAATGTTGACTCAACCGGCGCAGGCTTTTTTACATTTGCCTGGACGAGTGCTGATTTGAATGGCGTTTCGGTGCCCAATGCTGAGGTGTTGTTCACCCTCACCTATAATGTGTTGGGTTCAGCAACTGTAAATTTTGTTGACTTTCCAACGGAGACTCTGGCTTTCATAGGCCCGTCCTTCGATGAAACCACACTCATCACCTTTGGGGCCACAATTAATGTAATTGACACCCTGCCACCTTCCATCGCTTGTCCGGCAGACATTACAGTGCAAGCGCTCGGTACTACACCGGTTCAGGGCATTGCTCCCCTGAGTGTGATTGACAATTGTGCCGCTCCTTTGGTAGGTTGGTCGGTGACCGGCGTGACGAATGGCAATTCCCCCAATGATGGGGATGCAAGTGGTGGATTGTTCAACATAGGTACCAGTACCGTTACTTACTTGTCAACTGATGCTGGTGGCAACACGGCTACCTGCTCTTTTAAAGTGACGGTAGAGTTTTCCAACAACACAACGGATCTTACCATTCTCGCCAATAGTACAAACGCGGCTTGTGGGGGTAGCTTTAGTATTGATATCTCGGCCTTGAACTTTACAACGGTGGCCGGTGTGCAGTTTACCATCAATTGGGATCCTGCGCTGTACCAATATACCTCGGTTTCCAATTTTAACCTTCCTATCGGAATCGGCGTGAGCAATTTCGGGATAGACAGTGTTGGAGTTGGTTTTATCACGTTTGCATGGACGAGTGGCGACCCGAATGGCATGTCAGTAAACAACGCTGAGGTGCTTTTTAGTTTGAATTTCAACCTCTTGAGCAATACACCCTCGGGCATCCTATTTGGCGATGATCCAACGATCCGTGTTGCTTTTGATGGAGGAACTTTTGACCAAATCCTCATGATGACGGTAGACGGACAAGTGAATGTGGTTGACAATGTGCCGCCCACGATCACCTGCCCCACACCAGCGCCAGTAGATGCCATTCAAGGGCAACTTTTTGCTACTGTAAACGGACTTGAGCCAATAACTTTGACTGATAACTGTGCTGGCATCCCCGGCTTGGCGTACGCCCAATCGGGCGCAACCACCAACAGTGGTAACGGCTTTGCCAACGGAAACTACAATGCTGGAACAACTACCGTAGTTTACACGGCCACGGATGCAAATGGTAACATTGCCACTTGTTCGTTCCAAGTGATTGTAGATGCTGGAACACCCGTTGTGTTGCAATTAGACACGGTAGACTTAGGTTGCCAAGGAGTTCCACAACAAGTCACCGTAAACCTGACGGTGCAAAACTTCAACGACATCATTGGCCTCCAATTTGGAATAGTCTGGGACACTTCGGTAATAAAACTGGTTCCCCCTGTTTCACTTCAATACCTTTTGGGCGGACCCAATCCGATCTTTGTCAATGCAAGTGGCACTTTGTCGTTTTTTGGTGCGGAGCCTACCTGGCCTGATGTCCCAGACGGCGAAGCTATTTTGACCCTTACATTCAATGTAGAAGACGTAAATGCTCTGGCAACCACAGGTATTTCATTTTTTGCGCCTTTTGATGCCTTAGACCCGAACTTCCAATCCATCCCTGTGCAGACCATTGATGGAGGTTTTGTCTTCACCCTGGACAATGTGCCACCTGTGTTGACTTGTCCGACCGATACAATAATAGATGCACTACCACTCATGTGCGTTGGCGACTTTACGCCAATTCTGCCTACAGCTACTGATGCTTGCGGGACGGTAGCCAGTATTACGACCCCGCCCGGAGCGATATTTTCGGCAACTGCGCCAACCATCCTAACCTACACGGCTACGGATAATTCCGGCAACAGTTCAACCTGTTCCTATACTGTAACGGTCGTGCCAAATATTCCTCCGCAAGTTACAAATTGCCCCACCAGCCCAATTAATGTAAACGCAAACGCACTGTGTCAAGGAAATGCCTTTTGGACCGCCCCCACCTTTCAGGCTGCTTGTGGCCAGGGTTTGGATACAGTTATCAATGACTATGACTCAGGAGGTTTATTCACCCTAGGGCCAACCTTGGTCAATTACACGGCTACAGATTTGCATGGAAATGTAAACACTTGTTCTTTTGAAGTCATGGTGCGCGACGTTACCCCGCCGAGCCTCATTTGTCCTACCGATACGGTCATTACACCCGTAAGCGGCTGTTCAGTAATCGTGAATTACACCCTTGGAGCGGCAGACAATTGCGATGCGAATTTGACTTTTATTTGTAGTGATACCTCGGGTGCTGTCTTTTCAGGGATTACCCCCGTAATCTGTGCGGTGTTGGATGACGCTGGAAATGTGGCTAATTGCGCCTTCGTAATTACGATTGCAGATACCATTGCTCCGATGTTCCCCAATGGTTGTCCGTCGAATATCAATGTGGTATCGGCTTCTGGAAACTGTGGCGCAAACCCGACCTGGCAGGCTCCCTTGGTTTCTGACAACTGTGCTCAAAGCGTAGCACCGATGGCTTCACAGGCATCGGGTACCTTCTTTGACGTGCAGGGTTCGCCCCATCCAGTCACTTACACAGCCACCGACGCTTTGGGCAATATTGCAACCTGCATATTCACAGTGAGCGTAGCAGACAGCACAAAACCTGTGCTGCTAAACTGCCAGGCACTGCCAATTGTGAAGGTATTACCTGTTGATTCTTGTGCCGTGACCCTGACTTGGTCAGTTCCAACGGCTTCTGACAACTGTGGTGGCGTTACGTTGACCTCCAACCTCAATCCGGGGATCTTTCCTACAGGCGATACAACCGTGGTTTATACCGCTACGGACGGTTCGGGCAATGTCACCACCTGCTTTTTCAATGTGTCGGTGAAAGACGTGGTGCCGCCCGTATTTATTGATTGCCCCACCCAGCCCATTGTAGTACCTAACGGCAATCCATGTGGCAACCTGGTAGATTTTACTTTGCCATCAGGAATGGACAACTGTACACCAGAGGATGAATTGGTTTACACCGGAAGTTTTGACACAACCACCATATTCCCAATTGGAACGACCTCGTTCCCTTACCGAGTCACGGATGCGAGCGGGAATTTTGACGTATGCGACATTACGATAATGGTCATGGGGGAAGCGGCGCATTTTGAGAATGTTCCAGACCCGATTTTTGTGGCAATGTGTAGTACTTTGGTAACATGGAATTCCCCTGTTCCTGTCGGGTTCTGCCCTCCAGTAACGGTTGATTCATCGCACACTCCGGGCAGTGTCTTCCCCTTTGGTACAACGACTGTGACCTACACGGCTACAGATTCACTTGGAAATATTGCAACCACTTCTTTCATAGTGGTAGTCTCAGAAAACATTGCACCCGTGATTGTTTGTCCCCTTAGCCCAATTTTGGTAAACGTGGGCGGGGGCATTGTCTCAGACCCGAACCCAACCCCATTCCTGCTTACCAGGGATACCGTGGCTGGCTGTAATTCCGTAGAACTCACCTTTAACCTTCCCAACGCAACCGACAACTGTGTCATACCGACGGTAACACTGTTACCTCCTTTTGCTTCTGGCATGCCCTTCCCTCTGGGAATCAATCAGTTGAAGTTTGAGGCAGTGGACTCTTCGGGTAACAGGTCAGAATGTTTGGTCTTTGTTCACGTGATAGGATTGGATACGCTGGATCCTTTTGTGAATCCGAGCCCCGCTTGTACGGGCGATGAGGTAGTCATCACGGCTTCGAATATAGCCGGCGCCACCTACACTTGGTTGGGGCCAGTCACTTCGACCACCAATGTTGTGACGATTAACAGTTTAAGCGTCCAAAACAGCGGTCAATACATCGTAACGGCCAATGTAAACGGCTGTAATACGCCCGCAGATACTGCGATCGTCTTTTTGACTTCAGCACCCTCGGCGGAAAATGACTTGACCTACACCATTAACCCTGGTGAAATACTCAACTTCCCAAGTGTGTTGATAAACGACAACCTTTCCCCGGCCTTTGATTTTGAAATCTGTAACTCTAGTGCTTTGGAAGGTCTTTTGATCAATACGGGCGACGGTACATTTACCTATACTTCGGGCGATGAGCCTGGTATGGTGTCGTTCTTTTATGTAGTTTGTTCCAAGACCTGCGATCTCGAAGACCAGGCAGTGGTGACAATCACGATAAACGATACAAAATGCGTATTTATCCCGAATATCATCACCCCCAACGGTGACAACATGAACGATTGGTTCACCATTCCTTGTATTGATACGGGCCTCTTCCGGCAGAACTCGCTTCAAGTGTACAACCAATGGGGGGATCAGGTGTACGAAGCTTCGCCTTATAGCAATGACGAGGCGCAAGCTTGGCGCGGCACGCTCAATGGTGATCTGGGCAAAGACCTCCCAGACGGCGTTTATTTCTACATCTTCAAACCGGGGCCAAACATTGCGCCCATGAAGGGGTTTGTGGAGATTTTCAGATAATTAACAAGAGACGGAGCGGTTTTTGATTTGAAAAGCTATTGGGGATTAATCCAATACCAAAATTAAAGTTTAATGCTCAATAATTTTTCAAATCAACAACCATTCGTCCTCAAACCATCTCATACAATGAAAAAACTTATATTCTCAATCGCAATGCTGATGGCTGCTTTTGTTTCGCTCAACGCGCAGCAGGAAGGTCAATTCACACAGTTTATGTACAACAAATTGTACCTCAACCCTGCTTATGCCGGTGCGCGAGGCGTCCCAAGCCTAATGGCTATTTACCGCAGCCAGTGGGTCGGTTTTGATGGGGCGCCTCAGTCTATGTTGGCGAGTTTCAACGGGCCGTTCCTTTCTCCACGCGTAGGGGTAGGTTTAACGGTTTCTCACATGAAAATTGGTTTGCAGCGCGATTTGAGGGCCTCTGTCGCTTATTCTTATGACATGGTAGCCCAGGAAGAATTCTCTCTTCGAATTGGTTTGTCTGGCTCTTTACGTTCTTTGGGATTTGCCTACAACGAAGCCACTCCGTTGCAAAGTGGCGACCAATCCATTGAGGATCAGCGCATCAACGATTTTTATGGCAACGTGGGGGCGGGTGTTTATGGCACAATCATGGAGCGTTACTATTTTGGCGTATCCGTACCGCACATGTATTCTAACGCGATAGGTCTCGTCAACAGCAATGCTTTGACTTTGGCCAAGGAATCACAGCACTTCTATGGCATGGCCGGTGCGATTTTGCCGCTAAGTGAGGACATCAACCTGATGCCGGCTGTATTGTTGAAGTATGTGAAAAACGCCCCTTTTGACGCGGACATCAATGTGAACCTAGACATCCGTCGAAAATTCACGGCAGGCGTCTCCTACCGACTCGGAGGCGATGGCTCCGGCGATTCGGTAGATCTTTTGGCCTTTTGGCAAGTTGCTCCACAGTTTGGTATCGGTGCAGCCTACGATTTTACGCTCAGCAACCTGAAGGATTACAACGCAGGCTCTATCGAGATCTTGTTGCAATACGACCTGAAGCAGGTTAAATCTGGCAAGAAAAAGATGTCGAACCCTCGGTTCTTCATGTAATTTCCACATAATCAATTTAGTACTATGAAATCCTATAAGCATATCTCACTGCTTCTTGTTTGTGTCAGTTTAGCAACAGTGCTTTCTGCGCAAACAATGCCTGGGGCAATTGACCCCGTGACCGTTCAGGTGCAAAACGAAGCAGCCGTCAATACGACTGGGCTTGAATTCAGCCCTACTTTTTATGAAGACGGCATCGTGTTCATCTCGACCAATACGGCGGGCCTAAAAAAATTGACCGACGAAAGCCTCAAGTTGCCTGCCATGTCCATCCTCCGTTCACGCCGAGATGTAGATGGTATATTGGGCACACCAGAGCCTTTTGCTAAAGAACTTTCTTCACTCTACCACGAGGGACCAGTTTGTTTCGACCGTACGGCTGAAACCGTTTATTTCTCACGCAACGCCGTGATTGACGGAAAGGAAAAAATCGCAAAAGACAAAGCACAAAAAATGCGACTTTATTCGTCGGAAAAAGTAAACGGTGTCTGGAGTGAGCCAGTGCCATTGCCATTCAATGCCAACGAATTCGACGACTGCCATCCAGCCATTAGTATTGATGGAGACAAGTTGTTTTTCGCCTCCAACCGCCCGGGTAGCATTGGCGGGATGGATATTTATGTGTCTTATAAAGTGGGTCAATCCTGGAGCGAACCCGTGAATTTGGGCCCGGGGGTGAATACTACGGGCAACGATGCGTTCCCTTTCATCCATGCAGACAACACGCTCTATTTTGCCTCCGACGGGCAACCTGATCGGAAAGGTGGTTTTGACCTCTACTATGTTATTCCTGAAGGCTCGCAATGGACAAAGCCCGTCAATATGGGCGATCCGTTCAACACAGGTGGAGATGATATTGGACTTATTGTTGACCTCAACAAAATCAACGGATACTACTCCACCAACGGCTCAGGTGGCCTGGGGGGCGATGAGATTTTCAACTTTCACACGGAAAACGGAAACCTCGACGACTACCTGCTACAAAATATGCGTGTGCCAGACCGCAATCTCGACCTTAAAGTGGTGGTGACTGAAAAATCTACCGGTACGCCGATCAAAGATGCAGAAATACAAATTCTCAACTACGACGGCAACAATGTCATTGGTCGGGATGAACAAGGCAATCTTATCACGGTGCAAACCATTCAAGGCAAAGAAGTAATCAGCTCGATGCCTCCCGACAAGGGAATCAATGGCGAAACAGATAGCAAGGGTCGTTTTGGCACGGATGTGAAACCGGGCAACTACGTCGTCATCATTACTAAAAAGGGCTTCCAGACCAAACAGTTCCGTCTTCCCATCTCCAAGCCGGGCAACGAATTGGCCGCCCAACTTGAAAAATCAAGTATGGCGGGCCCTGGCAAAATACAGTGGATTCCATCCGTATTTAACTATAACACGAATGCTCCGCTTGCTGGTGCAACCATGCTATTGACCGATACAAAAACAGGCAAAGTAGATACACTGGTCACGGATGTCAATGGTACCTTGGACCATTACATTAATACGAATAGTCAATACAACGTAGACATTCTACAAGGTGGCCGTACCATCGGAAGCACCACGGTGAACACAAATGGCTGGCCGGATTACACGAAGCCCATGTATCAGAACATCTCTGTAGCACCGCTTATGCCGGGCTCCATCATTGAGTTGCCGAACATTTACTACAACTACAACGATGCTACTTTGCGGCCAGATGCCCGCAAAGATCTTGATCTGGTGGTGGCATTGATGAAGCAACAGTCGTCCATCAAAGTGGAGCTCCGCAGCCATACGGATTGCAGAGGCAGCGAACAATACAATCAATCCCTCAGCCAGCGTCGTGCTGATGGAGTGGTGGAATATATGGTTACACAGGGTATCGGTCGTAACCGGCTTGTTCCAGTGGGTTATGGCGAAAGCGAACCACGCAATATCTGTTCGGATGGCGTGAATTGCACCGATCAAGAACATGCTCGCAACCGCCGAACTGAAGTCCGTATGCTTGCTGGCCTCACAGGCTCTAGTATGGTTTATGTGGATGGAAATATTAGCAACGGCCATGTAGACCCTACGCCTGCCAACGTGAACGTAAAACTACAGCCACACAGTGGCGGGGGCGGCAAGGTGAAAGTCACCAGTGCCAGCAGTGATTCCTACTACCTTGTCGCCGGATCATTCCTGGCAGAGAATCGGGCTAACAATCGAATGGCTCAATTGCAGCAACTTGGGCACAAAAACGCAGAAATCGTGCGCTTCCCAAACTCGAATTTCTTTTCGGTTTGTGTCGGCAGATTTGACACCCGAGACGAAGCATCTGCACTCAAGCGCCAACTGGATCAAGACAAGATTGATACGTTTGTTCGAGCAGTGCAGTAGTTTGGGTCATTAGGTCATTGGTCATTGGTCATTGGTCATTGGACATTGGTCATTAGGTCATTGGTCATTAGGTCATTGGGTCCATGACTCAATGTCCAATGACCAATGACCAATGACCAAATGACCAAATTCCCCAACGTCTTTTTACCTTTGTGCAAACTTTCAGGAAACGCTGATGTTTCTTTGAATAATTGCAAAAAAGGAGAAATTTGAAATGGCAATATTGATTACCGATGAATGCATCAATTGTGGTGCTTGCGAGCCAGAATGCCCCAACAACGCAATCTACGAAGGTGGTGTGGAATGGGCCATTTCTGATGGCAATACTGTGACGGGGGAGTACGAACTGGAAGACGGGACGAATGTAGATGCTTCAAAAAAACTCAGCCCGGTCTCTAACGACTTCTATTACATTGTACCAGATAAGTGTACGGAGTGCACAGGATTTCACGAAGAGCCGCAATGTGCCGCCGTATGTCCTGTGGATTGTTGTGTCCCCGACCCTGACCGGGTAGAATCAAAAGAGTTGCTCCTGGCGCGAAAAGTACGTCTACATCTCTGATAAAGAATTTTCATGGTTCTATGATTGCCTGCTGTCTACTTGGACTGTGGGCAATCTTCATTGACACCGTTCCTTAGTAAAAAAAATAGAATCAGCCCTCTTCCTTGAACGGGTGTCTGGGCTGCCAATCCTCCACAGGCTTGAGGTAATCCAATATTGCGGGGACAAATTTATTGGCCACGGAATGTTGGTGGCGCAGGTAACAAGGCAGCTCGTGCGCCACTGCCCCTACGGAACTTTTGATCTCAAGTGCCGTGCGCGCAAAAACGACCCGTTTACAGCCCCCTTCGATGCCAATTTTCACGATGTCGTACAGGATATTGAGATAAAGTTGGTAGTCGTGATTGAGTACTTTTTCGTAGCCAAGAAAATGAGATTCAAGTTCATCCTGGTTTCGGATGGTGGTGTAAAACGCAACCAATTGGCCTTCCAGATAGTAGGAAAACATTTGGTAATGATCGCCGAAATCGCGTTGAAGGGCTGCGAGATATTGCTCGTTTAGATCTACCATGTTGAACCCGGCGTTGTTGGCGATGTCGCGATAAAGTCGGTAAATGGTGGGAAGCTCTTGCTGAATTTCAGCATACGATAGTTGTCGCCGTTCTATACCATCCAATTTTTTAAAGGCGCGTTTGGCGCGGGTGCGATATTTGGTAGACATGGCGCCCAAATACGCTTCCATGCTCTGAAAATGCAGATCGAGCACCATATTGGGTTGAATGTCAAATTCGGTGAATCCTTTTCCAACCAAAATTTTGCCTTGCGTATGGTGCTCTGGTGCAATGTCTTTGACCAGGATGACGGGCATTTTCACGCCTTCGCGCCCCATCCTTTCAACCACATTATCCAAGGCTTTTTCCAAAATACTCATGGATTCGCTCTGGCTAATTTTTTGGTAGTCAAAGAAATAGCCGTGTTCGCCCGTAAGAAGCAAGTTCCCGCATACGAGAATGTCTCCGGCGGCTCTACCGGCTACCCAACGCTTGAACCATTGTGCCAGCCCTCCAAAAAAACAGGGGTCTTTGCGTGGCACATCCAGGTCGGCAATATTGTCGTCGCCCTTAAAATATTTGATTTGACAGAGTGCAACGCCGATGGGGCTCTCATTTTTGTAAAAAACGAGGTAGCCGAAGCGCATACCCACTGGCGGGTTGGCCTCCACGATACGGAGGTAAGGGCGTTGAAGGAAAACATCTTGTGTCGGGGCCGCAAGGTCCCAGTCGCGACTTGCTGCTTCAATGCTTCGATAAAAAGCAAATCGATAGGATTTCGTCAATTCGGCTGCAATGGTTGGCTCCAAGTTTAGGGAAAGTGTTAAGGTATTGGTCATGGCAGGTCAGTTGGCAAAAGCAGATTCGCAAAAGAACGCAGTTTTGCGAAAATGGTTGCCCTTATTAGATCCTGCCTATTGGTAGACAGGCAACTGCCATTTTTTTACTTCTTCGATGGCGGCATTTTCATCCGCCCAGCCCATGATTTTCATAGTGCCGAGGCCGTCGTAATACAGGAAAAAAAGTTCAATTATATGTCGGATAGCACTGTAATCCCGTTGAAATTCTGCCCAATTGGTGGCTCGGATGATTCGTTTAGAAGCCTCTATCGGAATGGCTAGCACTTTGTGGTCAAGTTCGCCCAAATCCTCCAGGAGGAGCAAACCAATCGGTAGTACTTCCACGACGGAGCCGGTGGATAAATGTTCCGACAACAAAAGCACATCCAGCGGGTCTCCATCGCCACCACGGTCTTTGTCCATGCGTGTGGAAGGGATGAAACCGTAGTTGAGCGGATAGGACATAAAATCCACCCTGCGCACTTGCCCCGCTCGCATATCGGGTTGAAACTGAAACAATTGCTTGTTGTACTCGTACTTGGTATTGGTGCCAGCGGGTATTTCGATGACGCCTTGCAAATGGCCATTGGGAGAGAAAGAGGGTAGGGCGAGGTGGTTCATTTTTGTTACATGGGAATCCATTTTTTCGAGGGGGGATTTTTTTTGAAAAAAAAGCCCCCCTCGAAAAAATGGATTTACAGTTTTTGGATGGTGAACTATGGCTGATGATTGGTCAATTACCTTGTAAACCTTTGGTTCCGTCTTGTAATCGGCTGTTTTGCGATTGATAATGGTTGTTGATGCTGAAAAAAGTGATGGCTAGTTGTCTGTTTGTCAGCATGGTCAAATCTCCTTCTCGATCAAATACGAATTCCGAATGGGCGAATTCCGATTGATCATTTCGGCCAAAAAACCTGTCAGGAATAACTGGGTGCCAATAACTAGCGCTAAAATTCCAAAGAAAAACAAGGGTCTGTCTGCCATGCCATATTCCTGATAAACCGTTTTGGCAAAGCTCAGGTAAGCCAAAATGCTGAAACCTATCATGAATGAAATCAATCCCAAGGTGCCGAAAAAGTGCATGGGCCTTTTGCCAAATTTGCCCACAAAGGAGATGCTCATCAAATCCAGTGGCCCATTGATAAAGCGCTCAAATCCGCCGAATTTCGTGACCCCGAATTGTCGGGGGCGGTGCTCTACTACTTTTTCGCCAATTTTGCTGAAGCCCGCCCACTTGGCAATGACCGGGATGTAGCGGTGCATTTCACCGTACACTTCGATGGTTTTCACCACATCGAGCCGATAGGCTTTGAGGCCGCAGTTGAAATCGTGCAGGTTAATGCCGCTCATCCATCGGGTGGCGGCATTGTAAAGTTTGGTTGGAATGGTTTTGCTGACAGGGTCGTGGCGCACTTTTTTCCAACCGCTTACCAGGTCATAGCCATCCTCGGCGATCATCCGATAGAGTTCAGGAATCTCATCGGGACTGTCTTGCAAGTCAGCGTCCATGGTAATGACCACTTCGCCATGAGCAGCTTGAAAACCGGTGTGAAGGCCCGCGGATTTGCCATAATTGCGCCGGAATTTGATGCCACGGACACATGGGTTGTTTTCTTTGAGTGTATTGATCACTTTCCAAGAACGATCCGTGCTGCCGTCGTCCACCAGGATGATTTCGTACGAAAGGTGATGGGCCTCGCACACGCGGCGAATCCAGGCTTCGAGTTGGGGCAGGCTTTCGTCCTCGTTTTTGAGGGGGATGATTATGGAGAGTTGCATTATTTCGGCTTGAAAAATTGGAGGGGCAAAACTACACCTCTAAAGTTCAAAATTCGTCAAAGGGCTGGGCTGTAGTTGTTGCTTTTCTGGGATCAAAGGATCACGCCGCACATACACAGGCAAAATAGCCTCAGAATCTTTGTCCACCACGATGGCCATCTGCTGATGCCAGGATTTTTCTTTCAGCATGGCTTGCCAGCGTTCAAAAAGTTGTTGTTGCTCTGCTTCGCTAAACTTGCTTTTTGTTCCATAAAACCCTTGCACTTCTCGTTGGCGCCTTGCTTCAAAAAGGGTGACCGCACAGGCCACCGAGATATTCAGGCTTTCGGCAAAACCGACTTGTGGGACGGTGAAATTGCCATCGCACAAGGCCATCGCTTCTGGGCTAACCCCTTCATCTTCATTGCCAAACAACAAGGCTGTAGGCAGGGTAAGATTCAGGCTGTAAAGTGATTCGCTCCGCTCGCCTAAACTGGTAGTGAGGATTCGACCGTACCGTTCGCGTACCCTTTTGAAACATTCTTGCAGATCTTCAAAAACATAAACGTCTATCCATTTGAAGGTGCCGCCAGAAGTGCGTTTCCCCAATACAAGGCCGCGCTTGTCGAGGTATTTTTTGGTGTATACCACGAACACCTCACGCACGCCTACGGCATCGCACGAGCGCAATACTGCGCTGATGTTGAGCGGGTCGAAAATATTTTCCAAAACCACCGTCAAATCGGGCTGCGACTGACGGATGGAGGAGCGGATTTTTTGTTCGCGGGAATGGGTCACACGATGATGGGCTGATTGTTAGTTCTTGTTGACCTTTTTTAACACATAGGTTATAGTGCTGTTAGGGGTCTTGAATGCTTCAAGATCATTGTCTGGAATTGTGATATTGAATTCTCTTTCAACATTCATAATGAAATCTACATAGTCCAAAGAATCAAATCCGAGTCCCTTGATTAGTTCAGTATTAAATTCAAATTTGTCGCCGACCACTTTTGACAAATGAGGTGAATCTTTGCCTTTCCCATGAAAATCTGTCAACATTTCAACCAGGATTTTCTTGACTTTTCGACGCGCTTCTTTTTTGGTCAGGCCAGGTGGTATCCAAACTGAGAATGTCGAACCTAGTGGCAGGGGCACGAAGTCTTTGATAGTTTGGTCAGATTATTTTGAGATGAGACTAGGCGCGACGAAGGATTGTAGCGGGCTCTCCATGACTGAGGCGCAACAAAGTATCAGTTCAA
>Ga0105044_10009212_pt1 | contig 13523 bp, 5 predicted proteins | sample MAT01_FD_78092 | JGI IMG/M metagenome (GOLD analysis project Ga0105044, IMG submission 78092) | Freshwater microbial communities from Lake Fryxell liftoff mats and glacier meltwater in Antarctica - MAT-01 | ecosystem: Environmental > Aquatic > Freshwater > Ice > Liftoff microbial mat | place...
GGAATGAAAATTTAATAACTTACACAAGTTTGTGGGATGGGCGTCCCGCCCGTCCATAAAGAACGGGCGGGACGCCCATCCCACAAGAACCATTAAATTGTAAGTTATTTAATTTTCATTCCTAAATTGTAATTAACATGGAAAAGTTACTAAATAGACAAGAGCAAGATAATATCATTTCTTTAATCGTACAATCTGGATTGTGTAATTCAAATATTAAGCGCAGAACATTTCTAATTAAAATTAATTTAAAGCCAGAATATCATGAGATAGAAACACTAGAATATGACTTTCTTGTTAACTTAATTAATTATTTAGTTGAAGCTAGGACTCAAAATGTTCTTAAGTTAATCATACAACAAATATCTAATTCGTGTCCGGGATCTCACCAAGAAGTACGATACTTAGAAAATAAATTAAATTCAGCCATTTATAGACCTTCTCTACCTGTATCAAAACCAGCTTTTTTTGTGGACGATAAACCTTTCCAACTCATGCCTCTTGATATAGGTACAATCTGGGGATTACAACGTAGCAGCTTCATTGGTCTATTGATTGGCTTTGAGAAAACTGGAGTTTATGAAAATTTTAAAAATGTTGAGTTTACTTTGTCTCAAGCAATAGAAGCAAATCAAAAATTCAATCAATCTACTACAGTTCTGCCAAACCGAGAATGGATACAAATAGATATAAATCGGCATGATGTGCCATGCCAAAAAGCCCAAATTATAGATGCAGCAATAGATATAACCCAGACAATAGTTGATAATTTAACCAATGAGTCTTTCCCCAACTCAAGTATACTAGGATTCTTCTTTGAGATTGAGGTAAAGCAACTTGATAGGGGAGGGAATTATTCTGAAAAAATCAAGGATTGGTGCAATGCTCTACTTAATCAGCTATTTCCTTTACAGTCAGTAGCATTGATTATTAATTTAATTCATTCTCTGGATGAAGATGCTGAGCGAAGCGTACTAAAGTTGAGAAGTAAATTACGAGAAATAACTGGTGAAATTCCTATTGAATTGATGCGTTTAGACCCGTGGCTATTTTTGAAAAACAATCTATCATACCCAATTAATAACCATCCTAATTTGATCGATATCAAAAGAGAACCAGGATTACTGTTCTGTAGTTGGATGTATGCGTTGACTCGTAGTTTCCAACGTGACAACTTATCTAACGCGAAAAAAAGATATAGAGATCTTATGGATTTATATGTGAAGTTGAATGAGCAGTATTCAGAAATAGAATTACGAGATACTTATTCCGGAATCACATCGCGAAATGTTGTATTAGATATTCAAGCGATCGCACCTAGCATAATGGACAAAGCCTACTACCAGTTGCTATACTTGATTGTAAAGTTCTGTCCTCAATTGAGCTGTCAATGGGTTAGCACTTATGCTGAAAGTGCAATTGAGGAAGCAGTTTGTGCTGCATTAATCATAGCAACCAATGCTGGTTTACTCTCAGATATACTGATGGATTCTTGGATCGATGCCATAGACCTTGACAGGTTTAACATAGGCTTACTTTACCAAGATGGGGGGGACTATCCAGATTGTTATAATATTAATAACCTTAAAATAGAAGGTTTACTTTTGGCTCTTATACGAAAAGAGCAGGAGTCAAGTAACATAAAAATTAAAACCCTTCTTCAGGAGTTAGTGCATCGACACCCAGATTTAAATGAATTTTATCATTTCTGTCAGAGCCCAAAGGAGAAGGAAAATGAATTTTTGAATCAAAATAATGCCCAGAATTTTATACTTGCAATTCGAGCGAAAGTCCGGCTTGAAGGAGTAATAAATCAATTTAAAGCTACCTCAGTTAGTAACCTTTCTTCTCCGATCTGCTGGCTATTAGCTGCCATTCCTCCCAGTAAAAACAACATTATGGAACTGTTACAACTAGAACCCAAAAAACGTGCAGTTTTTGGTTTATGTACGCACCTGGAGTGGCAAGAGATAAAAAGAAGGGAGGAGAGGGAACGTGAAGTCCTAGATTGTCGGCGAGATCGCTATTTAATTTTTTCTACTTCCACTCATATTTGACCAATATCTAGAGGTATTATTGATGCTTACTGAATGGTATTTTTGCTGCTGTATTAGCGCCAACCCATCTGACACGGAAGCTTTTTTATCAATTCTGGAGAGTCTTGAAAATCCGGAAAGTGATTCTCAGTTACTCTATTTAGCCTACAACGAGCTAAAGCACACAGAAGATAGAATGCAAATCTATGCCTTGCCTGCTGTCCTGAAGTCATTGCATCGAGATAACCTTCCGGCTGGGCTTAAGAATGCGATTAAACGTTACTTCGATCGTTTAACTGAGAGTGTGCCAGAAAGTGTAGAGAACTCAATTCGACAATTGATTAACTTGGTATTATCTAATGAGCGTTCTGCGAAAATCATCGACATAGTTAATTCTATCGACATAGTTAATTCTTTTGTGCGAGAGAGTCAACAATTACCGGAACGGCGGTTGAGTCCTACCCCCTATCTTGACTTGAAAGAGTTTTTGCCAGAAACGCTTGTGCTGGCAATTCTTGCTGACCAAATTGAAAGTTATGAAAGATTAATTGATGAACTTATAGCAGAAGTTAATAAGCAGGATGAAACCTCTTCCCCTGTCAGCGAGTTCCTTCAAGCCGCACTAGAATATCAATTTGGTCGTATGGCGTTTCGGCTTGCTGCATTAATCGTTTCGCTAACATCGATCGAATATCCAGAGCAGCTACGGTCTCTAATTGCCAAAAAAGCATCTATTGCAGCGCAAGCGGAACCGGATCTCTTACAGACTTACGCTATTGTTTTATTCAAAAAGTCAAATATAAAAGATACAGCTACTAGCCAATGCCAGCACATCATGCAGGAATCGCTGACATTAAGCGAACTGCGTAATTTGATCCGAGAAGCTCCAGAACAAGAGCGCCACAATCTAGATGCCTCATTCCGTCGAGTCGGCATTCAAAATACCCCCAACCGCGCTGAAGGTTTGCCAATTTTCTACTGGCAGATTGCTTTATGGGAACTGGCAGCACAGATTGATGCATCAACGACGGCTGACGAGCTAGTCAATTTCTGGTCCCCTAGTCAGTTACCAAGCCATCTACACATAAATTGTTCTGAAACGGATATTCAACAACAGGTAAAAGCTCAGTTTAAAACTCTTCTAAATCTGCGAGGATTACAGAAAGAAATTCCGTTACAAGTAAACAAAAGCAAAAAAATAGATATTAACAATCAATATACATGGATATTCTTTTCTCCGTGGCTCGCAAAGACTCAAGATCCGAAGAATTTATATCCTATGGCTGATGAGTCAGGGCTACTAATTCGCCTTATGGGCAGTGTATTTGTCGCTATTGGGCTGCTACAAAAGTTATCACAAGACAATTTTAATCGGGTTGAATTTGCTGCCCGATTGCTGGCTCATGCGTCAGATGTGATTTCCACAATTGAGAGGCGCTACAACGCGGGCAAAGCACCTCAACTTTCTCCTGCTTTAATGGGACTATTTCACTTTACCCAGCGACAAATTCAGCTTGCAGGTACCGGAAAATTTGAATCTATCGATCCAGAAATTTTTGTGAAAATCTGCGAGCGGGGACAATATCTTCAGGAAGAACGTTCCAACATCAACAAGGAAGAATCTCTATTTCTAAATTCCGTTCTACCCGAAGTGCTGATTTCCTGGATCTTGGATGCTTATCCTAGTGTGGTCAGTCCAAAACTATCAGGGCGTTGGCTGAGCTTGATTCCTGCTGTTTACGATTACCATATTAGAGAACGTCGTCACAGCTTTCCTGATCGGCAGAAAGCAGCCTTAGTAACCCGTTTCCTGTGCCCTGGTTACTCGCGTCGCCCAGATGATCGTTTGAACTGGAAAAGTCAACGCTCTAATAATTCCTCTTCCTGGGAAGTGAAGGCGCGCCAACTTCTCTTAACAGAACGCTTGCATCCCAATGAATGGATTGGTTCCCAATGGGATGACGATCGTGTTGATTGGGGAAGAAACCCCAGTGAAATCTCATCGAATCGTCTGGTTTACACATTAGAGTTGTTAGATTCGATCGGGCATTACCTTCCTGATTACGATATCGCTCCAATACTTTTGGAGCAAGCATTTTCTGATTGGAAGCACTGCCTAAATAATGTGGGACAAGCTAAGAATCTCGACCGATTCACCCGCTTGAGACTACTGGAATTTTTAGACAGTCTCATTTTAGAGAACCGATCTGAAGAACAAATCCTGCTTGTCTCGGTGCTGCTCGAATATGGCAGTATCTATGACCTCAAAAATATGCTTGAACGAGTCTATCCCACGGAGGCAGATAGTAGAACCTTTAAAGAAACGGGAGCTGCGCGCCAGCAGTTACAAGTAGCGTTGTTACCAATGATATGCAATCGTCTAGAAAAATATACGGACTTGATGCGGGAAATTAATGATGAATGTGATACTTGGAGCTATCAAAAAAAAGCCCAAAGTCCACGAGAAACATATAAACATTTACAGAATGCTGAACTCTTCAAGGAATGGGTAACGAAATTTTTATATCTCAGCAATATTCGCGAAAATTATGAGGATTTTAGTAGACTTAGCGTTAACTTGACCAATTTGCGTCGTGCATTTTGGGAAAAACAAGCAATCACCACGATTCGAGCTATAACTCTCAATGTAGAACTCCGCAATAACCAGAAGCTGCTTGTCTTACCTCCTGGTGAGCAGCCACTCGCAGACTTAGCAATCAAGGCTATCAATTATAATCCTAATCGTTTCACAGCAACAGTCTTCTATGAAGATTTTGAGACCGAAGGAGTCAATAATTTATTTGAAAAAAATGAAATTCGTGCATTAAATCATGAAAGCGATTCCCCCTTAAATGTTCTAGCTGTGGTGGTTGATGTTGCTGAGATAGAACAAGACGAGCCAGATCGGTGGAGGTGGAAATATATTTTTGATTGTGGGTTTGAGTTTCTGTTAACTCACTTATCTGATCAGTGCTTTTCTTTCCAACCTGGTGATCGCGTTAAGCTTCCTATTCGACAGTTCAAGGAAGGGGATAACTTAGAGTGGAAAGTCTCATATAACCATTCGATCAAAGGCTTACCCCACAGATCTCGGTCAGGAGACATCAACAAGATCGTTGTTGATGAACATTGGAAGGATGGTCGGCGTACTTGGTCTTTGCAGTGCCACCTTGATAAGGAGACACAGCAGATTACCGACAAGATGAATCTACGTTTGTGGGATGCCGATATTTCTCGTAGCTTTTGTCAGCCTTCCCAACCGTTAAAGAATAACGTCTTTGCTAAACTAAATGCTCGCCAAGAATGGATACCGCTCGACCTTGATTTTAGTGATTTGCTTTCCCAGAAATTCCATGCTCAGCAGCACAGTAATGTTGCTGTTTTGACCTTCATTGAAGAAACGATCGGGCAATTTGGCGAGAAGGCATGGCGATTTTCTCGTCAACCTGGAGAAAATTATCTGATTGAACAGCATCGTTTTTTAGGTGATGATGCCGCAATCTTAGGAGATGAGATCGCCAATTATCAAAACCGCACAGACAAAGCCGCAGGACTGCTCATCTCCGTGACTCCCGACCTTGAATCAGGTCGGGTAGGTCTAAGGTTAGTCACTAATGCCATTAATACTGCTGCAATTGATGGATTTTACCCGAATTTAAGCGTTCCCTTCGACGATCGTAATATCCGGTGGCGCGAACTGTTCAATCTATCTAATGAACGGTTAATTTCGGAAAAAGACAACGATGGTAACTGGTGGTTCTACCTTCCAGAAAATGTAGTGATTCCTGGATATCCTCGTCAGGTGCAAGTGGAATGGCATAACAATAGACCCGATCACAACCAGCAAGTAGCAGATCTGGTTATCATCCAGTGGAAAGAGTTCGAGTGGCGACGCGCTAATGTCATTGGGGAAACAGTTCCATTTCACAAAATTACCCCTCAAAACCAAGACTGGGCAGCGTTCCTAGATCGCTGGCTTAACATACCTGAGAAATTTTACATGGAAGCAGGAGAGCGTGTGAAACTTTTGCGATCTCTGGGATGGATAGATCGCGAAGGTGATGGCTTTGTTCCCTGCCTTACGAGTGAAAATCTCCGTGTTTGGGTGCAAGCTGAATCTCTGACAATGCTTCCTTTAGAACATCAGATGATACCTCCAGTTGCTAAAAATCGAGAGGCAGAGATTTTTTGGATTGAATGGTTTGAAATTCTAACTCGTCCAAACATAAAAAATATTACCATTCCTCCTAATGGTATCCAAAATGACCAATGCGTTGGAATCATAACGCAAGTACCAAAATCAGGAACAGACGGGACACAGTGTCAAGTGGTTTGGCAAGCGAGTCAAGGTGCGATCGAGGAGCAAGGTTTACAAATTTATAATTTGGGTGAACTCCGTATCAGTCAAGGTGACAAGATTGTCGGGCAACAGCATCAAGAGAAATGGATTTTTAAGATTGAGAAACCCAACATTCGAGTTAGGGCACTTTGGTCACTAAAACCGTGGAGTAGCGGCAAATTAGACGAGCTATACTACCTTGGGACAGTACCCGATAGTAACGGAAATGATTTGAGAATTGCGGAGTACAAGTCATCTAGCGGTCAATTAGTTTACTTACCCCATCAACCAATTGAAACTTTTCATCTAGCAGTAGGCAAAGAAATTAAATCTCAAGAACTGAGTTTTAAGGAAAATAGCATCTGGAAAGACAACAGTACAAACAATACTGCCCGCCACAGATACGCTTTTGATGAACCACGCTCCCAGTATCGACGTGCTGTCTTGAAGCTCGACGAGCAACTTTTAATTGGTAATTGTATAGAATGGATAGGCAATGAAAAAGTTACTGTTCAAACGATTGAATTAGTTCTAACGCAAAGAGAGAAGCAAAAATGTGTGTTGCGAAGACGATTTAATTTACGTCAGATTCGCGATATTAAGCAGCAGGAGAGGCACAGTGATACTGATCTATGGAAGCAGAGACTGAAAGATTATTTTTTCAGAAAGTCACCCGAACCCCTACGGGCAACCTTTGCCAAAAATAGAGGCGAACTTGGATTTTTGCTGTCTAAAGGCGGAAACAATGAGATCCGAGTGCCAGAAGATTCTTCTGGAAAAAATTGGACGTTGTGGGTACCGCTTGCGCCAGATTGTGGTCAATTTGTGATGGGAGTTGATTATTTCAACCGAGCCAACCACGCTAAAATTTGTTTGATCCAAGAACCGTGGCAAGTCTGGGCTTCCTGCCGCCTAGTACCACCTATTACTCTAGAAGAATTTAGAGTCAATTATTGTGAAGCACCCACACTAAATACTGATGTCTTTTTACTGAAAGACAAAAATATTCGTCTTTACTATGTAGGACCCGAAGAAGTTAATGACTTGACAGGCGATCGATACGCAGAAATTCATCACCGATTTGAAATGGGATATGGGGAAACTTTACTGGTTCCTGAAAGCCAACTGGAATTTGATGATGACGCATTTAGTAAAGTACAGTTTTCCCTCTTTTATGGTGACCTCATCAAAATAATTTCGTTCAAAAAAAGATTACTTGAGGATAGTGCCAACGACCAAACCTCTCAGAATTTACTCAATATTAAAGATATTAATCTTCAATATTCTGAAGCACGAGAGCTTTATTCTCAAAGTAATGAATATCAAATTGTTCACTTGCTTCACCTTGAATTTCATGAAAATGATATAAGAATTTCTCATATTGATGGATTTAGCGAAAATGCCATCGCCCAACAGCGAAAATTTGAACCAAAAAGATTTAAGGCATATCTCACACCAGAAAGCCAAGTCCGACTCTCTGGTAGACAGCAGAAATGGGCAAATGCTGGAGAATTAGAACCAGTAATTTTTGGTCGCTTAGATAAAGACCGCTTTAGAATTAGTCACGGTAGAGACATCTATTTTGACCATGTAAGATTATCATTTTTGGATTCGGAAAAAGGTTCATGCCTGCTTGATAAAGATCTGGTTTTTCTGAGTGCAGGTGAAATCAAGTCGTTGACAAATGACATGGGGCTGACCCTCAAACCGCCAAAAGGATTCGATCCAGAAGATATTGGCGAAGATGCAAGAAGGTTATTGTTGCTACGACGAAGTTTCTCGGTTCGAGAAAACCTTCTCAAACAGGTTTATGAAGAAAAAGGACAAGACTACTTTCAAGACGATCGTTTACTGATCCAATTAACTCAAAATAATAACGAAACAATTACTTCTCGCTTGCTGATAAAAGGTAATAGCGTTCCAGCTCGAAAAGCATCAGCATTGATTGGAGTAGTTTCAAATCTTGGCAGAGCAGGATTGTTAGCAACAATAGTGAGCGCAGAAGCTCGGGGTGCGGTGCTAATCGAATATAAGCCTGGAATATTCATTCGTCTGCAAGCATATCAGATCAAATCTCGTTCCCACACTCTATCACGAGGTACAATAGTTCGCATTGAGGTATCTGATGGGAAGTTAAGTATTACTCGTGCTGCGTTTGGAAATGCTCAGTATGTCTCAGATGAGATGCGACCTGTCGTTGTATTCCCAACAAACGATATACGAAAAATTGGTTCCGAAGAATGGGCCAATCAAGGTCGCTTCTCAATCGGAAATTTATCTGATATTATTCTCCGTCTTGATCGTTATACAAATGATCTATGGGAGAGGGCTTTGCAATCAGAAGTCATAGAAATGATGTCAAGACAGCATCCTAAGCTCGCAATATTGGGAATAGATGCAAATGGGTATTACAGAATTGCACCACATTCAGAGAAATTTCCTTGTGGTTACTTAACCAAGATAAAAAACAGCCTATCGGTGCATTATGTAGCGTTGAATTCGGAATCAATAGATTCCAACAATTTAAGCATCCCTTGGTATTTGCTTTCGTTTGGAGACGAATCAGTACAGCAAATCCTCAATCGAGCTAATACTGAATCGTGGTGCTATCACGACAATAAAACTTTTACATGGATGCCGGATACACAAAAAATTCAAGACGAGAATCTGCAAAATCGCGACCATACGGTTTGGACGGGTCCTATTTTCTTCCAATCGTTTGCTGAAGGACTGAGACTTCGGTACACCCAATCCGAGTTTCGGACGTTTGGGTTCCCAGTTGAGGAGCTAATTTATGTATTAAAGCAACAGGGGCGATCGCACTGTTATCCAATAGCAGGAATTTCCGAATCTCCGGAATATAGCCTGTGGATTGAGTTAGCGCCTGGACGCTTGGTTGAGCTACCCGTTCAACTGATTGTCTGGCGTTCTGGTGTAAACGACAAAGTTAAATCGCTTGCCGACTTAATGCACTGGCAGGGGTTTGCACCAGGCGATATGGTTGAACTTGAACTTGTCTCATCCGATCCGCTAACCATCGATCGGATAGTTCTCAAAAACTGGATTCCAGGCTCTCGGAAAGCCTTCGGTTCAAGCCGCTGCTTTTTGCCAGTCGAGGCTGTAGACGAACAGCAGGGAGAAATCACCCTTGGTCGAGGAGAGTTTAAGCTCAAACTGCCGTTTGCTGATCGAAACCCCAATTGGCAGATGGCTATCCTAGCACCTGAAAATGATATAAAAGGTGTTGTTGCGGGTCAGCCTAAACGCAATCCTAACCGTGATGATGTTGTGCTTCTCGGCATCAACGATCAGGACAAGATAGTCATTTTAGGTTTTGAGTCAATGAAGCCTGTACTCGACAAAGGAGAGGCAAATGCTTGGAAAAGCCACCCCATTACTGGTTGCTTAATTTGTCAAGGACCACGAGAACTTTTCCTTGATTCAGAACAGTTAACAAATTGGATTCGTGCGGCAGGTGGTGCTTTACCAGTGACAGTTGAAGGATTGGACAGGAATGAAAATCAGCATCTCTTACTATTCTCAATGCGATATCAGCAGGATGCTGCACTAATCCCTCCTGGCTGTATCAGCCTTGCTCGTGTTGTAGGTCTATTACCTGACGGATCTACGGCAATATTGCGATGTGGTGGTGGATTGATCGCCCTGCCCATGCGACAGATTATTTCTGGACTAGATCGATCCCTTTACACTGTGGGGGCAGAACAGCTTAAACAAGCTCAGGTATCGATCTGGTTACGTCGAGAGCAAAACGGCGAATTTAAGGTAGGATTCAGCGATAACTCTCAAAATCAAGACCTACTTGTTAAATCATTAGATATTCTCCTTCAAAAGGATGCCGAAAGAGAAGTTGGGTTAATTTGTCAATCGATTGAAACAAAAACGCTGCACTGGTTCCCCATTCAGGAAGCAGCCTGGACGACTCTATCGGTTGCAGAATTCCGTGATGTGTTTAAATCAAAGGGTGCATTCAAGGTCAGAGGTAAGCTCATCACCCGTGAAAATAAGGCTGGGAAGATTTCTATTATTTCGATGCTAGCCGTACCAGATGTCTACGCCGAGTCTAAAAAGCTGACTATCGGTCAGGAACTTTTCGTGCAAGTAGTTAAACAGGTTGAAACAAATGATGAGAACAAGCGGCGATATCTAGTGGAATCTTTGGCTACTCAGGTCATTCTAGACTGTGAAATCTACGATCGCCAACACTTACAATCGGGAGAGACGCTTCCTGTGGAGGTTCTATCCCACATCAAAGGTAGCCCAGAATTAATTACAGTAGTTCCGGTTGGCAAAAAGCGAAAATATTTAGACTTACCAATCTGGATGACAAAGAAACTTCCCGACCCCGGACTACAGCGACCATCAATACGTCAATACCTAAGATGGCGACAAAGTGAACAATTAATTAACAATCCTAATAATGACGTCGATCGATTCCTTTGTCATTATTTCAACGATGCTTACGGAACTACCTATGGGCAGATAGCGCGAAACTCCGATCCTGAAAGCCAGCTAATAGTTGCGAAACAATGGGATAAACAAAATCAATATAAACCTGAAATTAATGCAGCGTTTGCTATCATGGCAATTCTCCTGCTGAACAAGCATGAAAAGACGAAGCGTGAGGCTTACGAGTTAACTCTAAACATGGGAAGACGGGCGCTTCGCAGTTTGCATATTGAGGTTTTGTATCAGCAATGGTTTAGAATTGAAAACAATCGACAAAGAACAGACGGACTTTGGCGACGGTTGCGACAACTAGAAATTGACGAACATTTATATATTCCTCTCAAGGAAACCAGTCCCGCTGCGATCGGACAATTTTGCAATGCTGTAGAGATGCGATCGGATACAAATCTTTTACCCATTGCCAAAAGTTTATTTGCGGCATTAGGTGAATTACCTAGCATTCTAGAACTAGAACGCCATGCTTTACTTACCAAAAGATTGATCGATATTTATCTGACTTTGCACCCTAGCTCTAGAATTAAAGAATTACAAAAATCTCACACAACAAAATTACAGGAAGTTTTGAAGTTAATTGACGACAATAAATATGATATTGTGCTTCTAGAGCCTTTAAACTCTAAATTACATGATTACTTTCCAGAGCGGGAGGAAATTGATGTGCTAGCTGAAATATTCCCACAAAAAAACGCAGAATATGATTTGACAAGCTGGATATTACAGCAAGTAGATCACCTAGAGGAATTAACCGATCTATCTATTTTATTTATAGAGAACACGAAGAGTATAAAAGAGCGTTTTCAACAAATTCAATTAATTTTAGAGGAGTAAATTGTCATGGAAAACTTTACTGTGGATGTCGAGCGCATAGAGCAAGAGCTACAAGAACTAAGAAGCCGTTTTTCCAAAGCAGATATAGTGTTAAGAGAATTGGAAGAGATACAAATCGAGTTTGAGAATCTGGCTAAAACACATAAACAGCTCAAAGATTATGTATCAGAAGTAAAACTCTTTAATAAAGAATCGAATGACATAATAAAGCTGATTGACCAAGCGCAAACAAATTTTGAGCAGCGCTTTGAAAAACTTAGCGAGGCAAATAAAGTTGAAACTAAACAAATTCAAGATGAATTGAATAGCCATCGTTCTTTGATCGAGCAAAGTAATGATAACTTGTGTAAAATTCAAAATGAACTGAATAGCTATCGTTATTTGAGTGATCAATTACATCAAAGTCTTGCAGAAAAGCAGGAGCTGTTTCATCAGTTTCAATTGAATTTAACGGAGATTAAAAATCACTTAAGTAGTAGAATAACAACAGAAAAACTTAACAGTGAAATCATCCAACTAAAAAGTTATGTTGATGGACAATATAGCAAGGTAAATAAAGAGATCCACAGTCATAAAAAAGATATGCGAATAATGGGTAATGCAATGATAGCATTATTGATTTTGTGGCTGTGTCTTGGAGCCTTTGTTCTCATGAAGTAAAATCCAATTTAAACTTCACATTCATTCTGCACTTTCCAATGTTACAATCAGTTTTTGCATAATTGGTGTATATACCTACCTTCGGTCAAGGACGCATTGAGTGAACCGACCGAACTCCGTTGAAGAGCTTGCTGCGGTAGCGGTAACTCTAATTTTCAGTTCCGAGGAGCGAGCGTAGCAGCTAATTCCAACCGAAAGGTGACCGTTGTGATCGCTCCCTACAAGAGTGCTGAACTCACGTCTCTCCTAGCTCCTGTAAAATCTGTCCTACTGTTACCTTCAACGGAGGTAAATTATTCTGTACGATCGCCCAAACTAGGTTTAGCGAAACTCGGAAATATTCATGCACTACCAGATTTCTAAACGCTACAATTTGCGCCCAAGGCACTTGGGAATATCGACCTGTCAACTCGGAGGATAACGCATTTGTTGCTTCTCCGATAATCTGGAGGTGATGAACAATCCAAATTTGAATCAATTCTTGGTTGTCAAATGCCTGCCTGCCAAGGCTAGCATATCGTTCAATTGCGGCTATTGCATCTAATATATCTTGCAGCCGTTCCGCTTCTCGCCTCATAGCGGTACAGCCTCCTGCAAAACGCGCTCGCGAATCTGTTCTTTCAGCATATCCACTGTGGCGATATCAACCTTGCGATTGAGTAGTTGTTCTAGATCGAGCAATAGCCCACCTGGAAACCAAGGTGTAATTTTTTCTAAATCGTAATCCACTAACAAATCAATATCACTTTCTGGGGTCGCTTCGCCCCGTGCTACTGAACCGAATACGCGCACATTGTAAGCTCCGTGCTTGTGGGCAATGGCTAGAATTTGCGATCGCTCACAATACAGCAATTCTTGAATGCCTAATCCTGTTTTTTCCATGAAGCCCTCCTCAACGCTTTAAGATAGTACCCTCATCAGTGTTTCTAGTCTGGCACTTTCAGAAATCCAGTAACGCCCACTCTCGCTACACAACGCCATTTGCGATCGCCACCAACACCCCCATTTGCGAGAAACTAAACCCAGACCAAAACCTCAACACCGCCGCTATGCCCAAACTCCCCGAATGCGATCGCTGCCAACTCTACGCTCGCAACCCCCACTTAATCTGCGCCGTGCATCCCACAGGCCCCAAAACCGACACTTGCCTCGACTTCCGTGAAGACCCCAAC
>Ga0105044_10009213_pt1 | contig 13522 bp, 10 predicted proteins | sample MAT01_FD_78092 | JGI IMG/M metagenome (GOLD analysis project Ga0105044, IMG submission 78092) | Freshwater microbial communities from Lake Fryxell liftoff mats and glacier meltwater in Antarctica - MAT-01 | ecosystem: Environmental > Aquatic > Freshwater > Ice > Liftoff microbial mat | place...
AACTCGGCGAGCTCCAGCACCTTCACCCCGTCGAGCACTCCCATGCGTTCCCCCCGTGGCGTCCGGTTGTCAGGTCGCAGCGTAGGGACAGGCAGTGTCCCGACGACAGCCCGTGCAGGACGGGCCCGGGCGCGCGGGCCTGAGCCGGTGCCCCGACCTCACGATCGCGCTGCAGGAGTGGCCGGCTTCGAGCGGCGGGCGCAGTTCAGAGGGGCGTCAGGCGCCGAAGCCGGGACGCTTGTCCTCGCGCTTCGCGTTCTTCATCGCCCGCTTCTCCTTGAGGGTCTTGCCGACCTTCTTCGAATTCGGCTTCTTGGGGGATTTGTCGGCCATCGGAGCTCCTCGGAGTCGGGCACGGGTTCCCTCCCGACGCTACTCGCGACCCGGGTCGGTGGGGGCTGACACACTGAGCGCGAACCCCCAGACGAAGGAGTCATCCGGTGGACCACCGCACGCTCGGCCGGACCGGCATGAAGGTGAGTCCCCTGTGTCTCGGGGCGATGATGTTCGGGGCATGGGGCAACCGTGACCATGACGACTCGATCAAGATCATCCACACCGCGCTCGACGCGGGCCTGAACTTCATCGACACCGCCGACATGTACGCGGCCGGCGAGTCGGAGGAGATCGTGGGTAAGGCCCTCGCCGGCCGTCGGGACGACGTCGTGCTCGCGACCAAGGTCCACGGAAGCATGGGTGGTGACCCGAACATGGCCGGCAACTCCCGCCGGTGGATCATCCGGGAGTGCGAGGAGAGCCTGCGGCGACTCGGCACCGACTACATCGACCTGTACCAGATCCACCGTCCGGTCCCCGACACCGACATCGACGAGACCCTCGGCGCGCTCTCCGATCTCGTGCACCAGGGCAAGGTCCGGTACCTCGGCAGCTCGACGTTCCCCGCCGCGCAGATCGTCGAGGCGCAGTGGGTCGCCGAACGGCGTCACCGCGAACGGTTCGTGTGCGAGCAGCCGCCGTATTCGATCCTGGTGCGCGGCATCGAGGCCGACGTGCTGCCGACCTGCGCGCGCTACGACATGGGTGTGATCCCGTGGAGTCCCCTCGCGGGTGGCTGGTTGTCGGGCAAGTGGCGGATCGGCGCCGAGAACACGAGTCGACGCGCCGCCATGGTCCCCGATCGCTACGACATGACGAACCCCGAGAACCAGCGCAAGCTCGAAGCTGCCGACGCACTCGCGGTGCTCGCCGAGGAGGCGGGCATGACGCTCGTCCACCTCGCGATCGCGTGGGTGATCAACCACCCCACCATCACCTCGGCGATCATCGGACCCCGCACGATGGAACAGCTCGAGACCCAACTCGGCGCGGTCGACCTCACGCTCACGCCCGAGCTCCTCGACCGCATCGACGAGATCGTCCCACCCGGCACCACCTTCTCCTGGGCCGACGCCGGCTACACCCCACCCTCCATCACCGACGCGTCAACCCGCCGGAGATAGCCGACCAACGCTTTGGCGTCGCAAACCCCTCATCCAGGGGGTCTTTGCGACGCCAAAGTGATCAAGAAAGGGGTTTGGCGAAGCTGAGTTCGTGGCCGTCGGGATCGCGGAGGTGGAAGTAGCGCTCGCCCCACGGCGCATCGGCGGGCGCCATCTCGGGGGTGAGACCGGCTGCGATCGCGCGGGCGTGGACGGCGTCGACGTCGTCGACCCAGAAGATGACACGACCCCAGATCGGTGCGGTCGGATCGTGCGACGGATCGAGTTGCACGTTCACGAAGTTCGGGACCGCCTCCGATCCTCCGGCGCGGAACGTCGTGAACGCGGCGTTGGTCCCGCCCACCGCCACGCGGAATCCGAGGCTCGCGTAGAACGCCACCGACGCGGCCATGTCGGCCGTGAGCAGGGTCACCGCGGAGATCGCCTCGATCGGCTCGGAGGGTTCCACCGAGGACGACCCTACGACGATGGCGCGGCCCGCGACATCTGATCGGGTGGTCGGTTCCGTAGACGTGCCGATCGGGCGTGATCGCGTGCCGACCACTTCTGCGAGGAGCTCCCCCGATGAACTTCGGCCCCACCGAACTGCTGATCGTCCTGGCCATCGTCCTGTTGATCTTCGGCAGCGCCAAGCTCCCCAAGCTGGCCCGTTCCCTCGGTCAGGCGTCGAAAGAGTTCAAGCACGGCGCCGATTCCAGGCCGGATCACGAGACCGCCGCGTAGGACGTCCGCTCACCCGCGCGGATGCGCGGCGAGGAACTTCCAGATCGCGAACGACGAGTCGAAGTCGGGATACGGCACTCCTGAAACTCCCTGGCCCACGACCGTGCTCTCGTGACCCATCCACGCGTGCGAAGCACCCTCGACCGTCACGAACTCCACTGCGGTGCCGGCGCGACACGACGCCCACGTCTCGATGCCGACGTCGGCGTTGTCGGGTGCGGTGGCCACGGTCGATGAATCGGAACAGCCGTCAGCTCGTACGAAGGTCATGATCGCGTCGCGTGGTGCGCTGAAGTCGGTAGCGCTGATGCCCCGGGTTCCCCGACCGCCGTCGATCGGGAGGTTCTCGTCGGCAGTGCCGTGGATGTGCAGCAGCGACACCGGGCGTGAAGGATCGCAGTCGTCGACCTCGAGCGAGCCCGCCTGGACACCGATCGCGACGATGGTCTCCGACCGCTCACAGGCGAGGCGGTACGCCATGATCGCCCCGTTCGAATGGCCGGCCGCGAAGACCCGGGCGGAGTCGATGTCGTACTGAGCCGAGACCTCGTCGACGAGCGCGGCGAGGAACCCGACGTCGTCGACCTGCGTCGCCGCCGCCGGTCCGCAACAACGGCCGCCGTTCCACACGTGCCCACGGGCGAGCGGTGTGGCTCCACCGATTTCGATGCCGTCGGGATACACGACGATGAACTGGTTCGCCTCGGCCAGTCCGTCGAAGCCGCTGTTCGCTTCGAACTGACTGCCGGACCCGCCGCCACCGTGGAGGGCTACGAGGAGCGGAACAGGACGTCGTTCCGGAAGCGAAGTCGGAACGTAGACCCGGTACGACCGCTCTCGACCGTCCGGCGTCGTCATCGTCGCGTCGACCGGCTCGGCGCCGGCGTCGAGCGCAGGGGCGACGGCGGCACCGGGGGAGCTCGCGGTACCCGATGTCGAGGTCGTCGACTGCGAAGTGGGGTCAGGCGCAGATGCGCAGGCCGCGAGCATGAGGGCCAGCACCCCGAGCGTCAGCACCGCTCGCTGAACGGGCCGTGCAGCGGGCGGTGGCAACGACCGGGAGTGCTTCATGCCGCTGATCTTGCCGTGCCCGTGTCAGAGGACAGTGAGCATCCGGCGATGCTTCTCCGGAACCGCAGCCCTTGCGAACAAGCTGCGGCGGTTCGCTCCAGTACGGTCATCTGATGCCCTCGGCACCCGGTTCCGCGAATACAGGTGTTGGTCGGGTCGTTCTCGACGGCCGCCTCGACGGTGGGCAGCTGTGGCTCCTGACCGACCCCGACGACCACCTCCGACGGTCGCCCGGCGCTGACCTGGCCGAGATCCTCGGCCCGGGTTCGCGGCCGGTGCACCAGTCGTTCTGGATCGCCCCGACCGGCTTCGAGAAGCGATGGGCCGTCGCGGTCGACGAGGCGAGCGCGCTGCGTGCGCTCATCACCACCGGGTGGCCCGTGTCCCCCGCGCTCGGACAGCTGCTCGAGTTGTACGTGGCCGTGTACCACATCGTCGCCGACGGCCAGGTGCTGCCCGGGCCGCTCCCCAACTTCGCGACGGCGTGGATCGCCGCGCCCGAGCGTGACGCGATCCAGCCGCTCGCCGACGCGCTCGTAGCCGCGGAGGCCGTCCACCCCGATGCCGGCGAGCTCTGCGGGTACCTGATCCATACGCTCTCCGTCGCGGCAGTCGGACCCGTCCCCGCACCGCTGGCCGGCCGGCGCCCGAGCGCGACCTTCAGCCGCTGGGTCGACCGGGTGATCGCCCGGCGCGCCGCGGGCGCACGCGTCGTGCTCCGCCTCGAAGCCGATCCCGACGCCTTCGTGCTGGTTCCGTGCCTGGAAGCTCGACGGGTGACGACAGTGGTGACCGAGCTCGACGACCTGGAACCGATCGCCACCGATCTCGACGTCTCGCTCGAGACACTCACCGCGCTCGTCGACGCCGAGTGGGCGGCGGTGCGTCAGGCCTGGCCCGCGATGCGCGATCGCGACCCGCGCCGCCAGCAGCTCGACGTCGACGACGTCGTGAAGCTCGTCGAGACGGCGGCACCGCGTCTCACCGAGGCCGGGATCGCGACGCTGCTCCCCGCCCGACTGGGTCAGCGCTCGAGCACGCGCCGGCGCTACCGCGTGACCGGGCAACCCGCGAGCCTCGACGTGGCGAACCTCGTCCTCACCGGCGAGGTCCGGGTAGGCGACACGAAGCTCAGCGCGGGCGAACTCGACGCGTTGCTGCACGCGAAGCACGACCTCGTCTCGATCGAGGGTCGCTGGATCTTCCTGGCCGAGGGCGAACGGTCGCGCATCGCCGATTTCGTCCGCCGGTTCGGGGTGACCGACGCGGCGGCGGTGCTCGAAGCCGCCGCCGACGCCGAGGAGGAACCCGACGTCGAGTTCGAGCTCGACATCGCGCCCGCGAGTTGGCTCACGCGTGCGCTCGCCGGCACGTGGAAGCCCGAGGCCGCCGAGCGCGTACCGGTCCTCGACTCCGTGATGGTCCCCCTGCGCGACTACCAGCGCGACGGCCTCGATTGGCTGGTGTGGCTCGAACGCAACGGGCTCGGTGGGATCCTCGCCGACGACATGGGCCTGGGGAAGACCGCGATGCTGCTCGCGCTGACGGCTCACGACCACGAAGGCCCGACGCTCGTTATCGCACCGACGTCGGTGGTCGGCAACTGGGTCCGGGAGGCCGAGCGCTTCACCCCCTCGCTCCGGGTCGCGGTCCATCACGGCGAGACCCGCGGCGATCCGGTCGACACCGCGGCCGGCGCCGACCTCGTGCTCACCACCTACGGCTTGCTGCGACGCGACGAACGACTCAACCACGTGAAGTGGCACCGGGTGATCGTCGACGAGGCCCAGGCGCTCAAGAACGCCGACACCGCCACCGCCAAAGCCGCCCGGGCCCTGACCGCCCGCCATCACATCGCGGCAACGGGAACGCCGGTGGAGAACCACCTCGGCGAGCTCTGGAGCATCATGTCGTTCGTCAACCCCGGGTTGCTGTCGAACCGACGGGCGTTCGGCGCGCAGTACCGGCTCGGCGGATCCGGTGACGAGCTCGCCGACGCCGAACGACTGGAACACCTCCACCGTCGGATCGCAGCGTTCGTGTGTCGCCGCACCAAGACCGACCCGGGCATCGTCGACGAGCTCCCGGAACGCATCGTCGTGCGCGACGACTGCTTGCTCACCCACGAACAGGTCGCGCTCTACCAGGCCACCGCGCGGGCCATGCTCGACGAAGTCGCGGAGATCACCGAGACGTCGCGCCGCCGGCTCCACGTGTTCGCCGGCATCGCCCGCCTCAAACAGATCTGCAACCACCCTGCGAGCCTGATCGAGGGCGACGAGAGCGAGCTCGCCGGGCGATCCGGCAAGCTCGATCGCCTCGTCGAGTTGATCGAGGAGATCATCGCCGAGGATGAGGCCGTCGTCGTGTTCAGCCAGTACGCCACCTTCCTCCGACGGGTCGCGCCCCACCTCGCCCAGCAACTGCGGCTCGACGTCCCGGTGTTGCACGGCGGTGTCGCCCGCACCCGACGCGACGAGATCGTCGACGAGTTCGGACGCGGGAGCGGCGCCGGGGTGCTGGCGGTCTCGCTCCGTGCGGGTGGCACCGGGTTGAACCTCGTGCGAGCGAACCACGTCATCCACTTCGACCGGTGGTGGAACCCGGCCGTCGAGGACCAGGCGTCGGACCGGGTGTGGCGGATCGGTCAGACCCGCGGCGTGGTGGTGCACACGCTCGTGTGCCCGGGAACGATCGAAGAACGGATCGCCGCGATCATCGAAGCCAAGCGCGCCCTCGCCGGATCCATCATCACGTCGACCGAGCAACTGATCACCGACCTCGACGACTCCGAGCTCGCCGCGTTCGTGCAGCTCGACACCGTCGGCGCCACGGGTGAGCAGTCGTGACGGAATCGGAACCGCCGGCGATCTTCGATCCTGAGCGCCAGGCCGCGTTGGCGCGCGAGCTCGAACGGCTCGACGCCCGGCCACCCCTCGACCGCGCCGACGTCGTCGCCCGCGCCGCCCGCATCCTCCCTCCCCCGCCGGCATTCGCCCGCATCCTCGAAGCCACCGAACCGGCCCGCGACAACCCCGACGACCTCGACGCCTGACCCTGGCCCATCCCGAGTTCGGGGGCGGGAGCGTCGGGGCGGGTCAGGTGGGGAGGGATTCGACGAGGGCGAGGATCTCGTCGCCGTAGAGCTCGAGCTTCCGGGGGCCGATGCCGTCGACCTCGGCGAGCTCGGCGAGGGTGGTCGGTCGGGCGACGGCGATCGCCTGCAACGTCGAGTTGTTCGCGACGACGTAGGCGGGGACCTGGTCGGACCGGCACCGTTCGAGGCGCCAGGCGCGCAGTGCCTCGTCGATTGCCATCGCTTCGGCAGGCAGGTCGACGGGCGGCGCCTTCGTCTTCGCCGATTTCGCCTTCCTCGGGGTCGCGGCAGACGCCGCAGTCGGACTGGTCGTGGACCGGATCGGTGCAACGCCCCGGGGGGCGGAGCCGTCGAGCTCGGCGAGGAACGATGACGGGCGGGAAGCGTCGGCGAGCACGACGGCACGGTGGCGGCACCGGGTGATCGCCACGTGCAGGACTCGTCGCTCCTCCTCCACGTTCTCGGCCAGCCGGTGCGGGAGCACACCGTCGGTGACGCCTGCGACGACGACCCGGTCCCACTCCATCCCCTTCACCCGGTGCACCGTCGACAACGTCACACCCGCACCACTCCCGCTCCCACGTGCGACGTCGCCGCGAGGACCGAGCACTCCTCGCAACCAGCGCTCGAACGACGCCGGCTCGGGGTGCAAGGCCGCGACCTGGGCGAGCGCGTCGAGATCGTCGAGCTGCGATCCGGTCTGACCGCCCTTCGAACCGTCGAGCAACGACATCGCACCTCCGAGCCCGACGTCGTCGGCGACGACCGCGAGGACGTCACGCGTCGTGCCCGGTACAGCAGCCTCGGCGACGACCTCGAGGTCGTCGGCGAGGCCGAGCACCTTGACGCTCACCTTCTCGTCGTCGATCCGCGCCGCGATGCCTCTCACGTCGTCGATCGACATCGTGCGCTGCAGCCACTTGGCGATCCAGGGCGGGAGGCCGCGGCTCGGTCGGCGCAGCACCTCCTGGAGATCCTCGGGCTGCATCCGATCGGGTGCTGCACCGAGGCGGAGATACGCCAGCGCGGCTCGTATCCCGGTGCGGTCGAGCATGTCGGCGCTCACGGTCGAGCTCACCGGTACGCCGGCTTCGACGAGCGCCACATGCGGGGCGAGCAGCAGGGAGTTCACCCGGGTCAGCACCGCGATCTCCGACGCGGGAACCCCGTCGGCCAACCAGCCCTGCACGACCGTCACCAGCTGCTCCGCGCCGGCCTCGGGGCGATGGCGGGTCACGACGAGCGCATCGGGGTCGTCGTCGGCGTCGGGTCCCGGGCGGATCGCCTTCTCGACCCGGATCTCGTTGTACGACAGGAGCGTGCGCGCGGTGCGAACCACCTCGACCGGGCAGCGGTAGTTGACCTCGAGTGGATGCAATGCCGCGGCGGGGAAGAGCTCGGCGAAGTCGACGAGGAACGCGGGGTCGGCGCCGGCGTGACCGTAGATGACCTGGTCGTCGTCGCCGACGCCGAACACCTCGAGGCCGGGCGCGGCGAGCAGTCGGACGAGGAGCACGTGCGCGGGGGTGAGGTCCTGGAACTCGTCGACGAGGAGATGACGGAACCGGGGTTGCACCCGGCGCCGGAACTCTCCGTCGACGAGCAGCACCTCGACCGCCCGGTAGATCTGCTCGTCGAAGTCGACTGCGCCGGCCGAGGTGAGCGCGTCGCGGAACGGGCCGAAGGCGAGTGCGAGGCCCGGGACGTCGTCGCGTTCGGCCTCGACCTCCTCGGGGTCGCGCAGCCCGAGCCGGATCGCGCCGAGGCCCTCGAGGTACGGAGCCAGCCGATCGGTGTTCGCCCGGGGTCGACCGCGGGGCACCAGGTCGTCGATGAGCTTGCGCACCTCACGTTCGTCGAGCACCCGCGGGCTCCGGCCGTCGTACTCGCCGAGCAACCGGTAGCCGAGCGCGTTGAGCGTGCTGACCCGGGGCTGGAAGTCGGTCGTGCGCGACTCCATCTCGAGTTGTGCCTTCTTGTTGTACGCGACGGCCAGCACGCTCTCCCGTTCGACCCCCCGGTCGACGATCAGGTGGCGCAGACGTTCCGTGAGCACCCGCGTCTTCCCCGAACCCGCCGGGGCGATGATGCGGGCGGGCCCGGCGCCGTGCGCGACCGCGGCCAGCTGATCCGGCGCGAGCGCGGCGGTCACGCCCGCCGGGATCCGGTCGACCGCGAGCCGGCCGAGCTCCACCGTCTCGCAGTGGACGACACCCATCCCCTCGATCGGGCCGATCGGACCCCTCGGACCACCATCGACCCAGACCGCGGTGCCGTCGGGGAGGACGATGTCGCCCGGACCTTCGCCTGGTACCTCGGTCGCACCGACCCGAGCCGCCTTGCGGGCCCACCACCAGATCGGATCCTTGCCACCCCGCGCGTCGTAGGTGTTGGCCCACACGAGGAAGTGGAGCCGATCGACCCCGAGCTCGAAGCGCGCGCCGAGCCGCCAGGGCTCTTCGGTGACAGAGATCGGGGCGCGGAACCGCTCTGCGTCGACCCCGAGCACGATGGCGACGGGCCGTCGATCAGCCCACGCGCCGTGCAGCGCGGTGACCACCGGGTCCGGATCGTCGAGGTCGTCTGCTCCCACCTGGACCACATCGGCGCCGAGCCAGGCCGCCGGAATCGGGTCGCCGTGCGACACGACGACACCGCGACCGAGCGCGGGAGGACCGGGAACCGACATCACCGAACTCTACGGGTCGGGTGAGACACCCTCCGGTGGCCGTTCCCGTTCCACCGGGGCCCACCTACGATCGGGCGCATGCCGCCGGATGCTTCCGCCACGCGAGACAAGCTCCTCGATGCCGCCACCCGCTCGTTCGCCGAGGAGGGCGTGTTCAACGCATCGCTGATCGAGATCACGCGGCGAGCCGGACAGCGGAACCGGTCGGCGTTGAACTACCACTTCGGGTCGCGCGAAGGCGTCCTGTGTGCGGTGCTCGAGCGCCACGTCGACTTCCTCGCCCAGCGGGAAGGCGAATTGCTCGACGTGGCGGTGCGTGCACCCGACGACGACGTCGCGTCGGTCGTCGAAGCCATCGTGCGACCGGCGGCGGAGCTGGCCGAGAGCGGCTGGCGGGGTCGCTGCTGCCTCATGATCGTCGCTGAGCTCGCGGGCGAGGATCCGGCGCAGTTCAGCCCCGAACTCCAAGCAGTCATCACCCGAACCGGCGGCTACGAGGTGTACGCACTGCTCACGAAACGTATGGCCGACGTCGGCCCCGACGTGAGCAGCGAGCGGTTCGCGCTCATCACCACCTTCGTGCTCCGATCGGTCGCCGACCGGGCCCGCATGCTCGACCGACGCGAGCGCAGAGGTCGTCCGCAGCTCGACGACGAGACGTTCGTCCGGAACCTCGTCGCCATGGTGGCAGCCGCGATGTCGGCACGACTCCCCTCCGCTCGAGCGACCGCGCACCCTTGACCTAAGCAGGTCTCTTTACTATCGTCCGCCGCGTCCACTCCGAGTCGCGACGCCGGGAGGCCGACCGTGCGAGCACTGCGTGTCGTTCGTCGTGGCGCGCCGGCCGAGGCGCTCGAGATCGTCGAGATCCCCGTCCCCGACGTCGGTTCCGGCGAGGTCCGGATCGCGGTGGCGGCTGCGTCGGTGAACTTCGGCGACATCGCCCGCTGCCGCGGCACGATGGCGAGCGTCATGGGCCAGGTCCCGTTCACGCTCGGCATGGATGTGTGCGGTGTGGTCGACGCGGCGGGCGAGGGAGCCGAAGACTGGATCGGACGCCGGGTCGTCGCGATGACGAACCAGTCGTTCGGCGGCATGGCCGAGTCGGCCCTCGCGGCCCGGACCGGGGTGTTCGACGCGCCCGCTTCGCTCGACGACGTGGAAGCAGCCGCGTTCACCCTGCCGTTCCACACCGGATACCTCGCGCTCCACACCCGGGCCGGGCTCCAGGCCGGCGAGACACTCCTCGTGGTCGGTGCCGCGGGTGCCGTGGGCACCGCCGTCGTCCAGCTCGGGGTCGCGGCAGGCGCCCGGGTGATCGCGCTCGCCGGCGGCGCCGAGAAGGGGCAGGTGTGCGCCGACCTCGGCGCGACACCCATCGACTCCACGACCGACGACGTGTTCGACCGCGTCATGGAGCTCACCGACGGGAACGGCGCCGAGGTGGTGTGCGACCTCGTCGGCGGCGATCGGACCGAGACCATCTGGACCTGTGTCGCACGGGACGGCCGCTACCTGGCCGTGGGCTTCAACGACGACCCCGAGGCCGGGATGACCGGCCGGCCGCTGCGCAAGGTCTCGATGGGCAACTTCTCGGTGCTCGGGGTGATGCTCGGCTACACCCACATGCCGATCGAGCTGCGGAAGTTCGGCATCAACACCTTTCCTCCGGAGACCGGAGTCGCGGTCCACGCCGCGCTCTGCGAGCTGGTCTCGGCGGGGAGCATCCGACCGGTGATCGGTCGCCGCATCGGGCTCGAAGACGTTGCCGCCGCGCTCGACGACCACGAGCACCGCCGGACCACCGGCCGCACCGTCGTCGACCTCTCGCTCACCTAGGCCGTCGCCACGACGGCGCGCGCACCGCTACGACCTCTCGGGGTTCGGTCTCGATGCCGGCGAGATCCGCGGGCGGTTCGGCGACTCCATCGAGCGCTACGGGGTCGCGACCGAGCCACCGAGGTAGGCGCCGTCGAGCGCGGGCCCGATCTCGGCAGGTGCCCCGACCAGCTCGACCCTTCCGTGCAACATGATCGCGGCCACATCGGCGACCTCGAGCACCTCGTGCGCGAACTGCTCCACCACGAGGATCGAGACGTCTTCCTCGAGCGCGATGTTCTTCACGACGTCGTACAGCTCCGTGACGATCAGCGGCGCGAGGCCCATCGAGAGCTCGTCGAGCAACAAGAGCTTCGGATCGGTGGCCAACGCGCGAGACATCGCGAGCATCTGCTGCTCGCCACCCGACAGCGTGCCCGCCACCTGCTTACGGCGGTCCTTCAGCCGCGGGAACCGCCCGAATGCGCGATCCAGCACGCTGTCGAAGGAGACCCCGGTGTAGGTGGCCATGCGGAGGTTCTCGGTCACCGTGAGGTTCGGGAACACCCCGCGTCCCTCGGGTACGAGGCAGACGCCATCGCGGGCCAACTGGTCGGCGGGCAGCCCGACCACCTCGTGGCCGAGGATCGACACGGAACCCTTCGTCGGCCGCAGCAGGCCACTCGCGAGCTTGAGGGTCGACGACTTGCCCGCGCCGTTCGGGCCGAGGAGCGCGAACACGTGGCCCCTGGGAACGACGAGATCCAGACCGTGGATCACCTCGATGGATCCGTACCCTGCCCGCACGTCGCGGATCGCCAGCGCGGGAGCGAGGTCGGAGCCGCGCTCACCGGGGTCGTTCCCGGCGGGACCGGTCGGCGCCGGCGTGTGCTCCCGCACGACGACGTGGGGGGGTGGCGCATCGGCCACGCCTTCCTGCTCCTGTTCGCCACCCAGGTACGCCGCCCGCACTTCCGCGTTCGCCCGCACCGCTTCGGGTGAGCCCGAGGTGATGATGCGCCCGAAGTCGAGGACATGGATCTGGTGACACGCGCCCATCACGAAGCTCATGTCGTGCTCCACGAGCAGGATCGCGAGGCCGTCGTCGGCGAGTTGACGCAGGAGCGATGCGAAGAGGGCGGTCTCGGCTTCGTCGAGGCCCGACGACGGCTCGTCGAGTAGGAGCACCCGAGGCTTGCTCGCGAGCGCCCGCGCGACCTCCACCAGGCGCGCGGTACCCGTCGGCAGGGAGTCGACCCGCTCCCGCGCCACCGCCTCGAGGCCGACCCGCGCCATCACCTCGTCGGTGAGCTCGTCGGGATCGAATCGCTCCCGTGACCACGCCTTGCGCATCTCGGCCGCGACGAGGACGTTGTCGCGGGCGCTCAAGGTGTCGAAGATCTCGAGGCGTTGGAACGTACGGGCGATGCCCTCGCGCGCCCGGAGGTGCGGCTTCGCGAACGTGACGTCGGCGCCGTCGACGAGGACCCGGCCGACGCTCGTGGGCTGCAGCCCGGTGATCACGTTGAACAACGTGGTCTTGCCGGCGCCGTTCGGTCCGATCAGCGCGGTGACGTGACCGGCACGAACGTCGATCGACACGTCGTCGAGCGCCTGGAGGCCACCGAAGCGCACCGACACCCCACTGACCTCGAGCAACGGGACGCCCTCGTCCGCGGTCGGCGTGGGCGCGAGCACCGGGGAGGGAGCCGACGCCGGGGTCGGCATGGGCGCAGGCACCGGCGCCACGACGGTCGGGGCCGCGGCAACCGACACCGGCTCCACCTTCTCCTGCCAACGGTGGCTCACGTCGGTGACCAGGCCTTCGGGATTGCGGCCGATGCCGATGCCGGCGAGTCCGGGTCCGAGCTTGCTCTGGAGCGACACCACGTCGAGCTCGAGGAACGGGATCCGCAGACCGTTCGGGAAGATGATCGTGATCCAGGTGAACAGCTGGAGCAGCACACCACCGACCAGGGCACCCGACACGACCGACGCCCCGCCGACCACGAGCAGGAGCAGGAACGGGAGGCCGGTGAGCATCTGGAAGTCGAGCGTGCTGGCGGTGCCCCGAGCCGTGCCGAGCAGCGCACCGGCGAACCCGGCGATCGCGGCCGAGATGACGAACACCTCGAGCTTGGTGCGTGACAGGTTCACCCCGAGCGTGGCGCACGCGGCCGGACTGTCTCGCATGGCCACGAGTCGGCGTCCGAACGCGCCGCGTCGCATCGCCACGATGATCATTCCCACCACCCCGAACATGAACGTGGTGAGGAGCAGGAGCCCGGAGTCCTGCGGGAACGTGATCCCGACGATCTTGAACGGTGCGCTGATGTCGTGGCCGAACACCGTGATGTCGGCGATGCGGCGGCCCTGTCCGCCGAAGACCTCGGGCTGGTCGAAGATCACGAACTCGGCCATGCGCGCGAACGACATCGTGGCCAGCGCGAGGTAGAGCCCGCGCAGCCTCAATGCAGGGAACGACATCAACACCCCGAACGGGATCGCCACCAGCGCGCCGACCAGGAGGAGCGCCGGATTCCCGGGGGTGAAGAGGCGCAGCCCGAACAGCTCGCCGCCGGCGGTGGAGAACTCGAACGTCGCCCACGCCCCGATGCCGACGAACGTGATCTGAGCCAGCGAGATCTGCCCGGACCAACCGGT
>Ga0105044_10009214_pt1 | contig 13522 bp, 11 predicted proteins | sample MAT01_FD_78092 | JGI IMG/M metagenome (GOLD analysis project Ga0105044, IMG submission 78092) | Freshwater microbial communities from Lake Fryxell liftoff mats and glacier meltwater in Antarctica - MAT-01 | ecosystem: Environmental > Aquatic > Freshwater > Ice > Liftoff microbial mat | place...
GCGCCCATCAGCGGCGTCAACAGCCGCGCCACCACCAGGGAGAAAGCCACGGCCGCGGCGACCGTCAGGCCAAACTGGCGGAAGAACTGGCCAGGAATGCCCGGCATGAAGGCCACCGGCACAAACACCGCCACCAACGCCAACGTGGTGGCCGTCACCGCCAGCCCGATCTCGCTGGTGCCGTTGAGGGCGGCAGTGCGCCGGTCTTCGCCCATCTCCATGTGGCGCACGATGTTCTCGCGCACCACGATGGCGTCGTCGATCAGCACCCCGATGGCCAGCGACAGCCCCAGCAGGCTCATGAAGTTGAGCGTGAATCCGCACAACCACACAGCGATGAAAGAAGCGATCACCGAGGTCGGCAACGACATCGCCGTGATGACCGTCGAGCGCCAGGAGTTCAAGAACAGGTAGACCACAAACACCGTCAAACCGGCACCAAAGACCAGTGCGTGGATGACGTTGTTCAAGCTGTTGCTGGCGGTTTGGCCACCGTCTTGCGTCACCTCCAGCTTGGTGCCTGGCGGCAGCTCTTTGTTGATCACAGCGGTCAACTCGCGCACCCGGTTGGAGGTGCTGACGGTGCTGGCTTCGCGCGTGCGGATCACCGACAAGCCGACGTTGGGGTTGCCGCTGCGGATCGAGATGTTGTTGATTTCTGCAAAACCGTCCTGCACGGTGGCCACCTGGCCCAGCCGCACCACCTCGCTGCCGCGGCGCTTGACCACCACTTGCTCGAATTCGGCCGGTGACTCGACTCGCCCCACCAGGCGGATGCTCTGATCTTGCAGCTCACCCCGCACTTTGCCCACCGGCGCGGTGGCGTTCTGCTGCCGCAAGGCGTTGACCACATCGGTCACCGAGACTTCGTATTCCCGCAGCTTCTGGGCCCGCAGCAGCACCGACAGCTCGCGCTTCAAGGCGCCGTTGACGTTGACCACCGCCACGCCGTCCAGGCCTCTGAAGCGGTCGGCCAGCTGATCCTCTGCCAAGCGCGAAATGGCTGCATGCGATTGCTGGCTGGACGACAGCGCCAGTTGCATGATCGGCTGCGCCGCCGGGTCCAGGCGCTGCAGGATCGGCTCGCGCATCTCGTTGGGCAGCTTGAAGCGCACCGCAGCGATGGCGTTGCGCACTTCGTCAGCAGCTTCGATCAGGTCTTTGTCGAAGTTGAAGATCAGCACCATCCGCGCACTGCCCTCGCTGGCGGTGGCGCGCAACTGGTCCATGCCCGAGAGGCTTTGCAAGGGCTTCTCGATGCGGTTGATGATCTCTTGCTCGACCGTCTCGGGCGAGGCGCCGGGGTAGGCGATGTTGAGCACCAGGATCGGCTGCTCGACATCGGGCAGCTGGTTGACGCGTAACTTGGACAGCGCGAGCAAACCCGTCGCCATCAGCGCCAGGATGATGACCACCATCGCCACCGGGCGCTTGATGCTGAATTCAGACAGAAACATCGTGCCGCCTTGTCATTTGGCTGCTGAAGCCGCAGCCGCAGCCGAAGGCGCACCCAAAGCTGCACCCGCAGGCGCAACACCGGCAGGCTGGACCGCCATCTCAAAGCTCTGCCCTTCCAGCAGCCCACTGCCAGGGTTGCGCAGCACACGTTGGCCAGCGCTCAGGCCCTCCAACACCGGCAACACGCCGGTCCGTGCATCCCGCTCACCCAGCCTCACCGGCACGCGGGTGATGGTCTTGGCATCGACGCGCCAGACAAAGGTGTTTTCGCCTTCGCGCTGCACCGCGCCCTCGGGCAGCACCAGCACCTGGGCGCCACCGGTCTGCACACGGCCTTCGGCAAACAGGCCCGTGGTGCGCGGCACGGTCTGGGTGCCGTCAAAGTTCACCTGCACAGCGACTTGTCGTGTGGCTGCGTTGGCCGCGCTGTCGATGCGGTTCAAGATGCCGGTGTACTGGCCGGCTTCGGCGCCAATGACACGAAAACTCACCGTCTGCCCCAGCTTCAACTCGGCCATGCGGTCGGCTGCCACCAGCCCTTCAAAACGCATGCTGCGCGGGTCGATCACTTTCAGCAACTCGCGGCCCATCTGCACCGTATCGCCGGGCGAGACCAGGCGGCCGCTGATGACGCCGTCAAAAGGCGCCCTGACTTCCGTGCGGCGCAACTGCTGGCGCGCTGACACGGCGCGTGATTGGGCTGCTGCCAGGTCGCTGCGGGCGTTGTTGCGGCGTGCTTCGCTGTCTTCCAGCGCCTGCAGTGTGGTCATGCCCTGGGCCTGCAGCGTTTTCAGGCGCTGCACCTGGCGCTCGGTCTGCTCCATCGCCTGCGTGGCAGCGCGCACGGTCGCATCGGCAGAGGCCAGACTTTCGCGCAGGCTGGTGTCATCCAGCCGCACCAGCAAATCGCCGGTACGCACCGGTTGGCCGTTGTCTTTGGGGACCTGGATCACCACCGCACCCAACTCAGCACGCAAATCGGCCATCCGCTGGGGTTGCAGCGAGCCGCTGACCACCGGGCCAGTGGCCAGCAGGCGGGGCGTGGCGCTGATGATGTCTTCGGCACCCAGCAACAACACGGTCGGGCTCACCGTCTTGGCCGCAGCGCCAACGCCTTCAGCCCCGTCTTTGTTGGAGCAGCCCACCAACGACGTCAAAACCAAGGCAGAACACAGGACTACAGCAAAAAAAACACGCATGAAAGAGGAATGACGCTCAGAAAAGAGGGCGCCCAAGATTGAAAGTCCCTGAGGTTAACGCTTTGACATCCCAACCCACCTCCTGGGGCGACGAATCGACCATAGAAGGCCGCGAATCGCTGATTCACTGGCTGGCGGGTTTGTTCGGGATGTTTGGGCCCATCCATCTCGTCATGTCGGCGCGAGCTTGCAAGGCCGGCCCACGGCAGGCCGACCTGCAGGCAAGTTCAGGCAGTCCATGCTATGTTCCTGCCGCATTGCTCAGGCCGTTTCGATGTCTTCCCTACCTTCAACTCCCAATGTCCAAGCGGCGGCCGTCGGCACTGCTTCGTCCATGCCCGGCAACGGCCCCGGCCCCGGCCTGCCAGGCAACCAGCTGGCCGGATCAGCCAGCGAATCAGAAGCCGCTGTGCGCGCCGCATCGATTGTCAAATACAGACGGCATGCGCCAGCCTACGACGGCACTTGCGGCCCGACCTGGCCGATCCGCGAACAAACCGTCGCAGCCTTGCAATTGCAGCCAGGCCAGCGGGTGCTGGATGTGGGCTGCGGCACGGGCCTGAGCTTGGCTCTGCTGCGCGAAGCAGTGGGGCCTGAGGGCTGTGTCTACGGCATCGACCAGAGCCCTGACATGCTGGCGCTGGCGCAACAACGTGTGCAAGCGCAGGGCTGGCGCAAAGTGCATCTGCTGCAACTGGCGGCGCAAGACGTTGAACTGCCCGAGCCGGTGGATGCACTCTTCTTTCACTACACCCACGACGTGCTGCGCTCGCGGGCTGCCGTCGCGAGGTTGCTGGGCTGCGCGCGGCCGGGTGCGCGGGTGGCCATCGCCGGGATCAAGTTCTTCCCGCGCTGGGCAGCGCCTCTGAACCTGTGGGTCTACTTCAAGAACCACGGCTACAACGGTGCCCCTGAAGAACTGCGCTCGCCCTGGGACCGGATCGCACCGCAACTGCAGGGCTGGCAGATGCGCGCCACCCAGTTGGGCATGGCCTACATCGGAACGGGGCAAGTGCCTGTGCCTGTGCCTGTGCCTGTGCCTGTGTCTGGCTCTGCGCCTGGGCCCGGCTGATCTGGCAAGACTCAGCAGCAGCCCAGCCAAGCCCGGCCACGGTAGAACGGGCCCAGGTCTTCTGCCACCAACTCCAGCTGCTGGCGCCAGGCCAGAAACTCGGGCGCCGCAGCCAGCCTTGAGCGCACCTGTTGCAACAGTTCTGCGCGCAAGGCGGCTTCATCCAGGCCCACCAACTGGCCAGCGCGCACCACGCAGCGGCCGCCGATGATCACCTCATCGATGAAGCTGCCCCGACCGCGCGCCAGCAGCAGCGACAGCGGGTCGATGTCGTCAAACAGTGGGTCGTCGTCCAGCGCGTCCCAGTCCAGCACCACGAGGTCGGCGCTGGCGCCTGGGGTGATGCTGCCGCCGGGTGCAACGCCGCTATTGCCGTTGCCGTTGCCGTTGCCCTTGCTGTTGCTGTTGCTGTTGTCAGCGCCACCACTTTCGCCAAAGGTGCTGCCAGTCACGCTGTGGCGCCCGGTGCAGGCCGCAAACTGCCACAACTGGGCCGGCGTCATCTCGGTCTCGAAGCCCCAGCCACGGTGCAGCGCAAAAGCCAAGCGCATCTCACGCAAGGCGTCGTCGTCTTCGTCCAGCGCCATGCCATCCAACCCCATCGCCACCTTGCAACCTTGCCTGAGCATCTCTGCCAGCGGCGCGATGCCTGACTTCAAGCCCAGGTTGGAGCTGGTATTGACAGCAATAGTCACACCCCGCTCGGCCAACAGCGCCAGCTCTTCAGGCCGGGCCCAGGTGCAATGGGCCAGCGTCAAGCGCGGGCTCAGCAGGCCCATCTGGTCCAGGTAGGGCAGCACACCGCCTGGGTGGACTTGGTCGCACCAGTCGCGTTGATAACGCGTTTCAAGCAGGTGCATGTGGACTGGCCGCTGGTGCTGCGCCGAGGCCTGTGCAATGGCTTCCAACAGCGCCGTGCTGCACCACTGCACGCCGCTGGGGCCGTACTGCAGTGTGGTGTGCGATGCCAGATCAGGCGCGGCTTGTAAAGCCTGGGCCAAGTCCTCGACGATGGCAAGCTGCGTCGCAGGGCTGTGCGCTGGCGCTGTCAAGCGCTGCGCCACGGGCGCACGCAGCTCGCTGCGCAAAGCCGCCAGCATCGCTGCATCTTCTGCCAAACCGATGCCGCGACGGTCGCGCATGGACACCGCAAAGCCGATGTGCACACCGACATCGCGCGCGGCTCTGGCTACCGCCAGCGCTTCTTCTACATAAGGCATGCCGCCCTGCACCCGCGTGTAGTGCACCATCAAGCGCGCCACGCCTTGGCGCACCGAGCGCGCAAATGAAGTGGCGGCGCACAGGTAGGGGTCAGCACCCGGCAACACGCCCAGAAACGGCAACCAGCTCTCCAGCGGCTGCCCAAAGGCGCCCAGCGTGGCGCTTCTGAAAGTGCGTGCGTGATCGTGCGCGTTGCACAGTGCAGGCATCGCCAGGCGCCGAGGCCCTGCAGGAGCCGTGGCCAAAGGCTGCACCGACTCGATGACCGAGCCCTGCAGGCAGATACGCTGGTTGGCCAACGCGGGCGATTGCCCCGGCTGCGCCAGCAGCCAGGCGACATCCACAGACGGCATGACCCGCCCTTACTTCATGGCCAGCATGCGCTCGGCCACCGGCGGCAAGAAGCGGCGGTCAAAGATTTCTGAAGGCGCCGGCTGTCGGGGCAACTCGAAAACACCCGAGAGCTGAGCGATCGAGCGCTTGAGCCGCTCATCGTCCAGGTCGCCAACGCCTTGCTTGGCGACCTCTGGCGTCATCATCACCGTGCGCAGCGCGTAGATCATGCGGCGCTTTTCCAGCTCGGCATTCAGTAACGGCTCACGCTTGACCAGCGCGGCCATCGCTGCATCAGGGTCGGCAATGGCGTCGCGCACGCCCTTGTGCACGGCGCGCACCAGACCGGCCACGACCTCGGGCTTTTCCTTCACCAGCGCCGGCGAGACCAAGAGCCCGTTGCTGTAGAGGTCGATGCCGTGGTCTGCGTAGTGGAACCAGCGGATGTCGGGGTCGGGGTGTTGCCCTTGGGCGACCAGATTGATGTAGCTGGTGACGTTGAAAACCGCAGAAGCATCGACCTGGCCGCGCAGCATCAATTGCTCTTGCAGGTTGGGCGCCACGTTGGTCCAGTTGACCTTTTTTGCATCGATGCCGTTCTTGTCGGCCAACACACTGAACATGCGAAAGGCCGAGCCCCCGGCCGGTGTGCCCAGGTTCTTGCCTTCCAGGTCTTTCAGCGACTTGATCGGGCCGCTGGCCTTGGTGATCAACGCAAACGGCGTGCGGTTGTAGAGCATGTACACCATCACTGGCGCTTGGCCGGGTTTGGCTGCAGCGTTTTGCACGATGGCGTTGATGTCACCAAAGGCTGCCTGGTAGGTGCCGGCCATGACCTTGGTCACGGCGCTGGCCGAGCCATCACCCTGGTCGATGGTGATGTCGATCTTCTCTTGCGCAAAGTAGCCGCGGTCCTGGGCCAGAAAGTACCAGGCGTGGACGCCTTGCAGCTTCCAGTCGAGCGTGAACTTGATCGGCGTCATGGCCTGGGCATTGGCAAAGCCGGGCAGGATCAAGGCACTGGCAGCGACGGACTGCACGAAGCGGCGGCGGGTGGTGGTGCTGGCGGTGGGGTGATGGGTCATGAAAGTACTCCTGGGTGGGTCAAAAAGGCGTCAAAAAAGGGTCAAAGAAGGGGCAGGCAAGACAAGTCAAATCGCTTCAAACAAGACCTCCTGCGCGCCCTGCCACAGCACGCGGGTGCCCAGCGTGCGCAAGTGCTCTTTGCCTTCGACGATGGTCAAGAAGTGGTTGCCGGCCAGAGGGCCCATCTTGCTGGCGAAGCTGCAGGCGCCGTAAGCCAGGATGATCTCGGTCTCGCTGTAGCCACCGGGATAAAACAGGATGTCGCCCACCGACGGGTGGCTGGTGTGGTTCTCGAAACCCACACCGAGCTTGAACTCACCCAGCGGCACCCACACGGCCTCGCCGCTCCAGCGCACGTGGATCAGCTTTTGGCGGTAGGGCAGCAGCGCCATGAAGGCAGCGACGGTCTGCGGCGCGTCAGGGTGGGTCTGCGCCGTGAAAGTCAAATCAGATGCGGTGATTCGGAGGTTGCAGATGCTGTGGATGCTGGCCATGGTTTTCAGGAGTTGGGTTGATTGATCCACTTGCTGACCGAAGGCGCTGTCCAGCGCTGCATCTGGTCCAGCAGTTGCGCCGGGTCGGCATTCAGCAGCAACAGGTCGCGGTGCTCGGGCTTCATGAAGCCGGCGCGGGTGGCATGCGCCAGCAGCGCCCGCAGCGGCTGGTAGAAGCCGCCCACATCCAATGCGGCGCAGGCTTTGTGGTGGTCGCCCAGCTGCGTCAGGGTGGCGGCTTCCAGCAACTCTTCCAGCGTGCCCAGGCCACCCGGCAAAGCGATGAAGCCGTCGGCCAGCTCGGCCATGCGGGCTTTGCGGGCGCGCATGTCGGGCGCGATCTCGTGGCGGCTCAAGGCCGGGTGCAGATGCCCGCGATCGAACAAGCGCTGGTTGATCACGCCCACTGCTGTGCCGCCAGCAGCCAACACCGCATCGGCCAGCACGCCCATCAGGCCTTTGTTTGTGCCGCCGTAGACCAGCGTCAAGCCACGCTGGGCCAGCAGAGTGCCGAGCTGGGCAGCAGCCTGGGCGTAGATGGGCTCGACGCCGAAATTGGAGCCACAGAACACCGCGACGCTGCGTATTGGCGAAGGTGTCATGCCATCACCACTTCGTTGCCGCGCTGTGCCCAGCCCGTCATGCGGCTCTCGATGAACGACGACACGGCATACAACATCACGCCCATCACCGCCAGGATCACCAGGCCTGCAAACACCAGCGGCACGTCGAAGTTGCCGCTGGCAATCATCATCACGTTGCCGATGCCCTTGTTGGCGGCCACGGTCTCGGACAGCACCGTGCCCACAAAAGCCAGCGTGATGGCGATCTTGAGCGAGGCAAACAGGTAGGGCAGCGCACGTGGCAAGCTGACGTTCCACAGGATGTCGCGCTTCTTCGCGCCCAGCACCTTCAGCACGTCTTCCAGCTCAGGCTCGGTGGTGGCCAATCCGGTGGCCACGTTGACGACCACCGGAAAGATGCTGATGACCATCGAGGTCAACACCGCTGGCACGGTGCCAGCACCAAACCAGACCACGAAGATCGGCACCACGGCCACTTTGGGGATGCTGGAGAACCCCACCAGCAGCGGATAGGCCACGTCATACGCCGTCTTGGACGACCCGATGGTCACGCCGATCACGATCCCGATCATCACGCCCAGTGAAAAGCCGGCCAGCGTGGTGCTCAGCGTCTGCACTGCGTGCGGCCACAGCAGCGGCATCTTCTGCCACAGCACCACGGCCACTTGCGAAGGCCTGGGAAGGATCAGATCAGAGACACCGCTGACCAGACAGCCGATCTCCCACAGCAGGAAGAAGCCGACCAGCGCCATGGCTGACAGCAGCCGCTGGCGTGTCTTGGCACCCAAGTTGTTCATGGCTGGATTTCCTCCGGTGTTCTGGCATGGGCGATGCGCATGCGCAGCTTCTGCACCAGCGTTGCAAACTCGGGTGAATAGCTCATCTCCAGCGTGCGCGGCCGCTCGAAAGGCACCACGCGGTCCTCCAGGATGCGGCCGGGACGCGCACTCATCACGCAGATGCGGTTGGCCAGGTAGGCCGATTCACGCAGGTCATGGGTGACCAGCAAAACGGTGGGGCGCTTGGCGATCCACAACTCTTGCATGATGGCCCACAGCTCTTCACGCGTGAACTGGTCCAGCGCACCGAAAGGCTCGTCGAGCAACAGCAACTGCGGCTCGTGCACCAGCGCGCGGCACAGAGAAGCGCGCTGCAACATGCCGCCTGAGAGCTGCCAAGGGCGCTTATCGCCAAAGCCCTTCAAGCCCACTTGCGCCAGCAAAGCCTCGGCGCGGTCGGCGAATTCGCCTTTCTTCTTGCGCGCGTAGTCGCGCCTGAAAGGCTCGACGATCTTCAGCGGGATCATCACGTTCTCGCGGATCGTCAGCCACGGCAGCATCGTCGGGTTTTGAAACGCCAAGCCAACGCGCAGTGGGTCGCGGCCCGCGCCAGACCCTGTCGTATCACTCGCGCGACTGCCCGGCGAGCCAACCTCACGCTGCCCGACCAGCACGGCACCAGAGCTGGGCTTGAGCAAGCCCGCCACCAGCTTGAGGATGGTCGACTTGCCGCAGCCGCTGGGGCCGACCAGGGAGACAAAATCGCCTTGTGCGATGCGCATCGATGTCTGGTCCAGCGCCAGCGTGTTGCCGCCGTACATCAAGGTCACATCCGACAACTCGACGAAGGCCGGGGCGGCACCAGCAGCAGCCGCCGCAACAGCAGCAGCAACAGCGGCGGCAGTATCTGCTGACACGGCAGCTGCCGTGTCAGTTGCCGTGTCAGCTGCAGTACCTGCGCCAACATCGGCAGACGGCTGCAAGCGGCCCAGTTGCAGCTCGGGCGCGTTCATGGATTCACCCGCACGATGGCTGCCACCGGCCCACCGCCTGGTGGCCCTTGATGCTCTGCGCCACCTGAGACATACAAAGCGGTCTGGCCGACGATCGAAGCCAACACACCGCCCACCGCAGCCCTGGCGTGGCGCGTGGCCTGGATGTCAGAGTCGCCCAGCATCGTGTGGCGCTGGCCCCTGACGTGGCCGTCGGGGCTGGCCTCGGCTTTGGCCAGCAGGTTAACCAGGCGGCTGGCGGGATGAGGGTTGGCAGTCTGCGGACGGCTCGCAGCGAACGCAGGCCCGTGCTCTGCCGCTTGCACGTCGAGGTCCAACTGGTGAGCCAGCAAGTGCCGCACGCTGGCGGCATCTACCGCATCCTGCATCACCGTGTGGCCTATCCTGTAGGGCGACAAGGCGCCGGCCGCTTCGCCCAACACGATCACCACATTGCCCAACAACTCGATGCCGGCAGAGGCTGAGGCGCGGGCTGAGAAGAGCTGCCAGTTGTGCAGCACCTCGTTGTCGTGGATGGCAGCGCGGTCACACTCCCCCAGCGCCACTGCAACACCCAGCGCCGAAGCACCTCTGGAGTAAGCCATCGATTCGTAGGTGTCGTGCGTCATCGGCACGGCACCACGCTGCAGTGCGGCGTTGAGCCTGGCTGATGTGATCAACGGGCATTTGATCTGCACAAAGTGCACTTCCTCGTTGCGCGTGATGCCGGCGTCCGCCATGGCATCGCGCACCGCTTGAGCGGTGGCGTCGATCTGCGCCTCGCGGCCCAGTTCTTCAGGCAGAAAGTCGCGGGTATGCGCAATGCCCAACACCAACCGCTTGGCGGTGCTGGCGCTGTCATCCACTTCCTCCCAGCGCCGCGAAAAGATCGTGAAGTGGGGCGACAGCACACCTTCGGTGCCCCCCGACATCACCAGCGCCACTTGCAGTGCCACCTGTTGCGCTGAGCAATCGAGATGCGGTGCCAGCAGGTGGCGCCACTGCGTGGCAGCGAAGTCTCGGGTGTGGTCATTGACGCAGCCATTGCCCTCGGTCTTGCCCATCACGGCAATGATTTCGCGTGGCTTGAGTTCACCGCTTTCGATCAGCCGGGCCACTTCACTCAAGTCACCCGGACCGGCGCAGCCCACGCGATGCACCTCGACACGTTGTGCCATTTTCATGACGCCGCCTGGGTACCCGCCAGCGCTTCAGCCATCGACTGCGGCAAGGCGTTGACTGGTGCATCGGCAGGCAACTGGCGGATCGCGCGGCTGCTGTGCTCGACGTTGCGTGGCTGCGCCTTGGGCATCACCTGGATGCCCTTGACCGAGCGGCCCCACGTGATGGCCTCTTTGACCAACTCACCGTCACGCATCACAAAGCGCCCGCGCAGCAGCGTGTGCATCGGATAACCCTGCACCGCACGGCCATGCCAAGGCGAGATCTTGCTCAGGCTGTGCAGGCGGCCTTGCGTGATGGTGCCTTTGCGCGCCATGTCCACAAACGCGATGTCGGCGTGCGCGCCAGGGGCAATCACGCCTTTGGTGCCATACAGGCCCCAGGCGCGTGCTGGCGCCACGGCGCTCCACTGCACGTACTGCATCAGGGTCGCGCGCTGGCGGTTGACCTCGGTCAGCATCAGCGGCATCTGCGTTTCCACACCCGGGAAGCCGCAATCGCAATCCCAGATGCTTTCACGCGTCTTTTCTTCTGGCGTGTGCGGGGCGTGGTCGGTGGCGATCATGTCGAGCGTGCCGTCCAGCAGCGCATCCCACAACGGCTGGTTGTGGCGTGCTTCGCGGATCGGCGGGTTCAGGCGCGTGATGCCGCCCAGCCTCAGCACGTCAGAGGTGTTGAGCAGCAAATACTGCGGGCAGGTCTCGGCCGTCACGTCCACGCCGCGCGCTTTGGCGGCGCGCAGCAGGTACAGCGAGTCAGCAGCGCTGTGGTGGGCGATGTGCACGCGCGCGCCGGTCCACTCGGCCAGCGTGATGACGCGGCCGATGGCTTCGATCTCTGCCACTGCAGGGCGCGAGGCCAAATGCGCCTGGGCATCGATGCGCCCAGCTTCTTGCAGCACCTTCTGGCGCCGCGCCATGATCGAGGAGTTTTCTGCATGCACCACCGTGCGGATGCCCAAAGGCGCCAGGGTCTCAAAGCCCTCCAGCAAAGCGCCATCGGTGGGTGCAGGCAGGTTGCCAAAGGTGTTGCCTACAAAGGCCTTGAAACTGGTGGCACCACCGTCGAGCAGATCCTCCAGATGCGCCACCGTGTCGTCACCCAGCAAAGCGTGGATGCCGAAGTCGGTGAATGAGCGTTCTGCCGCCTTCAGCTTCATCGCCAGGGCTTCGCGCGTGCCTGTGGGCGGGTGGGTGTTGGGCATGTCGAAGACGGTCGTCACGCCGCCGCAAGCTGCCGCTGCAGAGCCGGTCTGCCAGTTCTCTTTGTGCGGGTAGCCCGGGTCGCGAAAGTGCACATGGCTGTCGATGGCGCCAGGCAGCAAGAACAGGCCATCGGCACGCATCTCGGCTTTGGCTGGCGGCATCATGTCGTCGTGCCCGACAGCGACGATGCGTTCGCCCGCAATCGCCACCGAGGCTTCGATGATCTGATCGGGCGACACCACACGGCCGCCACGAATCACCAGGTCTGCGCTCTTCATTTCGTTCTCCTCACAACATGGCCCAACCACCATCGACCGGCAGGTCTACGCCGGTGATCTGGCGGCTGACATCACTGGCCAAAAACAAACAAGCATTGGCAACATCGGTATCGGTTGAGACACGCTTCAGCGCGTAGTCGGCGGCGTGCTGCGTCATCGCTTCTTCCAGCGTGATGCCCAGCTTCTTGGCCATGTTGGCGCACACCTTGTCGCGAAAGCGTGGCCCATCCACCATGCCTGGCGCCACACAGTTGACGTTGATGTTGAAAGGCCCAGCCTCCAGCGCAAAGCTTTTGGTGATGCCTCTCAAGCCCCACTTCGAGGCCGAATAGGCCAGCCGCCCGGCCCTGCCGCGCATGCCGAAGGTGCCACCCACATTGACCACCTTGCCGGCGCGCTGCTGAATCATGGTGGGCAGCACCGCGTGCAGGGTGTTGAAGCAGCCCGTCATGTTGAGCTGAACGATGTCGTTGAACTCTTCGGTGCTGGTTTCCCACCCCGTTTTGCCAATCGGCCCCGAGCCACCCGCCACATTGACCAAGACGTCGATTCGCCCGTAGCTCTCCAAAGCATGCCGCGCCAAGGCCTCGGTCTGCTTCGCATCAGTCATGTCGCAAGACGCCACCAAGGCCGAAATGCCCAAGGCTCGCGCTTCAGCCGCCACGGGCTCGATGGCGGCCAAGTCGCGGCCAGCCAGCACCAGTTTTGCGCCTTCGTACGCAAAGGCCAGGCTCACCGCCCGGCCCATGCCCTTGGCCGGGCCGGTGATGATCACCACCTTGTCTTTGAGTGCCAGATCCATCGCTGCGCTCAGAACTTGCTCAGGCGCTCGGCCCGGGGGGGCAAGAAGCTGCGGTCAAAGACTTCATCGACAGCCGGTGTGCGCGGCAGCGCATTGGCCTCGACCACCATCGCAATGGCACGCTTCAAGCGCTCGCCATCCACATCACCAAAGCCGATGCGGGCGATCTCTGGGTGCCCCATCTCTTGCTTGATGGTGGCCAGCAGCCGTTCTTTTTCGACATCGCGCTTCAGCAGTGGCTCACGCTTCATCACCGCGTCCATCGCTGCTTCCGGGTTGACCATCGCATCGTTGATGGCCCGGTTGACGGCACGCACGAAGCCTTGCACGGCTTTGGGGTTCTCTTTGGCAAAGCTGCGGCCGAAGACGATGGCGTTGGAGTACAAATCCATGCCGTAGTCGGCATAGTTGATGAACCGCAGGTCTTTCTCGGGGTCGATGCCCACCAGCTTGGCGCTGAAGTAAACGGTGTTGATGAAGCCGAAGATCGCATCGACCTGGCCGCGGAGCAGCATCTGCTCACGCAGGTTGGGCGCCATGTTGGTGATGTTGACTTTGCTGGCATCCACTTTGGCGACCTTGGCAAAGGCAGGGAACAATTTCAGTGCGCCATCGTTGGCGGGGCCGCCGATGGTTTTGCCCTCCAGATCCTTGGGCGTGCGGATCGGGCTGTCGCTCTTGACCACCACGGTGAAGGGCGGCGTGTTGTAGATCATGAACACACCCACCGGGGCTTGTTCGGGGCGCGTTGCGGCCATCGTGATCAAGGCATTGATGTCGCCAAATCCGGCCTGGTAGGCACCTGCTGCGACCTTGGTGATTGATGCCGAAGAGCCC
>Ga0105044_10009215_pt1 | contig 13520 bp, 8 predicted proteins | sample MAT01_FD_78092 | JGI IMG/M metagenome (GOLD analysis project Ga0105044, IMG submission 78092) | Freshwater microbial communities from Lake Fryxell liftoff mats and glacier meltwater in Antarctica - MAT-01 | ecosystem: Environmental > Aquatic > Freshwater > Ice > Liftoff microbial mat | place...
TCTGTCGCTTATGTCCTTCCATTCATGTCCTTCCATTCATGTCCTTCCATTCATGTCCTTCCATTCATGTCCTTCCATTCATGTCCTTCCATTCATGCCCTTCTATCATTGCTCGCCAAACGAGTCGGTGAGCCCCCCCTCGCAGGCGCGCACCACGAAGGCTAGCACTACCACACGAAACGAGCTCCGCCAGATGAACGAGAAATGCCAGCCAGTCCTCAAGGAACTCACCGCCATTCGTGCGGAGATGATCGCGGCGGCGGTCCAGTCGCAGCCACGCATCGATCAGGTTCACGTCCGCCACCGCGACAGCGCGCGAAACCTGCTGCACTATCTGGCCCTCCGCCGGCTTGATCTCCGCCAATTGCAAATCCGCTTGGCCGAGCTGGGGCTTTCTTCGCTCGGGCGGGCCGAGCCTCATGTCCTGGCAACGATCGATGCGGTCCTCTATGTTTTGCGGAGCCTCCCCGGCGGCTCCCCGGCGGCTCCCCGGCGACGCCCCTGGCGGAGGACGAGGGCATCGATTTCGCCACCGGAGAGCGCCTCCTGGCCGCGCATGCCGAAGCCCTTTTTGGACCCGCGACGCCGGGGCGGGGGAGTCGGATCATGGTCACCATGCCGAGCGAGGCGGCGGACGATTTCGCTCTCATTCACGACCTGCTGGAGGGCGGCATGGACTGCATGCGGATCAATTGCGCGCACGACACCGCTGGTTCTTGGTTGCGGATGATCGAGCACCTCCGGCGAGCCGAAAAGGCGCTCGGGCGATCCTGCCGAATCGTGATGGATCTGTCCGGGCCGAAGCTGCGTACCGGGCCGCTGGAGCCGGGGCCCGCAGTGGTCAAGATTCGCCCCGTCCGCAGCGCCTGCGGGCTGGAACCGCGAAGGATCTCGAGGACCTGGCCTTCGTGGCGCAGCACGCCGATGTCGTTGAATATTCCTTTGCCAACAGCGCCGACGACGTGGAATCGCTCCAGCAGCACCTCGCGGCGCTGGGAGGTCGTTTGCCCGCCCTAGTCCTAAAAATCGAGACGCGGCGCAGCTTCGAGAACCTCACGGACATGCTGCTCACCGCCATGCGATCGCCGTGTTGCGGGGTGATGATCGCCCGAGGCGACCTGGCCGTCGAATGCGGCTTCGAGCGCCTCGCGGAAGTCCAGGCGGAAATCCTCTGGATTTGCGAAGCGGCTCAGGTCCCCGTGATCTGGGCGACGCAAGTCCTGGAGACGCTCGCCAAGGAAGGGATGCCTTCCCGCGCCGAAATCACCGACGCGGCGATGGGGAATCAGGCGGAGTGCGTCATGCTCAACAAAGGTCCCTACCTGCTCAGCGCCTTGAGAGTTTTGGACGACATCCTGCGGCGGATGCAGGCGCACCAAACCAAGAAACGCCCCAAGCTCCGGGCGCTGCAGGCGGCCCACTTGCTCCCGGACGAACCCACCGCCGCATCCAGCGCCGACAAATGAATGTGAAACATAGGAAGATGCGAAGAAGAATATCTGTCGGTTTGATGCTCGGCGGTGCGGTCGCTGCTACCGGGGGCATCGCCTATTGGTTCAGTGACAAAACAAGCGTAGTTCGCGCGAACCTCGAGCCGGGCGATCAAGGGATGGAAACGCTCCAGCCGGATGAAAGGGAGATCCTCTTTTTAGCCTCGCTGGCCCCGAGCGGACACAACACCCAACCGTGGTTTGTCGAGCTGGTCGCGCCTTATCACTGGATCGTGGGCAGCGATCACCGCAAATGGCTTCCCGGCGTCGATCCATTGCAACGCGAGACTATGTTATCGATTGGTGCCTTTCTCCAGAACCTCGAATACGCCGCCCGTTCGTTTGGTTATACCTGCCAGTGGAGTTTGCTTGCTACGACCAACCAGGACGACCGGGTGATGGACGTGCGATTGGTCAAAGCCGGGTCGCGAGATTCAGGGAATCTTGAAAGCATGAAACAGCGACGAACGGTTCGGCGCGGCTTTTTGAGTGATCCGCTGCGCAAAGAAGATGTCGCCCACTTGGTCGATACTGAGCCGGAGCGGGTCCATTACCTGCCCGCCGGAGGCCGAGAGGCCCGATTTATCAACGAGCAAACGATGGAGGCGAACCGTCTCCAAACCTACCGTGACCCGGCCCAACAGGAGTTGGCTGACTGGATCAGATTCTCCAGCGCGGACGCCCGGAAATATCGGGACGGGCTGACGACCGGCAGCATGGAGATCCAGGGAATGGCCGGTTGGGTGTTGCGAAATTTCTACGGGAAGGACAGCGTGCTGGAAAAGGATTTCCGTGAGCGTGGCCTCGATCAGGTGCGTCGCGAAGTATCATCCTCCGCCGGTTGGTTGACCATTACCAGCCAGGACGCATCCGTAGCGTCATTACTCGATTGTGGCCGACGCATGCAACGGCTGTTTCTGAAAGTCCGGGGGCGGAATATCGCGATCCATCCGATGACTCAAATTCTGGAGGAGCCATCGACGAAGCGAGCGCTGCCTGCCGCAATCGGGCTCGGTGAACATATCCAGTTTATCCTGCGCACAGGTTATCTCGCCCACTACCCCCTGCCGGTTTCTCTGCGCCGCCCTGTCTCCTGGTTTGTTCGCCCACCGGGCGCTTCCTGACTCTCAGTGTGTTTATCTGATGTCGCGAAACGTCGCGTGAAACGGGTCCGATGAAAGGTCTTCTCCATCCATTCGCTACTTCCCATATACCTTGTCCTTCGGGTCGCCTGCGGACATGAGGTAGGCCATGAGATCGCGCACTTCTTCGCCGTTGAGGAGGTTGATGAGTCCGGGAGGCATCTGCGAAACCGGGGTGGGCCCGATTTTGACCACGTCGCTTCGCGTCAGCTTCACGGGTTCGGCTTTGGCGTCGGGCGGGTAAATTTCGAGACTCTCGCCTCGCTCGACGACGAGTCCGGTGTGAACCGCGCCGCTTTTGGTAGTGACCATGGAGGAGCCATACTGGTCGCTGATGACCTTGCTCGGATCGATGATGGACTCGAGCACGTAGGCGACGTCATACTTGTTGCGGATGCTCGTGACGTCGGGTCCGATGTCACCACCAAAGCCGGCGAAGCGGTGGCAAGCTGCGCAGCCGATCGCGTGGAAGAGGCTGCGGCCACTTTCATAGCTGGCCTCCCGGAATTTGCCACCATTGGCGAACTGCGAGGCGGTCTCGATCGTCCAGATTTGGCCGGGGCCCTTCGGTGGAGTGATCGCAAAGTCGGGCACGGCCTGGTAGCTCACTCCGGTGACGTCCTTAAGCGCGGCGATCTGATCATTTGGGGCGTAGGCGAGAGCCTCGTCACGGGTGTTTGTCAGGAAACCGCCGTAGCTCGCGCCTCCGGGATTCTTCGAGGCGGTGTTGAGAAAGGCGAAGTAGCGGCGGCGCTGCTCAAGGGTCCATCCCGTCTTTTGATTCCGCAGGGCAAAGGCATATGAGATGCCGCGGATGGGCGGAAAGTTGTCCAGCATGGCCTTGATCGTGCCGCCGTAGCGCGCGTTGCGGGTGACCAGTTCGGCCCAGTCCGGGATCTCGGGCGCACTGGGGTTCTCGATCAGGGTGAGGGCCTTCTCGATGACTGAGGGAACTTCAAGTGCCACTAACAAATTCACCAGCTCGACATTCGCATTGGCGGACTTCGCGGGCAGGAGCGGGTCGAGTTTTGCGACGACCTTCTCGCGATCCGCGCCCGCCGGTTTGCCGAGGCGGATGAAATTCAACTGCCAGGCCCGCAGCCAGCCCAGCAGTTGTGGATCGGTCAGGGTTGCGGGTTCCATTTCGAGAAGGGCGGCGGTCAGCCTCGCGCCGTGCGTTTTCGCATCGCCCATTCGGGCGAGGGCGACGGCCCCGGTGATGCGGGTCTGGGGATCGGTCGCGGTGAGGACCTTGCCGGCCCATTGCGCGACGGGCTGTGATTCGATCGCGACCCGGGCGGCGCTGCGGAGAAATCGATCGGGGCTCGCGAGCGAGGGCCAGGCTTTGTCGAGGGCGGTGGCATTTTCTTTTCCGTGAAAGGCTTCAAGTTCGCGGCGAAGGGCGCGGGCCTCGGTGATCTCTTTCGGCTCGGCGACGGCTTCTTCCGCGGCAATGATTTTTGTATAGGTCACCCGATAGAGCGCCGACTGGGTGTTCCGCCCTCCGATCGTGAAGTAAAGCGCACCGTCGTCGCCGACGATCGCATCCGTCACCGGGAGCGGGGCACCGAAGACAAATGGTTCGGCTTTGCCGGTGTAGCCCGCGCCCTCCGCCTCAAGGTGGATGGCGTAGATCGTGCCGAATGTCCAGTCGAGCCCGTAGATCGCATCCTGATATTTGCGAGGGAATTTGGCTCCGATCCCAGAAACAACGCCGGTCGGGGACCCGGGGCCGATATCAACCACTGGAGGCAGACTGTCTTCATAGTAGGCGGGCCATTTGCCCGAACCGCTCCTCCAACCGTAGTCACCGCCGCTGACAACCTGGCAGATGCGGGTGGGGCGATACCAGGGAGAACCCATGTCCCACTCCATGTCGGCGTCGTAGGTGAAGAGGTCGCCGTGTTTGTTGAGAGCGATGTCATACTGGTTGCGGAAGCCGATGCAATAGACCTCGTGTTTCTGCGTCTTCGGGTCGAAGCGGGTGACCCATCCCCCGGGGGCGAGGCGGCCACGGGCATGGCCGCGGGCATCCCACATGCGGGGGAGCACAAGGTCCTCCGCCCAGGTCGGGACACGCGATCCCGAGAGGGACTCGCCCGGGGGCAGGTCCGTGTGATTGCCCGAATCGACGTAGAGCTCCGAGCCGTCCTCGGTGAGGATGACGGCGTGGTTGCCGTGCTCGCCGCCGCCCGTGGCGCTGGGCATCTCTTCGGCTTTATCGAGCTTGCCATCACCGTCGCTGTCGGTGACGCGGTGGAGCTTGCCTCCGCTCTTGTTGAACCAAAGGGCGTCGAAGGCCCAGACCATGCCATGGGCACTGGAGAGGGCGACGGGCACTTTTTCGACAGCGACCTCCGCACCGTCGGCATTCTCGGAGACGGCGATGCGGTAGAGGCCCTTGTCACCCTGATCCGAGGCGAGGAAGCGGCCCTTGTCGTCTTTTGTCAGGGAAACCCACGAGCCCTGCTCTTCCTTCGGCACGGTGTAGAGCAGCTCGATCTTGAAGCCCTCGGGCACCGTGATGTCGGTCGGCTCCAGTGGAGAGTTCGTCGCCTGAGCCCTGCCACCAGGATTGTTGATGCCGGCGATGCCCCAGGGTCCGATGCCGAATTTGCCGAGTGCTTTCAGCGAGCCGTTCCACGAGGCGTCGTCAAAGGAGGTCGTCTTCCAGCCTTCCGCTTCAGCCGGAGAGAGTTTCCAGTCAGGCTCGCTCAGGATGGTTTGTTTTTTGCCATCCGCGCCTTCGATTTCGAGTTTCAAGGTCATCGCCGCCGCCCCGCCCCGGTTGCGGGCTTTGGCAGCGATTGCGTTTTTGCCCTGCTTGAGGAGTTTTGTCGCATCGGCATTGAGGATAGGATCGCCCCAATCCGGGGCGTGCCCGGCGCTCTCACCGTTGATCCAGAGTTCGAGTTCGTTGTCGCACGTGGCGTAGAGCTTTGCGGCTTTCACTTCACCTGCGATATCGAAACTCTTGCGCAAATAGATCCAGTTGTCGTCCAGCTTGCCTTCGCGCCAGATCCAGTTCGAGAGAGGTTCGGCACTGACCCAGGAGTAGCTGCCAGGGGACGGTTTCGCCGGGGCGGCGGCCTGAGGGGTTTGGGGAGTGGTTGTGATCGCTTTCTGCAGGGTCACGGCAGCGTCGTCACCGGAGAGCTTGCGCAACTTGATGTCCTTACACTCGACTCGCATCGGCGGCCCGGCGTGCAACTGCAGACCGATGACGCCCTTCGCAAGAGCCTCGGGATGATTGTCGGTAACGTCCACGGTGGTGACTCCGTTGATCTGGTGAATGAGGCGATTACCCACGCTGACGATGCGCAGCGTGTTCCACTCCCAGTCGGTGAGAACGGCCCCGTCGCCGACCTGGCCGACGACTTTCACTGCGGCATCCGCCGCGATCTCAACACGCTGGCCGCGCTGGGCGATGATGCCGCGTTTGCCGAGCTTCTCCCCGTAAAGCATGCCGAAATATTCCGCCTTGGGGTGCAGGTCGGCCTGATATCCGGCGAGGACAAAGTTTTCCGCATCAACGATCGAGCTACGATACTGCAGGCCCGAGTTGTTCCCCCGATAGCGAACCTGAAGGGAAATTTCGAAGTCGCTCAGCTCGCCGCCCTGCCAGACGAGAAAGGTGTTTCCCTTGGTCGGATTCTCCGCCGTGGTCTCTCCAACAATGACCCCTTCGGCCACGGACCAAAATTGCGGTAATCCCTTCCAGCCGGTGAGGTCTTTGCCGTTGAAGAGGACTTCCTCCTGTGCCGAGACGGAAGCGATGAGGGCGAGGGTCGCGAAAAGAAGCGAGAGTTTGCGATGCATGGCGTTTCTTTAGCACAAAAGTCGGACGCCGGTCCAGCCCGCAAGTCCGTCTCGGAGGCGGGGCTTGACCGTTGCCAGACCGGCATCAGATAGAAAACAGAGGTGCTTTTGCCGGGAGAATCGGAACGGCGACAACGATGGGTTCTTGCCCGGCCGGGGAATGGGTCCTCTCTCAGGGAACGCGCATCCCTCTCAACCCAATAACCCGGCAAGCAATTCAGGCGTGAGGTCAAGCCGGTTGCTGGCTCCTGAAAGCAAATCAGTGGCGATACCATCCTTGCGTTCCTGCATTTGCTGAATGCGTTCCTCGACGGTTTGCTCGCAAATGAGTTTGTGGACAAACACCGGTTTGTCTTGTCCGATGCGGTAGGCGCGGTCAGTGGCTTGATTCTCGGCGGCGGGGTTCCACCAAGGATCGTAGTGGATCACGGTGTCGGCACCGGTCAGGGTGAGTCCGGTGCCACCGGCTTTGAGCGAGATGAGGAAGACTTCACCCTCGCCCCCCTGAAAACGTTCGACGAGAGATTGGCGGTCTTTCGTGGCCCCGGTGAGGATGAGGTAACTGGTCCCGGTCACCTGCAAATGAGCCTCGATCAGGGCGAGCATGGAGGTGAATTGAGAAAACAAGAGCACCCGGTGTCCTTCCTCCCTCAAGGTGGCGAGCAGATCGATGAGGTAGGCGAACTTGGCGGATTCGACTCCGGCATGGCGCTCGTGCAAGAGGGCGGGATGACAACAGATCTGGCGCAACTTGAGGAGGGCGTCGAGGAAAACCACCTGGGCCTCCTGTCCGCGGATGGCGAGCGCCTGGCGGACCTGCTTGTCCATGGTCGAGCGGACCGTCTCGTAGAGATCCGCCTGGGCCTCGTCCATGGTGATGGGGTGGAGGATCTCCGTCTTGGGCGGGAGTTCCTTGGCGACTTCGGTTTTCGTCCGGCGGAGGATGAGCGGACCGATTCGTCGGGCGAGAGCGGCGCGGCGGTCCGCACTGCCATCTTTTTCGATGGGTGTCTGATAGGTGACTCGGAATTGCTCCAGGCTACCGAGCAGGCCGGGGAATAGGAAATGGAACTGACTCCAGAGTTCGCCGAGATGATTCTCGACCGGAGTTCCGGAGAGGCAAAGGCGATGTCTCGCCGAAATCGCGCGGGCCGCCCGACTGGTTTGGGCCTCGGGATTTTTGATGTGCTGGGCTTCGTCGAGGATGAGCAGATGGTAGTCGTGGCGTCGCAACTCGGCGAGGTCGCGGTGGAGCAGGGCAAAGGACGTGAGGACCAGATCGACGCGCGGGATGCGTCGAAAACCGGCATGACGGTCGGAGCCCTGGAGGATGAGGATCTGAAGGCCGGGGGCGAATTTGGCAGCTTCGCGTTCCCAATTGCGCACCACGCTGGTCGGGGCGATCACCAGCGAGGGGCGACCCTCGGAGCGGCCGGATTCAAGTTCGGCGAGCAGATGAGTGAGCGTCTGGAGTGTCTTTCCGAGGCCCATGTCATCGGCGAGGATTCCGTGGAGCTGGTGGCGGGCGAGGAATTGCATCCAGTGAAATCCATCGGCCTGGTAGTCCCGCAGGGTGGCTCGCAGACCAGAGGGAAGGGGACCGCGTTCGATGGACTGGAAATTGGCGAGACGCTCCGCGAGGGTCGTGACTTCGGCGGGAGCGGCGAGCTCGGGGAGGAGGATCGGACTTGCGGCGAGGAGGGCGGCATCGAACGCGCTGACTCGGAACGGGCCGTTGCCAAAGGAAAACCGGACCAGCTCGCCGAGGGTTTCAAGGAGGCGGCGGAAGCGTCCCACTGGAAGGGCGAGTCCCCGTCCGTCGGGCAAATAGACGAGGAACTCCTGCCCGTCAGGCATCGCCGAGGTTGACTCAAGGAAGCGGTTTTTGACCAAGGCCGCGAGGATGGGTTGGATCTCAAATTCCTCTCCATCGATCGAGAATCCGGCGGAAAGATGAAACCAACCTTTGCCCTCCTCGACGATCTCAGCTCGCCAGGTTTCCGTTTTGAAAACAAGGGGGCGATGAGGAAAATCGGGCGCGAAGCGGACCTCCCAACCCCGTTTTTGGAGGGCGGGGGTGCCCTCAAGCCAGAAGCGCTGCCAATAAAACTCAGGATGCGGCCAGGCTTGGCGATCCGGCGCCCAAAGCGTGCCCTCGGTGGTTTCGGGGCGGGCGAGCTTCTTCAAACTGGCGGGAGGTTCTTCGGCTCCGGGTTGCAGATCGAGCGCGTAGAGCGTTTGGAGTGCCGCGGTTTCCGCGCTGGAGGAGCGGCGTATTTTTTCCTCCGGCGTCACGAGGAAGGCGGGCGTTCCGCCGGGCAGGAGGGGCGTGCGATGCTCGCCATAGACGGCCACGGCGGTGGCTGAGACGGCAGGCAGCCAGGCCGAGGCCGTCCCTTCCCGTCGGCGTGACACGCGGAGAAGGAAGGTTGGCTGACCGGAGCTGGCGGTCGATTTTGAATCAGACTCGGGGGCTTGATCCTCCCAGCTTTTTGATCCTCCCGCTTGGCGAACGATGCGTTCCGCGTGGGGCACGCCCCCGGCGGCGCGGGCGAGCCGGGCACCGGGATCTTTGGCAAGGTAAAGCAGGAGAGCTGCGGCGTGGCGGCAGGAGGTGCCTTCTCCGCAAGTGCAAGAGCCCTCGAGACGAAGACGCTGGTTCTCCCGCCAAATGACCAACGTTGGCTCGAACAAAGTGCCGTCTTTTTCCCCGGCCAGGCCGGAGATCTCGGCGTCGCCCTGGTCAAGGATTTCGACTTTGACCTCGGTGACGAGCTTGGCTGCGACCGCACGTTGTCCGGCCGCGAGAGCGCTCGCGGCGAAGGCGTCCCGCCACGAATCCTGCGCGAATTCGCTGGCGAGGTGATCGAGGCTGAGGGCGTCCATGAAGTCCGACACCCTGCCACGGCGCGGCCGAGGTTCAATCGCCTTTCGGGAAAGGCTTGTCACAGGGGCATCGTTCGTGGCAAAGTTTCATGGTCTCTCCCATCACTCCGTCCTACCTGATATGAAAACGCCCCTCTCAATCCATCCGATTGCTTGCATCTTCGTAGGTCTGTCCGTTGCCCTGCTCGCCAGCTCGGGGGTCGCCCAACAATCCGTCACGATCCCGGCCCAATCTTCCAGCACGCTGGATACTCCCGAAGAATCGACGAAGAAAAGCACTCCATCGGTTCCAGTCCCTCCGCGCAACTCACCTTTCTCGGGAAATTCGATCACGTCGCGAGTAACTGTGCCGGCTTCCACTCCCGGAACCGGGAATGTCAGTTCTGTGTCCCAGCGGGTGGCTGATCCAACCATTGCGAAGGTCCCCATGACGGAACTGCCCCCGACCTCGCCCGATGTCGCGACGATCAAGCGGCTCTCTGAATTGCGCCGGGAGTTGCGGATCTCCGAGTCGGCCACGATGGCGCGCATCACCCTGCCGACGGACGATGTCTTCGCAGAAAATACCGAAGCAACCATCGATCCTTTGGCCGTCACCTCCCTCGGCAAAGTGGTCGAGTTCATGGAGCGCAGCGAGAAAAAGAACATCACCGTAAAGGCCCTCTACATTCCCGAAGTCGAGGGAGCGAAGGAATTGGCTTGGGCACGTTCGCTCGGTTTGATCGAATGGCTCAAGGCAAACAGTGCGCTCGCTCCTGATCGGATCAAAGCCTCCACCCCCGAGCCGCTCCAGAAGGCGGTGGCGAAGGTGAATGCCACCGAAGCGGGCGATACCGAATTCGTCAGCCGGATCGAGTTGAATCTGGAGTGATCCGGCGTTCAGGGCAGCGAGATTACGACCTTGCCGAAGTGCGATCCGCTGGCGAGGTGCTCGTAGGCGGCAGGGGCTTCGAAGAAGGAGAAAGTCGCGTCGATCAGCGGGCGGATCTGGTGACGTTCGAGGAATGCGTTGAGCCTCCCGAACATCGCCCTGCTGCCCACGTAGATACCGTGAAGATCGACGCTTTTGCTGACAAGGGGGAAGAGGCTGACCTCGGGAGGAGCAAATCCCGTGAGGACTCCAATCAGTGAGATTGTGCCCCCCGCGCCGACGGCGATCATGGATTGCCCGATCGTGCCTGCGCCGCCGACTTCGATGACATGATCGACCCCGCGTCCGTCAGTGAGATGGGCGACCTCCTTGCCCCAGTCTGGCTGCGCCCGGTAATTGATGGTGTGAGCGGCCCCCATGCTTCGCACCCGGTCCAACTTTTCTTCCGAGCTGCTCGTGACAATGACGGAAGCCCCTGCGGCGAGGGCGAGCTGGAGGGCGAAGATGGACACCCCGCCGGTGCCGAGACAGAGGACCGTATCGCCGGGACCGACTGGTCGGCCGCGCTCCATTAAGGCGTGCCAGGCGGTCACGGCCGCACAGGGCAGAGTGGCGCCTTCCGCCGCAGTGTATCCTGACGGCAGTCGAACGAGACTATGGGCCGGAGCCATGACCGATTCGGAGAGCACCCCGTCACAGGACCCGCCACGGGCGGCTTGGTGGTAACTCATCTGGAACGGTCCGTCCTCCCAATCGCGGAAAAAGGTGAGCGCCACCTGGTCACCGATGGTCCACCCGGTGACATCGTCGCCAAGAGCCGTGATCACTCCGGCTCCGTCCGAGAGAGGCACCACCGGATTCGAGCCACCGGAAGCCGACTGGCCGGAGCGCATCAGGAGATCGCGGTAGTTCAGCGAGGCCGCTTCGATGCGCACGACGACCTCTCCCGCTTTAGGATCAGGCAAAGTTGACTCGACGAGCAAAAGGGGGCGAGGGCCACCGGAGGCGGGAGCGAGGGAGTAGCGTTGCATACGGTAAGCTTCGCACCGATTCGAGTGAACCGCGAACCAAGAGGATCGCATGAGGCGCTCTGGTCATTTTTTGGCACGACAGCGCATCGGGAAAGGAGGATAAGTCAGGGTGAATCTCGAACTGACCTCCTTTCGTTTTGTCAGAGCCCTGCTTTGCTTCCTCCCCTTTTATCAGGAAGTTGCCGCCGCAGAGCTTGCTCAAGGCCACGGGATGTGGGTCTATGAGACGGCAGAGATCGCAGCTTCTCCCGAGGAGCAGGAGCGACTCTTTTCGTTCTGCCAGAAGCGCGGCATCACGGACCTATTCTGGCAGGTGCATTTTTCGAAAGCGGAGAGCGATGTTTGCCACCTTGAGAATGGCGAGGCGCATCGTTCGTTTCTCCGCGAAGCGCACGCGCACTCGCTGCGGATCCACGCACTGACGGGGGATCCCTCCCACACTCGAACGGCGAAGCATGGGCGGGTGATTTCGCTCGTGGAGGCCTTGCTTGCGTTTAATGTAAGCTCCGATGCCGAAGGCCGCTTCGACGGTCTCCACCTCGATATCGAACCTCATGGATTGCCGGAATGGAAGAAGGCGGACACCGCGCTCCGGTGCGAACTGCTCGGCCAGTTCGTCGAGCTCCACCGCCTCGTCGCGGAACGTTTGCGGCGGGAGAAGGATTCGATCCTGCTTGGAACGGACTTGGTTTTTTGGCTCAATAAATCCGGTCCCGATGGGTCACCCGCCTATCCGGTCGAGGTGAGTGGCCTGACGAAGGACCCCACAGCCTTCCTCCTCGACTTGGTGGATCAAGTCGCGATCATGAGCTACCGCGATACCACGGAGGGGCGGAATGGGATCGTCGCTCTAGTAGCGGAAACGATCCGTCAGGCGGATACGACGAAGGCGAAGGTCTATGTCGGAGTGAAAATGGCCCCAATCGGATCTGCGAAGGAGTCATACTTCGGGCGACGCGAGGCGGATATGTGGACTGATCTCCAGCGCGTGGAGGAGGCGTATCAATCCCACCCTGGCTACGCCGGCATGGCTTTTTTTCACTATGGGGCCTTCCGGACGATGGCACCGTAAGCTGGCGGGGCCTAACCCTGTTGAGTCAAGCACCTAACCCTGTTGGAGTCGGGCCTCCTCAATGCTGTAACTCCTCTTCCTTCGGCTCGGGCAACCAGAAGCTGAGGATTACGCCGATGAGCGCAAAGACCCCGGCGGGGAGATCTCATCTCCAGAGGGTGCTAAACACGAATGCCACATCCCTTCGCACGGTCCCTGGACTTCAATCTGCTGACCCGTCCCCCAGCGCCGTAGACGCGTCGCGGACGACCCAGGCGTGCTGTTCCAAAGTCCGCAGCGCCGTCGCCTGATCGACTCCGGTTAGCTCGCGAACGATGCGCACAGCCCGGTCGCGGAGTTTGGTATTCGATGGATTCAAATCGATCATTAGATTGCCGATGACCTTGCCCGAGTGAGTCATCGCGAGGGTGGAGATGAGATTGAGAATGAGCTTCGTGGCGGTGCCTGACTTGAGGCGGGTCGACCCTGTAAGAATTTCGGGACCGGTATCGGGGAGGATCGCGCGATCAACCAGCGGATGGCCGCGGTAGCCGGGGTTGCAGCAGACCAGCACGGTGGTCGCTCCGCGATGTTTGGCCTCTTGCAGACAGCCCCAGATGAAAGGAGCATGACCGCTTGCCGAGATGCCGACGACGACATCACGGTCCGTCACGTCGCGACAGGCGATGGCTTGTTTGCCGGAGGCCCCGTCGTCTTCGGCACCCTCGACGGCACTCCAAAGAGCGGTGCGACCGCCGGCGATGATTCCCTGGACGAGATTTGCCGGAGTGCGAAAGGTGGGCGGACATTCGCTGGCATCAAGGACACCGAGGCGACCGCTGGTGCCGGCTCCGCAATAGATGAGACGCCCGCCTTCGGAAAAGGCCTCCACGACACGACGCACGGTCCAAGCGATGGACTCACTCTCTGCGAGGATTTTTTCTGGAATGGTCGCATCGTCTTCGAGCATCAGCCGGATAGCCTGATCGAGCGGGAGCGAAGATAAGTGCGTCGATTTCGGATGTCTAAGCTCGGTCGGAGAGGCGGCGACGGGTCTCCAAGCGGCTGCGGGATCGATTGCTGGATCGCTCGGAACTGCTGCGGGATTAGGGCTGGATTGGGGAGGTTCTCCGACTGAGGCGCGAGCCAACGCAACCGCTCCCCAGACGCTGGCCCGTTCCAAGATTCGGATATCGCTCTCGGGTCGGGCTTGGCGAATGCGTTCGATAA
>Ga0105044_10009216_pt1 | contig 13520 bp, 10 predicted proteins | sample MAT01_FD_78092 | JGI IMG/M metagenome (GOLD analysis project Ga0105044, IMG submission 78092) | Freshwater microbial communities from Lake Fryxell liftoff mats and glacier meltwater in Antarctica - MAT-01 | ecosystem: Environmental > Aquatic > Freshwater > Ice > Liftoff microbial mat | place...
AAACATTTTCTACCGATTGTCGTAATCTCACTAGTCGCGGTCATCGGCTTGACCGGCTGCAAACATCCGTCAGCCGGTTCGCGCGGCCAAGCCGGTGCCGGCGGGCCCGGCAGTGGTGATATCGGCGGGATTCCCCCGCTTGGCAGTGGTGACGGAACCGGCTTGAGCAGTGGTGCGCGCCCTGATGGTACTTGGGGAGCACGTGGCCAGTTTGCCGCTGTGTATTTCGATTTCGACAGCACTCGGGTGGGACCCAGTGAAGTTGCCAAGCTCGAAGCGGTGGCCGCGGCGTTGCGCGGGAACAGCCACAAGCTGGTTGTGGAAGGTCACGCGGATGAGCGCGGCACGGCGGAGTACAACCGTGCACTCGGTGAACGGCGGGCGTTGGCCTGCCGCGAAGAACTCGCGCGCCTTGGCATTGCTGCCGACCGGATTTCCACCATCAGCTACGGGGAAGACCGGCCGGCTGAGTTGGGTCACGACGAAGGCTCTTGGGCGAAGAATCGTCGCTGCGAATTCATTACGGTCACGCAGTAATCAAGTGGTGGCATTGACATCGCCGCCTGATCAACCTACGGTGCGGCAGTCGAAAGGAACACAATGGGTAATCTTGGTGGTTGGGAAGTTTTTTGGATTGTACTCGTGGTGCTGTTGTTGTTTGGCGCCAAGCGCATTCCGGAAATGATGAAATCCATGGGACAGGGAGTGAAGGAGTTTAAGAAGGCGACGCGCGATATCACGTCCGAAGAAGACTCGCAGCCGCTTGCCAAATCTACGCCGCCGCCCGTTGATTCTGACAAGCGCGCCTAATTCGACCGGTTGGACGGATCACGCATGGAAGCTGAACACCAGCCGGTGTTCTCGTTGTTGGTCGCAGCCAGGTTTCTATGAGCGACGCGCCCCCGCCTGAATCTCTTCCGCCTCCCGATGACTCGGCCGATGGTTCGTTGTTGCAGCCGTTTCTCGCCCACCTCGAAGACCTTCGCTGGACGTTGATCAAGAGCGTGGGCGCCTTGGCGACCACTATGGTGGTTAGTTTTATTTTCGCGCCGCAACTCCTGCGGCTCATCACCTGGCCGTTGCAGCGAATCACCAGTGACTCTTCTCAGTATCTACGCACCTTGGAAGTGGCCGGTGGCTTTACACTTGCGATGCGTTTGGCGTTGTACGCCGGCTTGATCCTGGCCTGCCCTTTGATTCTCTACTTTGTGGGCCAGTTCCTCCTCCCGGCTTTGACGCGGCGGGAAAAAGGTATGTTGTGGCCGGCGTTCGCTGCCGGTGCGGGGCTCTTCGGTGCCGGTGCCGCACTGGCATACTTCTTCGTGATTCCGGCCGGGTTGCGTTTCTTTATCGAATTCAACGAGCGGCTGGGGATCCGGTCGGAGTGGACGATTGAAAATTATGTGGGATTTGTGACCCACATGATTTTGGCCTTTGGATTGTGCTTTGAATTACCCCTGGTGATTCTGGTGCTGGCGAAGCTGGGGATTGTCACGTACGAATTTCTGCGGCAAAAACGACCACACGTGGTGGTGCTCATCATGATTGTCGCGGCAGTCGTAACACCAACCACCGACCCGTTCAACATGGCCATGTTGGCGGTGCCGATGTACCTCTTGTTCGAGGCTTGTGTCTGGATCGTGCGGTGGATGGAACGGCGACGCGGCGTTCAGGTCTCGCCGTAACTCTTGTGAAACTTCACTTTGGGGTCGTCCTCTGCCGGTGGAGTGGGCGACGCCGCGTCAGGGAGTGGTGTTTTGGATTCCTCCACAAACATCAAGCGCAGATCCGTCAAAGTGGCTTGCAACACCTTGGCCTCATCGGCTGAAAGATTGCCTTTCGTCTTCGATTGGAGCATTTCCAAGGTGTCAATGAACAACCGTGCGGCCGGTAGATTCTTGTCGGGTTTGCCCGTGATGGGGTTGACGACTTTGCCAAGGGCAATCATGGCTTGGGCACCAAACAGACTGACCATGTTGAGGAAGCGCATCGTATCTTCGCGCGAGGTTTGGGTATCACGTTGAACTTCAGCCATAGTGTTACTTATTGGGTTCGGGTTTGACGATCACCACCGCATGCGGCTTGTCACCAAAGTAGTTGTTGGCGACTCGCTTGATGTCAGCCACGGTGACGGCCCGGTATCGTTGTTCGGTAGTGGTGAAATAGTCGTAACCAAGTCCGTACAATTCGTCCAATCCCACCGTCAGGCTCAAGGTGGAGTTGTCTTGCAGCGCTACTTTTTGCTGACCAATCAGACCGTTCTTGGCGCGGGTTAGCTCCTCTTCGGAGAGGCCGTCGATTCTCAATTTATCCAGCTCGGCGAAAAACTCCTTCTCACAGGTCGCCACTTGATCGCCCGTGGTGCCGACGTAAAAGCCGAAGTAGCCGGTGTCGAGACCGAGGAGTTGGTACGCGCCGACATAATATGCAAGGCCGAGTTCGTCGCGGATACGGAGAAACACGCGTGAGCCTTGGCCGGAATAGGCGGTGTCGAGCAGTTCCAGGGCAAACCGGTCGGGGCTAAACATATCCGCGCCACTGAAGCCAATCAGCAACACGGCCTGCTGCTTCGGGCGCGTTTCTTCCTTGCGAACGTTCTCGCTCAACCGCTCTGCCGCGGCTGGCGCGAGGGGAATGGTTCCCGGCTTAAGCCGGCCAAACTTCTGGCCGATCTTGCGGCGCACTTCCTCGGCATTCACATCACCAAAGACGCAGATTACCATGTTGTTGGGGGTGACATATTGCCGGTGAAACCCGATGAGATCAGCTCGCTGCAATTTTGTAACGCTGTCCAGTTGCCCGGCTGCGCTCAGGCGGTACGGATGCTTGGTGAAGATCGTTTCGCGGAGAATTTGCTGGGCAACCGGCATGATCTTGTCTTGGTCGGCTTTGATCTCCGCCAGTTGCACTTCACGTTCGCGCGTGACGAGTTCGGCCGGGAAGGTCGGGTTCTGCAAGACGTCCGCAAACACCTCCAAGCCGCGGTCAAAATCATCGCGCAACACTTGGGTGGTTACCCCAAAGCTGTTGTTGCCGGCGAAGTAGCTAATATCGCCGCCCACCGACTCGATGGTGTCGGCGATTTGTTCAGCGCTGCGGGTCTTGGTGCCCTTCAGCAGCGAACGGGCGGTGAGCTTCGTCACGCCATTGTTCGCGGGCGATTCAGCAATGACGCCGCCTTTGAGCACCGCGCGGAAATCCACGAGCGGCAGTTTGGGGTCTTCGCGCACGAGCAGTCGCAGGCCGTTAGGGAATGTGAATCTCTGAATCTGAATCGCATTAGTTGTGGTCGTGGCAGCTGCGGTGGTCGCGCTTGCAGCAAGTGGGTTCAATGTCGTGATCGTAAGATTGTCGTCGGTGAAGTATTGCCGGGCGACGCGACGAATATCCCCTACGGTGACGCGCTGGAGATTTTGCAGGTACTTGTCAGAAAAATTGGGATCGCCGGTCTGGAGCTCGCTGGAACCGATATCAGCAGCTTGGCCATCCATTGTCTTGAGTCGCGACACGAATTGGGCTGTCGAGACCTTGATTGCTTTCTCCAGTTCCGCCGGTGTGACCGACTTGGTGGCGAGCCGGTCGATCTCCGTGCGGATGGCGGTGATCGCGTCTTCCCGTTTGTCGGGATCCATACTGGCATCAATGGCAAATAGGCCGGGGTGGCGCGGTGTCCAGCTAAAGGCGTTTACCGAGTGGAGGAGACCACGCTGTTCCACGAGTTCCCGGTATAGGCGCGAGCTTCGGCCACCACCCAAAATGATGGCGAGGGCGTCGAGAGCGTAAACATCCGGGTGGGTGAGGGCGGGGATATGCCACGCGAGATGCGCTTGGGAAAGTTGCACTGCCATCGGTTCGTCGCGCCGGCGGGTGTTGAGTTGCGGCGGCTCGGCTGGCACGTAAGCCGGTGGCAATGCACCCATCTTGAAATCTTTCGTGAGTTCGGCAATGTGGGCAATGACTTCCGTGGCTTGCACGTTGCCGACGACAACGAACATCATGTTGTTAGGAATGTAATGCCGTTGATAATAGGCAAACACGTCATCGCGGGTGGTGCGATTGTAAACGTCTGGGTAGCCAATCACCGGGTGCCGGTAGGGGTGAACGGTGTACGCAGTTGCCCACAATTGCCGGCTGGCGCGCCGGTCGGGGTTGTCCTCATTCATTGCCATCTCGCGGAGAATCACCTGCTTTTCTTTGAGGAGTTCTTCTGCGGGAATGGTCGCGTTCATCATGCAATCGGCGAGAATGTCCACGGCGGTGGTCCAGTTCTCCGACGGGATGTTGATGTAGTAAACGGTTTGTTCGAAGGAGGTATAGGCGTTGATGTAGCCGCCCTTATTTTCGATCTCCTGTGCGATTTGGGCGACGCCGCGCGTCTTGGTGCCCTTGAAGAGCATGTGCTCCAACACATGCGACAGGCCGGCGCCCATCCATTCCGCTTCCGTGATGCTACCGGCGCGCACCCAAGCCTGCGCAGTGACCACGGGCGCGCTGGGGTCTTCGCGAACGAGAATCGTCAGCCCATTATCAAGGACGCGCTTGTGAACCGGGCTGACAGCGTGTGCGGACAAAACTCCGTGAAGAAACAGAATAGCGACGAGCAAGAGGCAGCGATGCATGCCGAGTCAGACAATTAATTTGAGCCGCTGCTCAATTTTTCTTTATTCGGTGCGCGGTGGGTGGGGCGCACCGGTGGCTCGCTGGTTGCGGGTGTGGAATTGGCGCGCCGCCCTGTCGAGCGCGGGGGCGGCATGTAGGGTTTGACGAAAGCTTCGTCGAAATCATAGCCGCCTTTGAAATCTTCCCGGCTATCCTGCTCGGTCTTTCCGAGGATGCCTTTTTCCACCATGTTGAAGACGATTTCCGCGAAGTCTTCGCACTGATTGATGCCCCAGTAATTAAGCACGGTCTTGGTCATGGGGCCGAATTGTTGCAGGCTGTGCTGCCGCAAACCTTCGAGCAATTCCTGACCGGAAACGTGACGGGTACTGGTGTCGCCTTGTTTCTTCAGCATCTTGAGGGTGAAATCCAAACCCTCGCGCACGAAGTGATACGCGTCGCGATCGTACCGGGCATCGCTGTGCAGTATCTCCTCCAACCGCTCTGAGAAATTAATCTTCTCCATAATTTTGCCTCGCCTCTGCCGGCGCTGCGCGACTTGCTTCCGCGTGCCGCGCGCGCCACTCCCTCACCACCGAGCCAAGGATCATCGCTCCTGCGAGCAATGCAACAATCGTTCGTTCCTGCTTTGTCAGACTGAACATACTCGCCTATACCGCCCGCAATATGAATCAGGTTGTCCCCTGACTCAATCACTTTTTGGCGCTCCATCAAAAAAAATTAGCCAGCGACGATGTTCACGAGTTTGCCCGGCACCACGATCACCTTCTTGGGTGTCTTGCCCGCCAAACCGTCCCGGACTCGCAGATTTGCGAGAGCGAACTGCTCCAGTTCCGCTGCCGTCGCGGTGGCCGGCACCGCGATTCGATCCCGCACCTTGCCGTTGATTTGCACAACAATCGTGACGGAATCTTCCACCAACAACGCCGCGTCGTAAGCCGGCCAAGGCGCGTACGCCAACGACTGCTGGTGGCCGAGTCGCTCCCACAATTCCTCCGCCACGTGCGGCGCGTACGGCGCCACTAACTTGACAAACGGCTCCAGCAAATCGCGCGGACGCGTCGCCTGAGCCGTGACTTCATTCACGAAGATCATCATCTGGGAAATGGCGGTATTGAAAGCCAACGCCTCCGTATCCTCCGTGACTTTCTTGATCGTCTGGTGAAGCGTTTTCAACAGGGCGGGGTCCGGCCTGGTTTCGCTCACCACCAGCCGCCCTTCTTCATCAACGAACAATCGCCACACCCGGCCGAGAAACCGGTACAACCCTTCGAGACCCTGTGTGTTCCACGGCTTCGTCGCTTCGAGCGGTCCCATGAACATCTCATACATCCGAAAGGCATCCGCCCCGAACTCGCGAATCACGTCGTCGGGATTGATCACATTCCCGCGCGACTTGGACATCTTCTGGCCGTCCTCGCCGAGAATCATGCCTTGATTGATCAGTCGAAAAAACGGTTCCGGCGTGGAGACGTGAGCGAGATCGAACAACACCTTGTGCCAGAACCGCGAGTAGAGCAGATGCAACACCGCGTGCTCCGCGCCGCCCACATAAAGATCCACCGACATCCAGTATTGTTCTTTTTCACGGGCGACGAACGCGCCGGCATTCTGCGGGTCAATGAATCGCAGATAGTACCAACAACTACCGGCCCATTGCGGCATCGTGTTCGTCTCGCGCTTGCCCGGCCCGCCGCACTGCGGGCAGAAACAGTTCACCCAATCGGTTGCCTTGGCCAACGGCGGCTCGGCGTTGCCGGACGGTGAGTAATCCTGCATCTCCGGCAATCGAAGTGGTAACTCATTCTCGGGTACCGGCACCGTCCCGCACTTGGCGCAATGCACAATCGGAATCGGCTCACCCCAATACCGTTGCCGGGAGAACAGCTAGTCGCGCAACTTGTAATTCACCGTCGCCTGCCCAAGACCTTTTTCCCGAAGCCACGCGGTAATCCGCTGCTGCGCCTCCGCAGTGGGCAACCCGGTGATCATGCCGGAATTGATCGCCGTGCCTTCACCGGTAAAACCGATCGGCTCGACGCCAGCCGGCGGGGCAACAACCGGCCGGATTTCCAACCCAAACTTTGTCGCAAATTCAAAATCGCGCGTATCATGCGCCGGCACTGCCATGATCGCGCCAGTGCCGTACCCCATCATCACGTAATCGGCCACCCAGATCGGAATCCGCTCGTTGTTGACCGGGTTGATCGCATAGGCGCCGGTGAAGACGCCGGTTTTTTCCTTCTCCAACTGCGTCCGCTCCAACTCGCTTTTCTTCGCCGCCGCCATCCGGTAAGTCTGCACCGCCGGCGTGGCGAATTTCTCGACGAGCGGATGTTCGGGCGCCAGCACCATGTATGTCGCCCCAAAAAGCGTATCGGGCCGCGTGGTGAAAATACGCAGCATGTCGCCGGTCTCAGTTGTGAAATCCACTTCCGCGCCTTCGCTGCGGCCAATCCAGTTGCGTTGCTGTTCCTTGATGGATTCCGGCCAGTTCACCAACTCCAAATCTTTCAACAACCGCTCCGCGTAGCGCGTGATGCGCAGAATCCATTGCCGCAACGGTCGCCGGTAGACCTCTTTGTGACCTTTCCGGTCACAGGTGCCGTCCGCATTGACTTCTTCGTTCGCGAGCACGGCTTTGCAACCTTCGCACCACCAGACTGGAATCTCGGCTTCGTAGGCGAGACCCTTCTTGAATAGCTGGAGGAAAATCCATTGCGTCCATTTGAAATACGCTGGGTCGGTCGTGTCCACTTCGCGATCCCAGTCATAACTGAAGCCGAGCATCTGGATCTGCCGGCGGAACGTAGCAATGTTCTTCCGCGTCGTGATGGACGGATGCGTGCCGGTATCAATCGCATATTGCTCCGCCGGCAAACCGAACGCGTCCCAGCCCATCGGATGCAAGACATTGAAACCCTTCATCCGTTTGAACCGGCAATAGATATCCGTCGCCGTGTAGCCTTCCGGATGTCCCACATGCAACCCCGCGCCGCTCGGGTAGGGGAACATGTCCAACACGTAGAACTTGGGCTTCGTGGAATCAGCCGACGCGCCAAACGTTTTGTTGGCGAGCCAGTACTGCTGCCACTTCGGCTCAATCAGGTCAAACGGGTACTTCTTGCGAATCTCTGGCATAAAACGGGCGGACTATATCGGTGGCGCACCGGGCTGGCAAGTCCCGGTAACCTCGCGACAATGTCAGTTTCAGAAAACGCTGGCAGGACTGCGGTGCATCTGTTATCAGCGCAGCCCATGAGCAATCGGATTCAGGTCACGATTTGGAATGAATTTCGCCATGAAAAAAAGCATCCGGCCGTGCAACGCGTGTACCCGGAAGGGATTCACACCGCCATCGCCAACGGGTTGAGCGTCGCACCCGACTTACAGTGCCGGTGCGCCACGTTGGACGAGCCGGAACACGGTCTGACCGAAGCCGTGCTGGCCGCGACAGACACGTTGATCTGGTGGGGCCATATGGCGCATGGCGATGTGCAGGATGAGATTGTGAACCGGGTGAAACGGCACGTTTTGGAAGGGATGGGGCTGGTCGTGCTGCATTCCGGCCACTTCGCCAAAATCTTCAAAGCGCTCATGGGCACCAACTGTTCCCTGAAATGGCGCGAGGCCAATGAAAAGGAACGGATCTGGAACATCGCGCCGGGCCACCCCATCACGGAAGGCATCGGGGAATACTTCGAGTTGCCGGAAGAAGAAATGTACGGGGAACGGTTCGACATCCCGGAACCGGACAAACTGATTTTCGTATCGTGGTTTGAAGGTGGCGAAGTCTTCCGCACCGGCTGCTGCTGGGATCGCGGGCATGGACGGGTCTTTTACTTCCGCCCCGGCCACGAAACGCATCCGACGTATTTCGATCCCAACGTCATCAAAGTCATCACAAACGCCGCCCGTTGGGCGCGCCGGCGGGTCACGATTCCCGACACCTGTCCCAACCCGGCGCCGCTGGAAACCATCAAAGCCAAACACGAATCAATTCCATGAACAAATTGCGCATCGGCGTCATCGGTCTCGGCATCGGCCGGCACCATATTCAAGGCTATCAAACCAACCCCCGCGCCGAGGTGGTTGCAATCGCAGATCAGGACGAGGCCCGGTTGAAAGAGATCGGCGAGCAGTTTTCCATCAAACAACGCTATCAATCCGCCGAGGAAATGTTGGCGAAGGAACAGCTCGACATCGTCAGCGTCTGTACGCCCAACAAATTCCACGCGCCACTGACCATCGCCGCGCTCCAGGCCGGGGCGCACGTGTTGTGCGAGAAACCGATGGCCATGAACGCCGCCGAAGCCCAACAGATGTTGGATGTGGCGAAGTCCACCGGCAAACGGATCATGATCAACTTCTCGTACCGATTCACCCCCGACGCACGGGCCTTGCAAGCGCAAGTGGCCGCGGGCGCTTTGGGAGAAATCTATTTCGCGCGCACCGTCTGGCATCGCCGGCGCGGGCTGCCGGGGTTTGGTGGTTGGTTCGGACAGAAGGAACTGGCCGGCGGCGGGCCGTTGATTGATCTCGGCGTGCACCGGCTCGACTTGGCGTTGTGGTTGATGGGCTATCCCAAGCCGGTCTGGGTGATGGGCAGCAGCTACCACCACATTGGCAGCCGACTCGCCAAGGAGCAGGGGAAGAAATTCGACGTGGAAGATCTTGCGGCCGGTTTTGTGAAGTTCGCCAACGGCGCCACCCTCGAAGTGGAAGCGTCGTGGGCCGCCAACATCGCCGAAAACGAATTGATGGAGACCCGGCTGCTCGGCACCAAAGGCGGCGCGGTGCAACGCAACAAGAACGGCACCTACGAATTTGAGAGTGAGATCTACACCGAGCAGAATGGCTGGCATTGCGACACGAAACCGCGCGGTTCAGTCAGTGGCGTGGTTCAGAATCAATTTCATCTCTTCGTGGACAGCATCTTGGACAATACGCCCACGCCGGCCACTGGCGAGGAAGGTTACATCGTGATGGAACTGCTCGACGCCATCTACCAAAGCGCCGCGACCGGCCGGCCGGTCGAGATCAAAGGGTAGCGGCTACACGACTTCAACCGGGCATTCGGGCAACGAATCCAAGAACACCCGGCCGTAGCGTTTGGTGAGGATGCGATTGTCGAGGATGACGACGATGCCTTTGTCCGTTTGCCGGCGAATGAGGCGGCCGACGCCTTGGCGCAGCTTCAACACGGCTTCCGGCAGGGAGTATTCCTCAAACGGATTGCCACCCCGCGCCTCAATCGCTTCGAGTCGCGCCTCGATCAACGGATGATCCGGCACCGCGAACGGCAGCCGGGTGATGATGACATTGCTGAGCGCCTCACCCGGCACATCCACTCCCTGCCAAAAACTGTCGGTGCCGAACAGCACGCTGTTCACATCGTTCTTGAAGGTGGTGAGCAACCGGCTGCGCGGCAGTCCCTGGCCTTGCACCAGCAGATTCACTCCCAGTTCCCGGCAGAACTCTTCCAGACCGGCCGCCGAGTCGCGGAGAAGTTTGTAACTGGTGAACAGCACGAGCGCTTTGCCCTGCGATAATTGGATGAAATGTTTCAGCCAGTGGACGACTGCGTGCCGGTACTCCTCGGCCTCACGCGGGTCGGGCATGGTCTTGGGAATATAGAGCTTCATCTGCCGCTCGTAATCGAACGGTGACCCGAGTTGCTGCGTTTCCGCGCCGGTGCCACCGATGCGCGTGAGGAAATAATTCAGCTTCCCGGCCACGGCCAGCGTCGCGCTGGTGAGGATGACGGAGTCGTGCGCCTCGAACAGCATCCGCCGGAGGTACGGCGCGACATCCACCGGCGCGGCGTGCAGTTCGATGTTGGTTTGCCGGGTGCCGCTGCGTTCCACCCAATAGACGTGATCGTCGAGCTGCTGGCTCAAGTAGTTCCCGACTTGCGTGCGGAGTTCTTTACCACGCTCAATCCACTCCGCCAGCTCGGGCCGCAACTCTTTGTCCTCCGTCGTGGTCTTGATGTGGTGAACTTTCTCCAGCAACCGGGCGAGGGGAGCCGAGAGCGTGTCGGGCACGAGATCGGGTTTGCGGACGCGCACGGTGTTGTCGCGGTTGCCACGCTCGCCGAGCGCGACGACGACCGAATCGAAAAATTGCTCGGATGTTTTCAGCAGCCGGTCCACGTCTTTGACGAGATCGCCTTCGCGCAACAAGGCCAGCAATCCTTTCTCCGATTTCGGATTCCACAGCCGGTGCAACAACCACCGCACGCCGGCTTGGGTGGCGCGGATGCCGATGTGTTCAGCGGCGATGGATTCGAGCGTGTGAGCTTCGTCGAGGATCACATAATCAAATGCCGGCAGCAGCACACCGGCTGGCTCGTCGTCAGTCGTCTCCACGCCTTGGCGGATGGCGAGTTCGGCAAAGAGCAAGTGGTGGTTGACGATCAGGAGGTCGGCATTGTGCATCTTGCGCCGGGCCTGCTGGTAGAAACAGGTCTGGCCATCTTTCTCGCACAACTTCGGCGCGCACACCCCGCGTTCCGAGCAGACTTCCGCCCAGACCTTCTGTTCCGGCTGGAACGGCAAATCGGACAAGCTGCCGTCCTTCGTCTGCCGCGCCCATTCGCCCAGCCGGTGCAACTCCGCCGCTTCCGTGGAAGTGAAGAGCTTGCCGGCATCACGCTGCGCCCGCCGCAGCCGGCGGGGGCAAAGATAGTTGGCCCGGCCTTTGACGAGCACGGCTTTGAATGGCGTGTCTTGAAGGACGCGTTGAATGTACGGAATATCTTTGTCGAAAAGTTGTTCCTGGAGATTGATCGTGTGCGTGGAAATGACGACCCGCTTTTTCTGCTGCATCCCCGCCAACACCGCCGGCACGAGATACGCATAACTTTTCCCGACGCCCGTCCCGGCCTCGACTGCCAGATGCCGGCATCCCAGCAACGCGTGCGCAACGGCTTTGGCCATCCGTTGCTGCGCTTCGCGAAACTCAAAATGTTTGTCCGCAGAAAGCAGCCCGGTTGGCGCGAAGAAATCGCTGACGGTTTTCGCCAACGCGGTCGCGTGTTCTTCAGCTTCTGAGATGGGGCGGATCACGCGGGTAATGATACACGGTTGCGGCGCAAAAAGACGACCACGAGTTGCGCCCCGATGAGCACGGCGAGGGCGCCGGCGCAGAAGAAGTAGGGACTGCGGAGGCTGAATCGCTGCCCCACGATGCCGGCGAGGAGCGGGCCGAGGAAGAGGCCGGTGGCGAGCACCGCTTCGTGGAAGCCGCTGCCTTTGCCTTGTTCGACGGTTTCTTCCAGGGTGAAGAAGATGCTGGCCTGATAGGTGTAGCCCGAAACGGCGCCGGCGCAGGCAAGGGCAAGTGCGAACAGCCAAAAACTGTCGAACCATCCCATGCCGGCCAGCGCCAGGACGACGACCGCTTGGGCAACCCACAATGGCCAGAGCCGGGTTCGCCAGCCTTGGAGATGTTGGAGAATCCAGAAGGTCAGCAGGGCTGCCATGCGGCCGCAGGCGAGCAGCAGCCCGTGCCGGTCGGCGGAGATGTCGAGCGAAGTGGCGAGTTGGGGGAACATGGCAATCACGCCGGTCAGGGCGAAGGTGATGCCAAAATTTGCCAGCCAGGCGGTCTTGCGAAAACCGCGTCCCTTCGGAATGACCGGCTGGAGCGCTGGGCCGGTTTCAACCGGGGGTGGTGGCACGGGCAACAGCAACAGCGCGATCACCAGCACAATCCCGGCGCCGGCCACGTAGAACGCGAGTTGGGGGGAATGGCGGAAGATGATGCCGGTCAGGGCAAAACCAAGCAGCAATCCGAGATTCCACGCCATGCTGAAGCGGGCCAGTCGTTTCGAGAGCGCGGCGCCACGCGCGCCGGTCCCCAGCCAGGCAATTGCCGTCGGCCAAAATCCGCCGATGCCGGCACCGAAGAGAATGGACCACGCCAACAAGACCGGCAGGCTGGTGGAAAAAGCAAAAGCCACGGCGGTGATCGCCGCCACCGCGGAGCCAATCGTCGCTAGTGGTCGGCGTCCCCACCGGTCCGAGAGTTGGCCGGCCGCAAGCGCGAAAAGCGTGTATGACCCAAACATCACGGAGCCGAGCAAGCCCAGTTCCATCGCACTGGCGCCCAACTCCGCCGCCCGCCGGGTGAGGGCAAACGTGACGGCGGCAACGCTGAGGTCCATCAGCAGTGCGCAGGCGTAAAGTATATGAAGCTGATTGATCACGCCGGCATGCTGCCGTTACTCCGGGCGGTGCGTCAACCTCTCTGTGACGTGTCCGCGAAGTTTTCTATTATTTCTTTCGCTTCGGCGGCGCGTGAATCGCTTCGCCGTGGACGGCGTGGGCGGCTTCCATCCATGCCTCGCCAAATGTGGGGTGGGCGTGGATCGTGTTGCCCAGTTCTTTGACGGTGAATTCCGCGCGGATCGCGATCGTGGCCTGCGCTACCAGTTCCGTCGCGTGCGGGCCGACGACTTGCGCGCCCAATAACTGGTCCGTGCCGGCATCGGCAATCCATTTGACGAATCCGCTCGTTTCGCCGACAGCCATCGCCCGGCCGAGGCCGGCAAAGCGGAATTTGCCGGTGTGGATGGCGCGATTTTGTTTCTTCGCATCGTCTTCGCTGATGCCGACGGTGCCGATTTCGGGCGAGGTGAAGATGACGTTCGGAACGAGGGTTTCGTGTTTGTGGGGGCTTTTGTTGATGGCGTTATCGGCGGCAGTCACGCCTTGCGCGGTGGCGTAGTGGGCGAGTTGGGTTTTGCCGGTGACATCGCCGATGGCGAAGATGTTGGCGACGTTCGTGCGGCAGAAGTCGTCGGTGACGATGAAGCCTTTGTCGGTCAGTTTCACGCCGGCATTGGCCAGTTCCAGGCCGTCGGTAACCGGTTTGCGGCCGATGGCGCAGAGCAG
>Ga0105044_10009221_pt1 | contig 13516 bp, 9 predicted proteins | sample MAT01_FD_78092 | JGI IMG/M metagenome (GOLD analysis project Ga0105044, IMG submission 78092) | Freshwater microbial communities from Lake Fryxell liftoff mats and glacier meltwater in Antarctica - MAT-01 | ecosystem: Environmental > Aquatic > Freshwater > Ice > Liftoff microbial mat | place...
AGTACATCGAAGTGTTCTACAACCGCGAACGCATTCACTCCTCGCTGGGGTATCGTTCCCCGGCGGAGTACGAAAAGTCTCTGTAATCCTTAACCTCGTGTCCAGATTCTTTGGGGAAGTCCAGGTCGCCCCATTCAAAGGGATGCCCGAAGCAGCTCAGACGATCATCGAGTCGGCCCGGAAGAATGACCTCGCATTCCAACAGGCGTTGGGTAAGCTTGATTGCATCGCCCATCGCTTCGACCACTTGGATCAGGTCGTCGGACAGTTGGGAGACAAACTCGACAAGTTCAGAGCTGCGTTCGACGAGTTCGCGAGTTCGCCAGCGGCTGCGGCGGTCGCTCGTGCGAACCAGATGACAGTTGCAGCGGTGAATCTGAAAATTGTACGCTGCGTGGTGGACGCAGTCGAGAGCACGCTCCTTCTGGAAGTAGAAGCATTTGTCATCGGGGAGAATCAGGCACCCGTCCCGTACCGAACGGTCTCCTTCTTCCTCAACAGTAGCCCTCTCGCAAGTCTCGCCACGGACGAAGCCGGACAAGTCTGTTTACGCGACCCGCTACGGATCACAGACTTGAAACTGCAGCGTAAGAACCTGCTCCAAGTTCGCGTGAAAGACTCGTCCAAAGCGGTGTCCGCCGAACTCAAAGTGCTGGAGCCGCCGGACATCTACCTTGAGGAGTTCGATCCCGAAGACCTCATCAGCGAGGATGAGGGGAGGAGTAGCCGAACCGAGAACTACGCCTTCACCGGCAGCATTGATGTCAAACTCAAGCCCGAAGACTTCCTCGATGTGGCAGGCGTCGAATGCGTGTTTCTGATTAACGGCGAGAGGGTGGACCGCTTTCAAGCCGACAGTCGAGGGCGGATCAAGATCAAGTTCAAGAAAGAGTATCGCATCCGCCACTACGACGACGGTGATAAAAGTGGTGAGCCACCGTTCAGTTGGGTCAAGCGTGGCCGAAACCGGATGCGGATCGCCTTTGACGGGTTGCCTGACTGGTACTCACACGAGGCCGATCTCAGGTAGCAAAGTCGCGCCGAGCGAGGCACTGCAACAGTCCGGGGCCGGATTCAGCGGTTCCGAGGTTCATTGTCGCTTGGCGGCCCCGGCTGCTGAATGAGTTCGTTCCCTCATCCCGGCCGCCAACATTGGACGCATGAACGATGGCAAAGAAAACGACATCCGCTAAGCCGACAAAAATCAACGCTGCAAGGGCCATAACGGCACCCGATCAGGCGAAGAGCATGACCACGACTCTGGAAGAAACCCTCACGCAACTCCAGTCCCTGGCAACGCGGGTGTGCGCGCTCAAAACGCCAAAAGCGGTGCCGGGGACAATCAGTTTGGCGTCAAACGCGGAGACCTTCGGAAACTGGCGAACAAGATCAGGACCAATCACGAATTGGCCTTGTCTCTGTGGGAAACCGGAAATATCGACGCCCAGTTCCTGGCGACGCTCCTGATCAAAATCAGTCTGTTGTCGGCCGAAGAACTGGATCGAATGGTGAGAAGTGTCACCTTTGCGTGGGTGGCCGACTGGCTCCATTCGTATGTCGTCAGGGAGCACGCCGACAGGGAGACGCTTCGCAATCAATGGATGACGTCGGATGATCCTATGGCGGCCCGTGCCGGATGGCAACTGACGGCCGGTCGGGTCGCGAAGAGTCCCGAAGGACTCGACCTCGTCGCGTTGCTGGATCGCATCGAGACCGAAATGGGCACGGCCGCTCCCGAGGTGCAATGGACGATGAACGCCTGCCTTGCCGAAATTGGCATCCACTTCCCCCAACACCGAAAGCGAGCGATCGCGATCGGTGAAAAACTGGGGACCTATCGCGACTATCCCTGTTCCAAAGGATGTACTTCACCTTTCGCGCCGATCTGGATCAACGCCATCGTGAGTCGGCAGAGTTGAATCGACGCACCTTCCCCCCGAACAGTGAGATCACCAAACGCTGCACCCGGCCCGCCTGCTCAGAATGTGTTCGCCATATGTGCTAAAGAACGCTCGTGCGGTGGTAGAGGTACGTTTCAGTTCGATGACACTCTCCGCAAATGCTCATCCCGTCTTCTTCGCCGGTTCGCCGTCCTCCGGCCAATCCTCGAACCGCACGGCGATCTGCTTCGAGATTCCGCTCTCCTGCATCGTGATGCCGTACAACACGTCGGCGGTCGCCATCGTGCGTTTCTTGTGCGTGATGATGATGAACTGCGAAGTCTCGATGAACTCGCGCACCACGGCCGCGAGTCGCGATGTGTTCGCTTCGTCCAGGGCCGCATCGACTTCGTCCAATAAACAGAACGGCGATGGCTTGCTGCGGAAAATTGCAAGCAACAGGGCGATGGCGGTCATCGTTTTTTCGCCGCCGGACATCAGTGAAATGCTGCGGAGTTCCTTGCCTGGTGGTCGTGCGTTAATCTCGATTCCACTTTCCAATACATCATCGGGATTTTCGAGGATGACATCCGCCATCCCGCCGCCGAACAGTTTGCGGAACAATTCCTGGAAGTTCTCGCGAATCGTCGCGAACGTCTCGGCGAACAACTTGCGGCTGTCGGTGTTAATCTTATCGATGATTTCCTGCAACGATCGCTGTGCGGACGTGAGATCGTCGTGCTGAGTCTGTAATTCGGTGGCTCGTTTTTCGACTTCGGCCAACTCCTGTAATGCTTCGAGATTCACGCTCCCGAGTCGGCTTAATTTTTTGCGAAGATCGGCGATTTCTTCATTGATCGCGACCGGATCGCTGACATCGACCGTCGCCTTCCGTCCACTTTCATACAACTCCGCAAGTTCAAGTTGATAATCGTCGCGCAAACGATCGACGAGCACGTCGCGATTCTTGCGGAGATCGAGGACCGACATTTCACGCGAATGAGCCTCTTCCAGGCGTTCCTGATGTGCGGAACGGGCCGACTGTAATTGTTCACTGATGACGCGACGTTGTTCGCGCAATCGGTCTCTTACGGTGCCCCGTTCTGAAATCGCGGATTCCTGCGTTTCTTTATCGGCGAACGCGAACGACAGGATCGCACCGGCGCGCAGTGAAATTAAATCGCTCTCGGTTCGGCGTTGTCTCAATTCAATAACCTGGTGCTCCAGTCGCACCGCTTCTTCGCGACGTTGCAGCAATTCGGTCTCGACCTGGCGGAATCGTGTTTGCGCGTTCGTTAATCGTTCGCGAACTTTCGCGAGTGCGACCTGTGCGCTGGTGTGTTCCTGCTCGCGTTGAGCACGTTCGTGATCCCATTTGCGGATGGCGCGCTCCGTCTGATCGATGCGCGATTGCAACACCTGTACTGCCTGTTCCGCCTCGAACGATCGTCCGCGAGCCGCGATCACTTCCTGATCCAGCGATGATAATTCCGTTTCGAGGAAGCCGTACTCTTCCTGTGCCTGCTCGATTTCAACCTGCAAATCCTCACGCCGTTTTCGACGCAATGCGAGCTTCGTGTTCAGGTCGCCCGCCTGACTCGACAGACCATGAATCGCCTGTTCGAGTGACTGAATCGGCAACTCCAATGCTTCGCCGTCGGCGCGGAGCGACGCGAGATCGTCCTCCATCGAATGAATGCGATCGTCGAGTCCCGACGCCTCTAATCGCAGTTCGCGGAGTTCACTTTTTCGCGACAACAACCCCGTCTCGGCGTGGTGTTCTCCGACCGTTAGTGTGCCGTCTTCGTGCAGCAATTCGCCTGCCGTCGTGATGAACTGATATCCCGGCAATCGGTCCGCGAGTGCCCGCGCCGTAACCAGATCCTCGACGATGATCGTGCGACCCAACAATCGCGCCGGAAGTGCCGCCAACGATTTATCACTGCACGTCACCAGTTGATCCGCCGTCGTCCATTCACTTTGTGGCGATGGCGTTTCCTGTTCATCGATCAACGGCAGAAACGTTACGCGACTGCCGAACGATGCGGGTCGTTCCGCGAGCATCGCGTCCAATAAGTCCATGTCACGAACCAGGAACGATTGCGAGGCGTGTTCGCCGAGTGCAAGATCGATCAACGGCGCGACATCGCTCGGCACGGTCAGGAAGTCCGCGACCAGGCCCAATACCGTTTCGCCGAGGTTCGACGACTTCAGTTCGGCCATCACTTCACGCACGCCGGTGCCGAGTCCCTCCTGCGAAGCCTCCAGTTCTTCGAGCACCGAAATGCGCGACTGTAACGACGATTGTTCGATGTGCAGATTCGTCAGGAATGATGCCAACGCATCGGCTTGCTGACGGAGTTCGAGTCGTCGGTGTGACTGGTCCGCGAGTGCCTGGCGGGTGCCACGCAACTGATCCTGTAAGTTCGCATCGGTCTGCGCGAGGTCGGCTAAAATTAAGTCCAGTGAATCGAGTTCGCCGCGTGACGTGTCGATGCGTCGCTTCAATCGTTCGCCGCGTTGTTTGCCCTCATCGCTGCGACGCTGGAGATTTAATACTTCGTTCTTCGCCAACGATTCGCGGCGCACCGCGTCCATGTGTTGAGCACGATCCGCCTCGATCGCGCGGCGCAGATCGTCGAGTTGTTTTTTCGTCGCGGCCAATTCTTCGACGAGCGTTTGCGCCGATTCCTGCGATGCGGATACTTCACCCGTCACGCTTTCGACGGTGTGGCGTGCCTGTGCGACGGTTTCGATTAACAGCGCGATCTGTCCGCCGATCGCGAGCGAGCGTTTCGCGGCTTCGTGCCCATCGCGATCGAGTTCGCCGGATCGTTGGCGTTCGCTGTTCTGTGTCGCCTGTTGGGTCGCGATCGTCTGGCGGGCGTTGGCCAATTGTGATTCGTGCCGATGGAGCGTTTCTTCGGTCGTACTGAGTAATGTTTCGAGTTCGCCGAGTTCGCGTTGCCACGTTTCGGTTTGTGTGAGCGTCTCGGCGAGTCCCGATTTCGCGAGTTCGAGGATTCCCTCTTCGCTCTGCAATCGCTCACTGAGTTTGTGATACTCATCGAGTCCGAGCGAAACTCGTAGTTCCTGCAGTCGTGTCGTGAATTCCTGATATTTCTGCGCCTTCGATGCTTCGAGTCGCACTTTGCGCAACTGCTTATCGACTTCGAGCAAAATGTCGCGCAGTCGCTGGAGATTCTGTTCGACGCGTTCGAGTTTGCGCAGCGTTTCGATCTTTTTCGCCTTGAAGCGACTGATCCCCGCCGCTTCCTCGAAAATCATGCGTCGATCGTTCGTCGATGCCTGAAGCAACGCATCGACGCGGCCCTGTTCGATGATGGAGTACGCACCGCTCCCCGCACCGGAACCGAGGAACAAATCTTTAATATCTTTGAGTCGTGTGATTTGATTGTTGATCAGGTACTCACCCTGACCGTCGCGGTAGACTCGGCGCGTGATTTGAACTTCTTCGCCGTCGTAGTTGAGGACTTTTTTGGAGTTGTCGAACGTCATCGTCACTTCGGCGAGGCCGAGGCTCTTGCGCGACGTGGAGCCATTGAAGATGACGTCCGCCATCTCGCCACCGCGCAGACTCTTGGCGGACTGTTCGCCGAGAATCCAGCGCACGGCATCGACGATATTGCTCTTGCCGGAGCCGTTCGGTCCGACGATCGCGGTGATGCCCGACGGGAAGTCGAACCGCGTCTTATCGGCGAAGCTTTTGAAGCCGATCAGTTCGAGTCGTTTGAGCATGTGTTGGCTTCCGGACGTGCATCCACGGAATGGTTTCCAGGCGAGCGTCGAGGCGTAAGCCCGACGTGTTTCCCTCATTCACGTCGGGCTTACGCCTCGACGCTCGCCTGGAGAAATCACTGCTGCGACCCGTTCGGCACTTCCGCACCGGCCTGAATCACCGGCGGTGCGACGACCGGTTCCGTCAGGTTGCTCGAGGATGCACCGAGTTTCGCGAGATCCTGTACCGATTTCGCGTTCGGCATCGCATCGATTGCGAGCGTACAACTGAGACTCCTGCACGCATCAGCCTGACGCAACAGGTCGAATACGTCGTTGTACGTCGCGCCCATCTCGGCCATCGTCGTGATGACCGCACTCAACGCGAAGTCGCACTGCTTCGTCGATTTGCCCTTCGACACCGAGAATCGGCTCAGCGTCACCTGGCTGTCGGTTCGGCTCGCCGTGACGGTGAATTCCGGACCGACGACATAGGTGAAATCGCCGACCAGTTTTGGCGTTTCGCCGAACAGCACGATCTCCGGTCGAATCCCGCTGAGCACGTGGATCATGCCCGGCGATTGCGGGGCGATGCGGTGCAACCAGAACGAGTCCGCGAGTTTCTCCCCGCGTGAGATGTCGCTGCGCGGATCGAGCATTCGCAACGCACGGAACGCGCCGTAGCGAACCTCCGGCGTTTCGTGCGATAGCAGCACCATCAGTTCACGATGGCACTTCGCCTCGTCCAGCGAACCGAGTGCGGTCAGGCAGTACGCCTGCAAGTCCGATTTCTCGGTCGCCAGTTGTCCGAGTTCGGTCGTGCCGTCGGTCTGACCGAGGTACGTGATCGCTTCGGCGGTCGCGAATCGCACCAACGGGAATCCGCTCTGCAATCCCGGTTTTAATGCCGGGAGCGATGATGCGCCCAACGCTTCGAGTCGCAGCGAAGCCTGCAACGTCGTCGCAGGGTCGAGCACCTGTTCTTCGAGCTTGTAGCGATACGGACTGTTCTCGCCGATCACCGGCAGCGGGATGGCACACACGACACGCATGAATCGCGGCATGTTCAGTCGATACTGTGGCGGGACGACGACGCTGATGATTTCTTTCGTCTTCGCGACCGCGATCTTGTCCGCTCCGAAGCCGGTGCCGGAGAACGTCTGATTGACGCGGGCTTCGACCTCCATCGACACGCGGGCACGTTGTTGTTCGAGGTTCAGCGAAAGGAATAATGGTCGATCTTTCATGCAGCGACCACATCCCCACACGAACGCTTTGCGGGTGCTGAGCGGTTCATCCTTCGGCGGCGGGACATCCTCTACCTCGGCGTTCTTCGGCCCCTTGATCGGTAACGGCAACATGAGCGGCCCTTCGACCTTCACGAGCACGTCGCCGAGCATGAGTTTGTCGGGGCGTCCTGTGGCCATGTGGCCGGGGTTCAGATTGCTGGCGGTGTTGTAGTCGAACAGCACGGTTTCCGTGAGGTATCCGCCTCGCAGACTGCTCGCAGAAGCCTGCGGCGGGACTTCGACGATCACGTCGATCGGATCGCCTTTTCGCGCACCCGGCGGAATCACGCCCGACACCAGGACGATGGCGTGATTTTTCGAGTCAAGAATCTGTTTGATGTTCGGGATGTTGCGCTTTTTGAGTTCGACTTCCATCATACTGCGATAGGTACCGAGCGGTTGCGCACCACCCGTACCATCGAGGTTGATGACGAGTCCGACCCCGCTGACGGGAACCGGCTGCGTGTTGGCGAACGCGGCCACATCGCCGATCGTGAGGACATCGGGTTTGGACGTTTCGGGCAGATCGTCGGACTGTGAGCGTGCCGTTTTCGTGGAGAGGCACCCCGTCAGCGCGAGACATCCGAAAAGGAAGATTGGCAGACGGTACATGAAGGCCCCCCATTGCGATCACACGCATTGCGAGCGTTTCGCGTCCCTCTCTCCCCCGAGAGTGGGACGCCGACTCACGTCGCGTGTCGGAATTCCTGCCTTGTTTTCGTTCGTGAAGCGGGACAGATAGACGCGATCACGAAACGAGTCAAGCCGGGATCGAACGTCGGTGGGCGGAATTTTACTGTCAAATATCGGTCCGTGGGGAGTTGTTCAAAGTAGGCGTCCTGCGAAGTTCAAATGGGGAATCGATATGAAGCGATGGGTGATGCTGTCGGCGATGTTGCTGGGATTCGGCCTGGTGTCGAGCGTGGTGTCGGCGGACGAGCCGAAGGAAGTCCCGTTCCCAAAGCAGGATATGACGAAAATCGCGGAGATGTTCAAGAAGCTCGATCTGAACGGCGACGGTAAACTCTCGCTCGAAGAGTTCTCGAAGATGGAACTCCCCCAGGGCGGACTCGGAGTCGGTGGCGATAAGGGCAAGTTCGGTAAACTGGACCCCGAACAACTCAAAAAGCTGAAAGAAAAGTTCGGCGACAAGTTCGGGAAGATCGACCCCGAGAAACTGAAGATGCTCAAGGAAAAGTTCGGCGACAAATTCGGGAAGATTGATCCCGATAAGCTGAAAGATCAGAAGAACGAAGACAAGTGAGACAGACTCGGTTCACCATTCACGGGATCGCGGGTGGTGAACCCGAGGAATTGGAATGTGGACATCCTCAAGTTCCGATTCGCTACTGTGCGCGTCCGAGTCCGAACTGATCGCCGACGCGCACCGGGACGCCATCTTTCCAGTGAATCTCGATCACCTTTTCACTGTGAACCTCGCGTCCCTTTTCGTCCTTCAGCGCGACGATGATTTTCTTCGTCTTCGGATCGATCACTTCGCCGGTCGATGGGTACGCGAATTTGCCGTCGAGCGAGAACGTCACCCACCCCGGTTGTTCACGCAACGCGATCGAGTGCGTCTGTTTCGGCGGCATCATCGTCGTATCGAAGACGTGTAAGTGGTTATTATGTCCGTCACACAGCCAGACTTCGCGTTCGTCCGGGGTCAGGCCGATGCCGTGACTCGGACAACCGTGGCGTTTCACCGGTCCCTTCTCGAAGCCGGTCACTTCGACGCGATGGAGTTTCTTGCCGGTCGTGATGTCGCCAATCTCAAAACCGAGGAGATCGTTCACATTCACGAAGCATCGCGTCTGAGCGGCGTTGACCGTGAACGGTCGAATCGGTGCGGAGAACGGGCCGACGGTTTTTAAGATTTGGTGCGTCTTCGTATCCGCGACTGTGAGATGAGGCGATTTTAAGCCCGCGAGGTACATCTTCGATCCGTCGATCCCGCAGACGGTATTATGTGCGCCGCTCTTCGTTTCGATCGTCGCTTTCACATCGCCCGTCGCGCCATCGACGACGTTCCAGATGTCTTTCTCAAACGACGGGACGTAGAGGAACTTTCCATCGGGCGTGATCGACATGCGATCGCAACCGGACGGGAGTGCTTTTTCCCACAATGTTTCCTGAGTGATCAGATCAACACAGTAAAGTTTAACCGGCGTGGTGAAGTAGAGTTTCCGCGTCGATGCGCAGGCACAGATGCCTTTGATGTTGGCCGGTGATGCGTCGCGGCTGTGCGGCGTTTCGATGCGTCGGACGAATGCGTGATCGTGATCGATGTCGAAGACGAGGATGCCCGCTCCGCCGAACTCCAGGTAGTTGCGAATGCCGGGAGCGGCGACGTAGAGGTATCGTCCGTCCTTCGGCGCGGCGATGGAGTGCGACGCGGACGCGAACAGCATCAGCGAAGCGAGAGTGAGTCGGAACATGGAGAGATTCCGTGGTGAGTTGCCAGGGCGATTCGAGTGCGGTACACTGCCGATGCCGATCTCGCACGATCAGACGGTTTCGGATACGTTATATGCCGATCAAAATCATCTGTCCCAACCCCGAGTGCAACACGTCCTATCGCGTCGATGACGACAAGATCGGACGTTCGACGCGCTGCAAAAAGTGCGGAACGAAATTCTCGATCACCGCCACCGAAGCCGACCCCTCATCCGCTCCTTCCACTCACGGTCTGACGTTTGAACGACTCGATGAACTGACATTGGAAATGGCGTTCGGTCGTTATCGAATCCTGCAATTGCTCGGCAGCGGTGCGATGGGAACCGTGTACCTCGCGCTCGACACGGTCCTGGATCGACAGGTGGCCCTGAAGATTCCACAGTTCTCGTCGTCCGACGGACCGGAGGTGATCCAGCGATTCTACCGCGAGGCGAAATCGGCCGCAGGACTGGATCATGTGAACATCTGCCAGGTGTACGATGTCGGCGAAATCGACGGATTGCACTATCTGACAATGGCCTACATCGAGGGGAAGACGCTCGACCACTACATCAAAACGGTCCGCATCGAGCAGTATCACGCGGCCAACATGGTGAAGACGATCCTGTTCGCGATGGAGGAATCGCACCATCGCGGGGTCGTGCATCGCGACTTAAAACCGGCCAACATTATGGTGAGTCAACGCCGCAGTCTGGTCATCATGGATTTCGGTCTGGCGTGGCGGGCGGCGTCTCAGGATCCACGAATCACCGAAACGGGCAGAGTGCTCGGAACGCCAGCCTACATGAGTCCCGAACAGATCGAGGGCGATACGCAACGGGTCGGTCCGTTGAGCGATTTGTACAGCATCGGCGTGATCCTGTTTGAATTGCTCACCGGAACACTGCCATTTCAGGGGCCGTTAATTTCCGTGATGATTAAAATCAAAACGGAAGCACCGCCGCCGCCGCGATCATTCAACGCGAACATCGATCCGGCACTGGCCGACATCTGTCTCCGGGCGATGGCGAAGGATCCGGCGGATCGATTCCGTTCGTGCCGTGAATTCGCGGATACACTGGATCAATGGATGCTCGCGTACCGGAACCGGGCGCACACACCGACGGCGAACGTCGGCTCGGAACGGACGACATCGGATACACAGACGACATTTGAATTCGATGACGCTCCCCCTTTGGAGAAGAAAAAATCTTCGGTCCCGTGGCGGCCCACATGGGTCTACCTCGTGGTGGCCCTGTACGTCGGATTGCTGGGGATGATTACGTTCATGCCGTTACTCGCGACGGTGTATTCCTCGGCTGCTCAATCGTGGAATCATACGATTCTCAATCTGGTATCGGGCGTCATTTTCGCCGGGTTCATGTTATTCCTGGGCGGCTCATTGTTGTACATTCCGATCTCACTCCATTGGGATCGGCCGGTCACTCAGAGGTCGATCATCTTTCCCATCATCGGTTCCGCGACGGCGGCGATGATGCTGTTTAGCGGTGGGGCCATGGCTTTCCACGAGGGCATCTTCGGTGGTGAGGAGGAGAAAAACGGGGTGATCGTGGGGATCCTGTTCCTGATCGCGACCGGAGCCGTCTGGCTGGTGTGGGTCGTCGTATTCGGGATGCTCTCGCACTCACTCGATCCGATGAGTCTGAGCAACCGTATGTACCGGACGTTGCTCATGGGGAGCGTCCTGGAATTGTTCGTCGCGATCATGTCTCACATCGTCGCCAGGCGACGGAGCGAATGTTGCGCGGGGATCCCCTCGGCGATCGGGATCGGCGTGGGATTCATCGTCATGCTGGTGGCACTCGGTCCGGCCGTGTTCTTCCTGTTCCATCGCCGATTTAAACAGGTGTACTCCAACACACGAAAGAAGACTCCCGACACACGGAGTGAATAACGGGGTTTCGCGATTGCCTTCCCCTCGACCCACTGCAATAGTGATATCATAGCATTTTCACCCTTGCGTCGGGGCGGCGACAGAAAATGATCGACACGCAAATCACTGAACCTGAAGGTTCGTCCGTCAATGGAACGACGGAATCCATCCGTCGCCCGGCGGCATTGCGACGGCTTCGCGTTCGCGATTTCAGGCGAATTGAATCAATCGATGTGGAATTCCCTGTCGATTGTCAGGTCGTGTGCTTCGTCGGCCCCAACGGCAGCGGAAAATCGTCGTTGCTGTCGATCCTGGTGGACAGTTTGTGTCAATTGACGTCCGAATCGCGGATCGATTCGACCTCTCCCGGATCGGGGGTTCATCGAACAACGATCGCTTCGGAAATCCGACCGACGGCGACAGCAAGCCTTATCGCCAGCGATTGGAATTTCGATGGCGAGGAATTCTCACATCGACTCGTGGTCAAACGGAGTCAGGAACGCCGAGATCCGGCACTCCTGTTTCCTGATGTTTCCAATCTCAACGGATCACCTTTCTCACAGGATCAAATTGGGTTCGGGAAGTGGATGCCTTCGAGTCAATTTGGCGATCCGATTCCGCAATGTATCCTCGTTTACCGACCCGCTGACCGATACGAGGTTCCGGCTTACGAAGAACCTCGGGACCGGACGGTTTCTTTGGCACCACAGGAGTTCCATTCGGGGCGTCACGCATTCCCCGTTCGGATTCGGACCTGGGGCGATTCACTGGAACGGTTTTTGAGTTCCCTCCAGCTCGAAACGGCGACCGGATCGCATCACGCGAAATTCACTCTCGACAAGTGGAACTCGATTTATCAGGAATTGACAGGAAGCGAATTTCGCACGGGTCTGACTTCGTGGCCCTATCCCCGCATCGGACCGGAATACTATCCCCAGATGTCCAGTTTGTCGGCGGGTGAGCTGGATGTGCTGGTGACGGCCGCTGTCATTCTTTCCCAGAATCTCGGGTTGCGGACGGAATTCAGCGATCCGACAGTCATCTGTAATGGCATCGTTTTCATCGATGAAGTCGATGCGCATCTGCACCCACAATGGCAACAGAAGGTGATGCCGATCCTCACACGGCATTTTCCGAGCATCACGTTCGTCATCACGACTCACAGTCCGTTCGTGTTGCGATCAATGGAACGTGAAAAATCGCGGGTTGTCCGGCTTCCCGATGGATACGACTTTGATACCGATTTCACTGCCTGGCAGATCGATGACATCCTGAGTGCCGTGTTTGAAGTCCCGGCGCTATGGAGTCTGGAAGTTTCTGCGAATCTGGACCGACTGCGACTGCTGCTCAAACAAGAATACCAGTTCAGTCAGGCGCTGGCATTGTTCCGCGAACTCAACGCCCGTGACTCTGGGGGGCTGCGGGCCGAATTACGACGACTTGCCGCCTTGTACGCCTCCGACAAATTCATCGATACCATCACTCGGGGAGTGACGGATGCGAACGGTTGATCGAACTTCGGTGCCGTGCCCGGTGGTTCTGGAACCGACCTCAACGGTCGCGAATGTCGCAAAATACGCGGTGGCAACCGATCCGAATCGGGTCAACAAAAACTGTACGAATCTCCGACCGTCGTTCAGGTATTGAAACAACTGTACCATGACAAATGTTCGCTGTTTGAGATCAAGGCACTGTACGACCAGGACGACAATCGAGTTTATCCCGACGTGCGACCGACTCTCACGACCCTGCCGTCGTGGAAACACAGAAAAAGAATCGCATCATCGATCATCGCCATGAATGTGTATTGGTCAGGTCCGAGGTGGTAGTAAAACGTCAGATCGTGCGGGGGATCATCGGAATGCGATGGCTTCCCCAACAACTTTTCGACCTGCTCAATTGTCATTCCTTCGAGTCGGTGACGCGCGAACAAGTCCGCCAACATGTCGAGTCGCCGACCATGTCCCTGATCCGCCTTCCATTCCTCGGAATCGAAGGGGATCGCGTTCTTCCATGCCTGATACTCCGGTTCGCCGAAGACGATGTATCCCATCAGCCCGCACGGCAAAAGCAGAATCGCCGTAACGATCGCAAGAGCTATGGTATGTCGTCGATGTTCGGTCATTGGTGAACTCTCGGAACCTCACTCGATCTCGCAACCCAACACAACGCAGATGCTCGGGGTCAGGATCGAGTCCATTGCTTTCCACCTGCTCACCTGCGATACTACCACCATACGATTCGCTCCCGCCAAGATGATCCATCATGAACATCCCAAA
>Ga0105044_10009222_pt1 | contig 13515 bp, 8 predicted proteins | sample MAT01_FD_78092 | JGI IMG/M metagenome (GOLD analysis project Ga0105044, IMG submission 78092) | Freshwater microbial communities from Lake Fryxell liftoff mats and glacier meltwater in Antarctica - MAT-01 | ecosystem: Environmental > Aquatic > Freshwater > Ice > Liftoff microbial mat | place...
CCACCTGCATCCTCGTCTGCGGCGCCGGCGATCGTGGGCCGGCTCCTGGCAACCGAGGCAGGCGCTGCAGAAGCCGCGGATGGTTCAGCCCCCCGGGTGCTGGGCACCCCTTCTGCGCCTTGCAAGGAGCGCACCTCGACCCGGCCCGGCACCGCCTTGCCGCTGGCTGACAGCCTCTCGGCCAAGCGCTGACGCAGCCGCTCCATCGGATCTGCACCGGCCTGGGCGGGTGCAGGCTGCCGGGCGGCGGTGGGCGGGGCAGTGGAGGAAGTGGGAGACGGGGAAGAAGTGGAAGAAGTGGGGGGAGCAGCAGCGGCTGCTGGCGCATCTGAAGCACGAACTGGCCCAGACCCGAAGGCCAGGAGCAGCAGCCCGCCCATGAACCCCCAAACACCCAGGCAAACCCTCGGCAGCGGCGAGATGCTCAAGTACCGACGCGATCCGAGTCGGCCAAGCACTGGCCAGGCAAAAAGGCGAAGCCGGCCAGACGTGTCAAAGCCGGGAAGCGGGCCAACGTGGAGGCAAGGTTTTGTCAACATCCTGTGCCCGATATCGGCGGCTTGCGGCTCGACTTGACCCGAGTTGATCCGAGTTGAGGCCATCAGCCGAATTCAGGCGCCTGCCATGCTTGCGGCATACATCCGGCATGCACTCGGCATACACCCGGCATGCAGCGAGATCAGCTGCCTTTGCCCCAGGACAGTGGCTTCAGCCGCGGTTTGACCCACCACCAGGCCAGCAGGCCGATCATGAGCATGCCAAACGACGCCAGCGCCAAGGCGGCGGTGGAATGCATGACCAGCGGCACCAGCACCCCGGCCACTGCAGCGTTGGCCAAGCTGCCCACGCAAGCCTGCACCGAAGAAGACATGCCGCGCCGCTCAGGAAAAACATCCAGCGCCAGCAGCGTGACCACCGGCACCATCAACGCCCAGCCAAATGAAAACACTGCGATCGGGATCAGCGCCCAAGCCACATGAGGCGGCAGCAGCAGGTTGAGCACTACATTGACGATGGAAGTCGCCAGCATGATCACAAAGCCATGTCTGATCTGGCGCTGTGGCTGGATGCGCCCGGCCAGCCGGCCCGACCACCAGGCGCCCCCCATGATGCCGCTGACCGAGAGCATGAAAAACCAAAAAAACTGCCCCGGCGCCAGTTGCAGGTGCTGGCCCAGAAACGCGGGTGCCGCCAGCACGTACAAGAACATGCCGTTGAAAGGGACGCCGCTGGCCAGCACCAACGCGACGAAGCGCGGCTCACGCAGCAACTGCCCATAGCCCTGCATCAGGTGGCCGACCGAAAAGGGTTGCCGGGACGCCTCGTACAGCGTCTCGGGCAGCCAGCGCCAGATGGCAAGGCTGAGCGCAGCACCCAGCGCCGCCAGCAGCCAGAAGATGCTGTGCCAGCCCAATGATTCGAACAACAAGCCCCCGAACAATGGCGCGATCGCAGGCGCCACGCCGAAGTAGATGGTCACTTGCGACATCACCTTTTGCGCGTCTGCAGGCGCAAACATGTCGCGGATGATGGCGCGTGAAATCACCATACCGGCGCCTGCCGACAAACCCTGCAGACCACGGAAGACGATCAACGAAGTGATCGAGTCGCTGAGCGCGCAGCCCACTGATGCCAATGTGAACACGACAATGCCCACCAGCACCACCGGCTTGCGGCCCAAACTGTCGGAAATCGCGCCATGAAACAGGTTCATCAACGCAAAACCCAACAGGTAGCTGGACAGCGTCTGCTGCATCTGTACCGGCGTGGCGTTGACACTGCTGGCGATGCCGGCAAAGGCCGGCAGGTAGGTGTCGATCGCAAACGGGCCCACCATGCCCAGACAGGCCAGCAGCAATGCCAGCGTCCAGCGTGGGCCGCGCCACAGGGTGGCAGCGTCAGGGTTCATGGCAGCAAGGGTGGCCGATCCGATGCACACACAGTGCTGACGACATCCTTGTTCTTAAAACCCTGAGTGTAGTGATGATGTTGGGGGGCTGCTCCAATCCGGGCATGAACGGATCACCCACACCACCTTCCTCCCGCCGCTTCTTGCTGCAAGCTGGGCTGATGAGTTGCTTGAGCCCTGCATGGACCCGGCCGCTGGTCGCAGGCATCGGCGCCGCTGCAGGCAGTGCTGCAGCCGCTTCAAACCCGGCTCAAGCTGCAGCAGCCGCGCCTGACACTTCAGCCGACCCGGGCCCCGCGTTGGCGCCGATGTCCGACGGGCCCTTCTATCCGCCCCGCTCGTGGCGCGAACGTTGGGACGACTGGGACGCCGACCTGACCCGCGTACGACGCAACAACAGCGAGCAGCGTGCGCGTGGCCAATGGCTGGGCCTGGAAGCGCGTGTGCTCGACAGCCAGGGCAAGCCGCTGGACAACGCCGAGGTCGAGATCTGGCAATGCGACGCGTTGCAGAGCTATCACCACCCACGCGTCAACGTGCAGCCAACACAAATCGACAGCGGGTTCCAGGGTTTTGGCGCCACCCGCAGCGACCGCCAGGGCCAATTGCGCTTCTTGACCATCAAACCAGTGCCCTACCCCGGGCGTACACCGCACATCCACGTCAAGCTGCGACATGCCAGTTTTGGCGAGCTCAGCTCGCAGCTGTTCGTGGCTGGCGAGGGCGATAACGCCGGCGATTTTTTATGGCGTCGGCTCAACGCCCAGCAGCAAGCGGCACAGACGATGCAGTTGCAGCCAGCCGCTGCCGACAGCGGTTTGCGCTGGATGGCGCAGCAAGTGCTGCGCGTGCCGGCTTGACGGAGCCCCCTGACCTGCCGCTTCGCGTCAGTCCCCCCGAGGGGGATGAGGAAACTTGGGGCGGCCCGGCGTTTCCTCGTGCGCCCGCAAAGCCCGCAGACCCGAAAAAAGTGTGAAGTGGGCCGATAGGCCGGATTCTGTGCAGCCCAGCGCCTTGCGGCGCCAAACCGTGACCGCCATTCCTCTGGGCCGAGAGTCACCTCTCGGCTCGGTGCTACCTACCCGCACACTCCTCGGGCCGAGTCAACGTGTGCCTACTTGGTATTGCTGCGCGTAGAGATTGCCCGTTTCACCCGTTGCCGAGCTTTGCTCCGCAACGACTCGTCTCTGTTGCTCTGATCCTCACCTCGCGGTGGACAGCCGTTAGCTGCTGCGCCGCCCTGTGCAGTCCGGACCTTCCTCCCGTGCCGTGTTTCCACGCTTGCACCGGCGGCGGTCTGGCCCACTTCACCGATACATTATCGGCGGCTGGGTCGATTCTGGGCGCAGTTCATACAACCCGCGGCCCGACCCAGCACTTTGCAATGGCGCTGAGCGACTTGTGCCCTGATAGTTCGTTCCGTCAAACTGGTTACAAATGAAATCGATGCGTTCGTTCGTCAGGCTAGGCGCGAACCACAGTCATGGCCGCAGCTGTGGCGTGGATTTGCAACGACGCATGGCGGACGAAGGCGCGATTTCATGTCACGGGTTTGGCGGAACGGACTACTGGACTGCTCGGCCGTGAAGTTCCGCCCATCACACCTTCAGCGCTGTCTGGCCTCAAGCCCGGACACGCCAAGCCCCAGAGGCCAGGCATGTGGACATTTGCCCGCGCTGCTTGTGGTGTGCAGTCTGACGTTGAGCATGCTGACGTCGCTGCCAACCCAGGCGCGACCCGCCCACCCCGATCCAACCGGGATGACCCCATCCGGCGCTTTGCCGACGCTGGACGGATGGCCCCGGCCCAGCGAGCCACCGCTGGAGCGTGGCCCTGTGTTGCCGGAACACGTCGAGCGCTGGCGCAAGGACGCCAAGGCGATGGAGTATGGCGAGCCGGGTTTCGCGCGTGACCCGGTGCGGGCTGCAGAGCTGTATTGCCGCGCGGCACGGCACGGTGACGCAGAAAGCCAATTCAGCCTGGCCTGGATGCTGACCAACTCACGCGGCATCGAGCGCGATGAAGCGCAGGCGGCGCACCTGTTTGCTGCCGCGGCAGAGCAAGGCTATGTGCAAGCCGCCAACATTCTGGCGCGCATGGGGCCGCCGCGCGGTGATCTGCCGGCTTGTCTGCGCTCGCCCGATGAAGACAAGGCGCTGCTGGCTGCCGCTGCTGCTGCTGCTGCTGCGACGGCTCTATCCAGGTCTGCGGCTGCCGATTCGACGCCAGTGGGCGGCGGGCGCAATGACCCAGCCGGCGGCAGCTTGCGGGGTAGCGCAAGAAGCGCCCCTGTGACCGCAGAGTCAGGAGCACCGTCAGCAGCACAGTCAGGCGTACGGTCAGGCGCACGGTCAGACCATCAGTCCGGCACGCAATTCAGCACACAATTCGGCAACCTGGCCAGCCCCCCACCGCCCCCGCGCGGCGCGCCCGAAGCGCTGGTGCGCTTTGTGCGTTTGTTGGCGCCGCAATATCAACTCGAGCCGCATCTGGTGCTGGCCTTCATTGCCACCGAGTCGAACTTCGACGCCCAGGCGGTCTCGCCCAAGAACGCGCAGGGCTTGATGCAGCTGATCCCGGGCACCGCTGCACGCTTTGGCGTGCGCAAAATCATGGACCCGACCGAGAACGTGCGCGGCGGCATGGCCTATCTGCGCTGGTTGATGGCCCGCTTCCAGGGCGACGTGGTGCTGGTGGCTGCCGCTTACAACGCCGGTGAAGGCGCGGTGGAACGCTATCTGGGCGTGCCCCCTTACGCCGAGACCCGCCAGTACGTGTGGAAGATCGTCTCAGGCAGCGGTGGCATGCTCAACCACGGCTTCGACCCCAGCGTGACGGCGGTGTCGGATCAGATGCCGCTGATGCGCAGACCCTGGAAGCCGCGCTGAGACTGGGCTGTGCTCATGGCTCACCACGCTGCTCTTCGGCGGCTGGCCCGGAACCTGCGGCACTCCGGAAAGAACACCAGCAACAGCGCCACGGCATACAGCAGGCTCCCCCACAACGAGGCGATCACCAGCCCCCAGACGTCGCTGCCCAACGGCCACACCCACAGGCCCGCCGTCATCATCGCGGTGGCCGCCGCAAGGCGCAAGGTGTAGTTCCAGGGCCAGCGAAAGCCCAGGTGCCGCTGTGCCAGCCACATGCTGACGGCCAAGGTGGCCAGCGAGCCCAGCGCCTGACCGATGATGGCGCCACGCACGCCGTCGTAGATCAGTCCCACCAGCGACAGCAGAGCGCACAGGACAATCTCGAACACATCCAGCTTGGCCAGCATGCCGATCCTGCGCTCCAGCACCATCAGCTGGTCGGTGGTGTGCATGTGCAGGTTGCGCAGCGCGCCGGCCAGCACCGACAGCATCAGCAGCTCGCTCGTCACTTGCTGGTATTCCTGGGCAACAAACAGCTTGACCAGTGGCGGGCCCAGCAACTCCAGCGCTGCGGTCACCGGCATCAGCACCCCGACCATCATCGCCGCATTCAAGCTCAGCTGGCCCAGCGCTTCATCGCGCTTGTTGGCGTCGAGCAAGCGCGCCGCCAGCGGGAACGACGCGGTGGTCACCAAGGTGGCCGCCACCGCAGCACAACGGCGGCCCAAAGACCAGCCGACGATCATCAAACCCAGCGCGGCGGCGCCCGAGTGCCACTGCACCAAGTAGCGGATGTAGTTCTCGGCCACCCACCCCAATGCCGACAGGCCCAACACCGGCCCACCAAAGGCCCAGGCAGCGCGCAGCAGCTCTGCATCGGGCCTGGGCAACTTCCACACCAAACCCAGGGCAGGGATCGCCAGCACGATGCCCAGCGCCTGGGCCAGCGCGTAGGCCCACAGCAAGGCATTGGCGGTGGGCCCCACATGCTGCATGGCCAGCCAACCCAGCAGCAAGCCACCCAGCGGGCCCGCACACTGCAAGAGGGTGTAAGCCGCAAAGGATGACTGGGCGCGTGCTCTTTCTGCGTAGTGGGCACTTGCAGCCTTGCTGGCGAAAAAGGCTGCGATGGCCATGGCGCTGTTGGCCCAGCCATGCTCTCCCGGCAAGAACAGGGCCGTCACCGCAGCCACCCCTGCGCTCATCGCCAAGCCGCAGAGCACGACACTGTTTTCGGTATGCAGGAAGCGCAGCCTGGCCGCAGCATCGTTGTCTGGCGGCAAACTGCGCAGCGTGTAGATCGCAAACCAGCCCAGGCAACCCAGGTAGGCGATCTCCTGCGTCACAGTCACGAGCGTGAACAGCCCCATCTCCTCGGGCGCCAGATAGTGGGTCCACAGGATGATCGAGGCCAGTTGCGCCAAGGGCGCAAAGAGTTGCGCCGGCAGGTACTTGAGGGTGTGGCTGATCAGCATGATCAGCCCGGTCGCTCGCCGCCCGGCGCACTCAAGGCATTTGGGCCGACATGGTGGCGAGACTGCGCGCCCCGCAGGCCGTCCAGCAATTGGCGCCAGGCCGTGCAGGCAGCCGTGTCTGTGAAGCGTGCTGCATGGGCTCTCGCTCCCGCCGGCAAAGCCGGGTGGTCCAGGGCTTGCATCAAGGCGCCTGCCATTGCAGCAGGGTCGGCCACCGGCACCAGACTGCCGAAACGCCCGCCGTCCAGGATTTCGCGCGGGCCCACCGGGCAGTCGGTGCTGACCACTGGTGTGCCACTGGCCAAGGCTTCGATCAGCACATTGCCAAAGCCTTCGTACTGGGAGGCCAGAGCAAAGACCGTCGCCGCCTGCATCCAGGCTCTGGGCTTGCTGATGCGACCGGGCAGAGCCACCACCTCGTCCAGACCCAGCTCGGCCACCAGACGCTGCAACATGCTGCGCGCCGGGCCTTCGCCGGCAAGCAGCAGGCGCGCTTGCGGCCGTTGCCCGTGGACTTGCAGAAAGGCCCGCAGCAGCGTCGGAATGTCCTTCTCTTCGCTCAGCCTCGACACACTCAACACCACCTGCAGTCGCTGGTCCTTCAGCCAGGGGTGCAGTGGGGTGCCAGCATCACCGCCATCAGGCGCTGCAGAAGTGGCGCCTTCAGGCCAGGCCGTTTCATCGTCCAACACCGGGTTGGCGATGGTGTGCAAACGCAGACCCGGCCCCACCAGGCGCTGCAGATCATCCCGCACGCCCTGCGAGACCGCGACCACCGCATCGGCCCGCGGGTAAGCCCAGCGCACCAAGGGCGGCAGCACGCGATAGCGCAAATTGCCCTGACGCTGAATCTGCAGCGACAGTGGTGCATGCTCGCTGATCACGCAGCGGCAGTCGCTGCGGGCCCAGGCGCGGGCGGCCACGGCGGCGACGTTGGTGTGCGGGAAGGCGCTGAGCAACCAGTGTGGCCGCCGCTGCTGCGGCCCACGCAGCCAGTTTGCCAACACGCGCACGCTGCCCAGACTGCCGAGTCGGCCGTTGCGATCCAGCTCGACCACCCCCAGTTCGGCCGGCACCACCAACTCGGCTTGCTGCAGCGTGTGGACCAGCAGATCGACCTTCAGGCCGCCTCGGGCCAGCCCGGCGGCGAGACGCAACATCGACAGCTCGCCGCCCCCGGTGCGCAAATGCGGAATCAACACGGCCACCCTGCCCGCATCTTGACTGGCCCGGGCTTGCACTGCTGTCATGGCGCAGCAGTGCGGCCCAGACGCCGCCGCACTTTCCACCACACCACCGATGGGCTGAAGACGTAGCGCTTGCCATCGATCAGCGTGCGTTCGCCCCAGGCACTGAGGGTGTGCAGGCCGTCCGGGCAAGGCCCATTTGGATCCGGCACCAGGCTGCGCACCGGCTCTTCTTCAAATTCCGTGGCAGTGAGTTTGCGAATCCTGTAAATCTGCACCGCTGCGCCATAAGCGCCGAGACAATTCTGCCCTGGCCGATACAACGCGCCCTGGTGCAACAACATGCCACCTGCCATGCGGGCACCACCAATGTCGATCTTGACCGGATTGCGCGGATGCGGCGTCCACGGCCCCTGCAATGAAGGCGCACTTTGCAGGCACAGGTTGTCCATCTCGCCAACGTCGATGTCGGTGTAGGCCAACCAGAACAGCCCCTGCCACTCGAACAACACCGGGTCGGCCGCCGCAATGCCTTTGAGCGTGGCTGCGATCGGGTGCCACTGCCCTTGGGCGTCGACTTCGTGGATCACGCATTCCCGCAGGGCTGCGGTCTCTGCAATGCCCAGCAAGCGGCCGTCGATCTGCACCAGCAGTGGAAACGAGGCATGTTTGCCGGCGCCCATCGGCAACACCTGGCGCTGCAGCACTTCGCCATCGGGGCCGAGCGCCAGGCTCTCGATCTGGCCCAGGCCTGTCAATTCGCTGTAGTACTCGCACACCAGGTGGTCATGCTGCAGCCCCAGACCCATCGGGTCGGCCCAGTAGCCCAGGCCCGGCGGCGTGGACAACCAACGTGGCGGCGGCATCGGATCGCCCTGCAACAACCGGTGCACAGGCGCATCGACAACACCGATGCGCCACTCTTCGCGCAACAGCCTGGAGCGCTGGACCGCCCGCCAGGCGCGCCAGGCGCCAGCCCAGCGGCAAGCCCAGACCTGCGGTGCCGTCAGCGGCTGCGCGGCCGACACCGACCGGGCATCCGGGCTCCCGCTGCCGACCGGTGTCGTGGACGCGGCCGCACCCAAGTCTTGCCGCCTGATCTGCTCCAACAGCAGTACCAGGGCCCGAGCCAACACCGTGCCGCTTTCAGCCCAGCGGTGACCCGCTGCCAGTCTGGTTTGGTGGCTGCGCTGCCAGCGCCGCTCACCCAGCCACTGCCACAACACCAAACCGACGCCGCGCCCAGCCGTGATGTCGTGCAGCAAGGGCCAGCGGGGATGCAACAGCCGGCCCTGGTCATCTGTCAGCAGGAAGGCAGTCGGCCTCAAGGCGCCGCCGGCAGATGGGTCTGCTTCAGGGGTGGAGGACTCCAGTTGCAACAACGCCGCTGGCTGCGCCGAATCGGAGGCCAGCCCAGCAGCAGACTGGCGCTGCAGCATGTCAAACGCACGCTGCAGCCAGGCCGGCGCAGCGAGGGCTGGATCCAGTTGCCAGCGCACCGGCTGGAATCCAGCCTGGGGGTCCGCAGCGGGCGCGCCTTCAGTCGGACCCAGGTTGCGCAAGACGCTGCTCACAACCAAAGCACCGCGTTTGCCAACGGCCCACAGCGCTGGCTGGGGTGCCAGTGCAACAGCAGCGAGATCCAGCGAGGATCACAACAGCCGTGGCTCACAGCCAGCGATAGAGCCGAGCAGGCAAATGAAAGCGTCGCTTGTTCAGCACCGTGCCCAGCACGCGGGCTCGCACCGCGTCCAGGTTCTGCAGCAACTGGCTGACCACGGGTGCCCGGGTGCGCGCCGCCTCCACCACCACCACCACACCGTCGCACAAAGGCGAGATTTTCAGCGCAGCGTCCGAGCTCTCAGCGGATTCGATGTCCACCACCACCAGCTCGAAACTCTCACGCAATGCACGCCACAGTTCAGAGCTGGCCACCAGGTTCCAGGACGCACTGCGCTTGCCATCGGCCCGCACACCCAGCGCAGCTTCGGTGTAGCCATAACTCTGCTTGTCAAAAGCATCACCCATGCGTTCGCCGTCGCGCACGGCGTCGATCACGCTGGGCCGGCTGCCAGCGGGCGCGGCCGTGCTCAGCAGCAACACATTGCGCCCCATCGCCTCGGCGTTGGACTGTGCAAAGGCGCGCGCCACCGTGCTCGTGCCTTCGCCGCTCTTGCTCGATACGAAGCCGATGATGCGCGAGCGCCTGCCCGGTGCCTGGGCGTCGATGCGGGCCACCAGATCGGCGATGGCGCGCTGTTGCAGGGGTGAACTCATGGGGCCTCCAGTATCGCCTTCCGGCGCCAGGCGGGTTTCAACGAAGATCGAAGGCACCACGGTGGCGGCGGGTGCAGGTTCTGCTCGGGCAGCGCGCTCGGCGCTGCGCCGCGCGCCTCCCAGCAGTGCGCCGCTGCGCAGCGTCGCCCACAGGAATGCCGTGTTGGACGACAGGTAGCGCCACCACAGGCGGCCGGGCTCGGCAGACAGCCGGTGCAGCCACTCCAACCCGTAGCTGCGCATCCAGCGCGGCGCCCGCGACACCTTGCCGGCGTGAAAGTCAAAGGCTGCGCCCAGGCCGAGCATCACAGCAGGAATGCGCCCGCGGTGCTGGGCCAGCCAGCGCTCTTGCTTGGGGCAACCCAATCCGACATACAGCAGGCCCACGCCGGCCGCTTGGATGTCGGCACAGACCTGTTCGTCTTCAGCCTCGCTCAACTCACGAAACGGCGGCGCGTAGGCGTAAGAGATCTGCAGACCTGGAAAACGTCTGGACATCGTGGCTTGCAAGGCATCCAGGGTGTCTTGCGTGGCGCCGAACAGGCCGATGCGCACGCCGTGTTCGCGCGCCGCAGCGCACAGCCGCCACATCGTGCCCGGGCCGTCGACGCGGTCCTGCCGTGGATGGCCCAGGCGACGCAAAGTCCAAGCCACAGGCGCGCCATCGGGCACCACCAGATCGGCGCTGCGCAAAGACAACATATGGCTCTTGTTGCGGCTGGCCAGCACGGTGGAGTGCACGTTGGCGAAACAGACCGTTCTGGATTCGAAGGCCCGCGCCCAGCGCATCATGCGGCCGACGGCCGAGCTGCCGCGCAACACATCGATGGGGACACCCATCACCGGGTGGCGGGTGCGCGTCTGCCCTGACTCCAGGTCCTGCGCCGTCACCGCCTCTTGCACCTGTTGCGCGGCAGCCGCCAGCTTGAGGTAACTGCGGTACACCGGCGCCAGGACCTGCGCCGGCGAAAAGGCCTTGACGGCCTGCACGGCAGCGTCGCGCCAGCCCGCTGCATTGTCCAGCGCCAGCCCCATGGCCTGGGCAAAGGCCTGGGCATCGTGGCTGCCGGCGATCATGCCGTTGCTGCCGCTCTTGATGACGCGGCGAACCTCGCCGACATCGGTCACCACTGCCGGGGTGCCACATCCCATCGCTTCGAGCAAGGCCATCGGCATGCCTTCATAGGCTGAAGACAAGGCAAACAGGTCGACGGCCTGCAACCAGGTTGCGATCCTGGATTGCGGCAACAAGCCCAGAAAATGCACCCTGTCAGCCATCCCGGCGGCCTTGGCCTGGCGCTGCAGATCGCGCTTGAGTACGCCATCACCCACCAGCAGCAACTGCGCGTCGCGGCCACGCCTGCAGACCTTGATGAACGACTCGAGCAACAACGCCGGGTTCTTCTGCGTATCCAGGCGGCCGACGAACATGATCCAGGCAGACTGCGGCGAGATGCCCAGTTCCTGCGCCAACGCCATCCGGTTGTCTGCACGCAGGGCGTCAGAAGCAGGCGCAAAGACCTCGGCATCGACCCAGGTCGGCAGAAAATTGACGCGTTCGGCCAAAGCGGGATAACGTTCGCGCAGCGTTTGCACGCCGCTCTCGCGCACGCACCAGGCGCTGGCCAACTGCGACACGGCGCGCGATTCCAGCTTGGCGTAACCAGCCGGCATGCGCCGCCAAAGATTGTCCGAACCCGCGCCCTCGATGGTCTTCGGGTCCTGGTGCCAAAAGGCATTCTTGGGCCTGGGGTCGTTGAGATAAAGCAGGCTGGGCTCGGGCCTGTGAAAGTCGAAAACGTCGAAATCATCGAGCAGCCTGGATCTGAAACGCTGCGCCCCTGCGGTGAACCGCAGCGAGAGCGGAAACAAGCCCCGCCCGCCTGCGTTGGACACCGACACCACGGGAAAGAAATCAAACTCCCGCTGACCGACCTTGCAGCGCGTCCAGCGGCCGACAGGGCGTGCCCGCACATCGGTGCTCATGCCCACCAGGCTGAACTCCAACTCCGTGGGCGCCCACTTGATGATGCCGCGGATAAAGGTGTCGATGCCACCGGGTACCACTCCGGCAGGATCTGCAGGGTAGAAGATGCGCACCTTGCCCGTATTCATCGCCAAGCTCCCATGACCGTCGGCCGCTCGCCGGCCCGCAGCTGCTGCTGCTTCTGTTGCTGCGGTGACCGAACGAAGGCCGTTGCGCACTGGATCGCCACCACCACATAGAGCAGCGAAGTTGATTTGGACGACAGCGTGTTCGATCCACTGGCCAGCACCAGGTGGACGACCATCGCCAACCGCAGCAGGGGCGGCGACTTCTTCCACATGGACAGCAGCAGCATCGACAGCCCGGCCACGAACAGCGAGAAGCCAAACAGGCCCAGCAACAACAGCAGATAGATCCAGAAGTTCTCGATCGCTTCGTAGCGCGGGTCGATGCCCACGCGCAGCGCGACGGCGTCGATGCTGGTGATCGGGATGCCAAACCAGAAGTCTGCGCCATTGAAGTAGGCCAGCACATCCCAAGCCAGCAGGCGCACGCTGGCGCTTTGGTCCCAGCTCAGGTTGGCGAAGATGCGATCACCGACACCCGTGATGGCCACCAGGGCCCCCAAAGCGGTCAGCCCAAACACGCCGCCCACCAGGCCACCCGTCAACTGCAGGTAGCTGAAGCCGCCTCGCAACGCGCGCTGCAGCAGATACGCACAAGCGAGCAGGCCATAAAAGGCCAGCCCTGCCAGCGAAGCCCGACTGCCAAAGCTCAGCAAGGCCAGCACCAGCAGCACGGCTGCCAGCAAGCGCCAAAACGTCGGCCAAGGCATCAGAAAGATTGCGGGCAACAACGCGATGGTGGCCAGGGCGTTGGACAACGGGTGGCCAATCAAGGCCGATGCGCGAAAGGGATACTCCTCCACGTAGTCCGGCCGCTCAGGGAACAACGGAATCAGTCGCTGGCCCAGCACAACCTCGCCCAACGCCAGCACCGAGTTGAGCAACAACAACACCATCATCGCCACCAGCAGTTGGCGCTGCCGATGGCGCGGCTGCAGTGCGGCAGAGAGTGCGGCCACCGCCGGCATCCACAAGGTATCGAAGAAGAACGCCAGCCCGCCGGGCCCATGGCGGGCGGCAGCCCAAAGAAATGCCAGCACCATGCACACCAGGTAGCCACTGAGCAGCGGCTCCTTCCTGGCTTGCGCAACAGCCTCGGCAATCAGGTGCCCTCGGCTGCCCAGTGCCAGCAGCCACGACAGCGTCAAGAGGTAGGTGCCAGGATGCAGCTTGGCCGGGAAGGATCCGTAGGGCGCGTCGTAGGGGATGCCCAATACGTACAGTCCGGACGCCGACAGAGTCATGTAGGCCGTCATGCCTGCCACCAGCAGCCACCAGGCCATTCGGTACGCTGGTGCCTCGGGGTTTGCCCAGAGCACACCGCGGCTGCGCGGGGCCAACGAATTCATCGCACCATCCTTTGGCTGCTCAGTCCCAGTGCAGCAAAGGCTTCAGAATCCAGTTGGCGCCGGCCCAGATGACCGAGTTGCGCCGATTGGCGCGTGATGCCAAAGATGTCGGTGTAGTCCCACACCGTCCAGCCGATGCCCTGGGTTTCGAGGGCGCGACGCACATCGCCCAGCCAGTGGTAGCGTGAGGCCACATCCACCTGGGCACGGATGCAGCCAAACTCGTTGCACAGCAAGCGCACGCCACGCTGGCGCGCCCACTGGCCGGCGCGCTGCATCTCCGAGTGCATGCGCTGCTGCCCCCAACCGCTGCGGTAGTAGTCCTGCAGCTCTTGC
>Ga0105044_10009229_pt1 | contig 13509 bp, 16 predicted proteins | sample MAT01_FD_78092 | JGI IMG/M metagenome (GOLD analysis project Ga0105044, IMG submission 78092) | Freshwater microbial communities from Lake Fryxell liftoff mats and glacier meltwater in Antarctica - MAT-01 | ecosystem: Environmental > Aquatic > Freshwater > Ice > Liftoff microbial mat | place...
CTACACCCGCAACGGTGACGACTTCCGAGCCATCGACGACCTGCTCGAAGTGATCGTGATCTAGCCGTCCTAACCTGACCGCCGATGGTCCCTCCGAAGAAGCCCAAGATGCCCGTCACCGGCGACCCCGTCGCCGACCAGCTCCTCGTCGACGATCCGCTCGCGCTCCTCACGGGCATGCTCCTCGGCCAGCAGGTGCCGATGGAGTGGGCGTTCGCCTCGCCCCTCAAGCTCAAGGAGCGACTCGGCGGCCGGCTCGATGCGGCCACGATCGCTGCGATGCCGCTCGAGGAGCTCGAGGTGATGTTCAAGGGTCCGCCCGCCCTGCACCGGTATCCCAGCTCGATGGCCAAGCGAACCCATCAGCTCTGTCAGCACCTCGTGGACGAGTACGGGGGAAAGGCCGATGCCGTGTGGAAGGGCGTCAAGACCGGCGACGAGCTCTTCGCCCGCCTCCATGCCCTCCCCGGCTACGGCGGCGAGAAGGCCAAGATCTTCCAGGCGCTCCTCGCCAAGCGCTTCGGCATCGCCCCGCCCGGGTGGGAGGAACCGTCCATGCCCTTCTCCGACAGCACCCACCGCTCCATCGCCGACGTCGACTCCGCCGAGGTCCTGCTCGAGGTCCGCGCCTTGAAGCAGATGATGAAGGCCAAGGGCAAGGGCAAGGGCAAGGGCAAGGGCAAGGGCGGCTGAGCCAACTCCTCGGCGGCGATACCGTCTGGCGTGGCCGACCGGGAACGGCCGCGTTCCTGCTTGTCGTGAGGTCGCTCAGTCGCGACGGTGGCGTTGGCGGTCGAGCCAGCCCAGTAGCACCGCCACCGCGCGCGGATCGTGACGGAGGCGATGGCCCGCTCCGTTCATGATCCGAAGCTCGGCCGAACCGTGAGCGTCGACCAGGACGCGGGCATCGAACACGGGCACGAGGTCGTCGTCGCTGCCGTGCAGGACGAGGAGGGGGCGGGGCGCCACCCGAGCGGCGAAGGCCACGGCGCGCAGCTCCTTGAGCTCGCTCGACCAGGCATCCATGTCGGACGGGAAGCCCGGGTCCTGGATCATCCCGACCTCCAGGGCGTGTTCGAGCAGGCGACGGGGGTGGGAGGCCCAGTCGTCGAAGTCGGCCGGGGCCCCCAGGGTGGCCACGCCGCGCACGTCCAGGTCGGTGGCGGCCGCGCAGATCGACAAGGCGCCCCCGGTGCCGAACCCGACGAGCCATACGCCACTGACCGTGGCGTCGGCGCGCAGGTGAGCAACGGAGGTCCGCAGATCATCGAGCCAACCCCCGAGCGAGAAGCTCCCCTCCGAGAGCCCGCACCCGCGCAGCGCCACCGACATGGCCACCCATCCCATCTCCGCCGCGATGCGGTCGGCCAGCTCAGGAAGGGCGGCGGCGGCCATGGCGGCGGCGCCGACGCCGCTCGGATAGCCGTGGACCAGAACGACCGCAGGGCTCGTCGTCACGTCGGCCCGCATCGGCGGGCGGACCAGATGGGCGGCGAGGAGCTGCCCGTGCGACGGGAAGCGGTGCTCCAACGGGGTCAGTCGGGGTCGCCGAAGGGCGACGCCGGCCGGTAGCCGCGGTTGCGCGCTTCGGCGAGGGTGTCGGGGCCGAACGCGAGAAACGTCTCGGCCTCCATCAACGCCTCGATCACCTCGGGTCGGTCGAACGTGTCAAGGTCGTAGACGGTCTGGGTGCGCTTGTCACCGAGCCACCGGGTGTGCTCGAAACGGATCGGGCGTTCCATCTCCGCAACCTACCGGGGCACGCGGAACGGGGACCGCATCGGCATCGCCGACACGATCCCCATCTCCGTTGTCACTGGGAAGAACCGGAGGGCATCACCCTTGCGGGCTGACGGGTGGGACCACGTTCCCGAACACCTCTCCGGCGGCGGCTGGCTTGGTTTTGCCAGCTGGTCCAGCAAGCCGCACTAGCGGCCAGCCACCTCCAGGGTCCCACTACAACAGTCGTTCATCTTGTGGACCACCTCCTCTCTCTGGTGGCACCAGTGAAGCACGCGATCCGCCCATCGCGCGTGCACATTCCACTTCAGGCCAGTGGGCCCAACGCGCCGATCCGCTGGAGATGGAAGAGAAGGGCCTGAATGATCGCGTAGGCGTCCTCGTCGGCCACATCGAGACCGTCCTGCTCCACGGCTCCCAGCACGACGGCGACGGCGTCTTCGTCGGCCACCACCACCTCGGGGCGTTCGCCGATGATGCGTTCATCCCGACCAGGGGGCGCCGCCATTCCCTTCGTCTCGAGGTGCCCCAGCGCGGCCAGGATCACCCGCTTCACCTCGTCGTAGGTGAGTCGCGCCTGCACCTCCTCCGAGAGGGCGTCGCCCACCTCTCGAACGGCGTCGTCGACATCGAAGATCGCCGACGGGGTCTCGTGCCCCAGCCGGAACGTCTCCGAGCCAACGAACACCGCAGCGATGACGAAGACCAGCAGGGCACCCACGACGACGAAGACCCAGCCCACGTCGTGACCCTACGGCGGGTTCCAGCTCGAGCGAAGCGGCCGAAGGACGCCGAGCTCGAAACGGCTAGATGCCGATGCGCTGGGCGAGGAGCTCGCGGTGGTAGGTCGGGTCGCCGAACAGGAGCTCGGAGCTCTTGGCCCGCTTGAAGTACAGGTGGGCGGGGTGCTCCCAGGTGAAGCCGATGCCACCGTGGATCTGGATGTTCTCGGCGGCGGCGTGGAAGTAGGCCTCGGAGCAGTACGCCTTGGCCAGGCTGGCCACCGACGGGAGCTCGTCGTTGAGCTCCGCGGCGCACCAGGCGGCGTAGTAGGCGGCGGACTTGGCGGACTCGACCTCGAGGAGCATGTCGGCGCACTTGTGCTTGATGGCCTGGAAGGAGCCGATCGGGCGGCCGAACTGCACGCGGTCCTTGGCGTACTGCACGGCCGTCTCGAGGACCTTCTGGGCGCCGCCGACCTGCTCGGCGGCCAAGGCCACCGCCGCGAGATCGAGCACCCGCTCGAGGGTGGTCCAGCCGGCGCCGTCGGTGCCGATGAGCGTGCCCGGCGTGCCGGCGAAGTCGATCTTGGCCTGCTTGCGGGTCTGGTCCATCGTCGAGAGGTTCGTGCGGGTGACGCCGGCCGCGGCGGGGTCGACGGCGAACAGCGCCACGCCGGCGTCGGTCTTGGCCGCGACGATGAGGAGGTTGGCCTGGGCGCCGTCGAGCACGAACATCTTCGTGCCGGTGATGGCGTGGCCGTCGGCGGTCTTGGCGGCGGTGGCCTCGATGCCGCTGGCGTCCCACTTGCCGTTGGGCTCGGTGAAGGCCAGCGTGGCGATCGTCTCGCCGGAGGCGATGCCCGGGAGGTGCTCCTTCTTGGCGGCGTCGTCGCCGGCGTGGAGCAGGGCACTGGTGGCGAGCACGCAGGAGGAGAAGTAGGGGGCGCACAGCAGGGCCCGGCCCATCTCCTCGAGCACGACGGTGAGCTCCACGAACGAGAAGCCCTGTCCGCCGAACTCCTCGGGGATGATCATGCTCTGGAGGCCGAGCTCGTTCGCCATCTGGCTCCATACGGCGGGGTCGTAGCCCTCGTCGGTGTCCATGAGCCGGCGAACCTCGGCCTCGGGAGACTTGCTCTCGAGGAACTGGCGGGTGATGCGACGGAGCTCTTCTTGCTCTTCGGAGAAGGCGAAGTTCATGGGGGGTGTTCTACGGCAGCCGAAGCGGCGGCGCCAGCGAGAGTGTGTACGCGTGCGTACACTTCTCTCGTGGAGCAGATCGGCGCCCGAGAGCTGCGGGCCAACCTGGCCGCCGCCGTGCGGCAGGCGGGGGCGGGCGAGCGCGTCGTCATCACCATCGATGGGCACCCGGTCGCCCAGCTCGGCCCCCTCGAGCCCACCGGCGCGCCGTCGCTGGCCGAGCTCGCCGCGTCCGGCCTCGTCGATCCGCCCCGACGCGCCGACCAGCCCACCGCCCCCGAGGGGATCGACGCCGCCATCGACGTGCGCCTCGATCGCGTGCTCGACGAGGTCCGCGGCGGATGAGCTTGTACGTGGACACCTCCGCGCTGGTGCGACGGTACCTGCACGATCGGAATCGATCGATCGTGCTCGACGCCATGGCCGTCGACGATCCCTGGTGCGCATCAGCCCTGGTCCGCACGGAAGCCCAGCTCGTGCTGCACCGGGCCGCGGTGTCCGCCCGGCAGCAGGCCGAGCTCTGGCGGGCCCTGCGCGACGAGTGGGAGGCGTTCTGGGTCGTGCCGCTCGACGATCGCGGGTTGGCTCGGGCAGTCGAGATCGGCGCGACCTACGGCGTGCGGCTCGTCGACGCCATCCACCTGGCGGCGGCCGACCGTCTCCCGGGCCCGGTGCGCTACCTCACCTTCGACCGCCAGCAGATCCCCGCTGCCGACGCCCTCGGCTTCGAGGTCCTCAGCCCCGTGGAGTGAGCAGGCAAGGTCCAGCAGTGGCGCCTCCACGCCTGCCCTCGTCCGACGACGACGGTGTCCCGTCGATGGCCTCCGCTGCGAGCAGCCTGCGGCAGAAGAGGACCGTTTCGGGCGCGCTCTGCCGCAGGTTGTGTCGATGGCCTGAAGTGGGCGTGGCGCCATCGAGCACCCCGCACCGCACCGCCTCGTCGGGTCCTGACCCTTGCCCGTTGCGACTACCGGACCGACTCGGCGCCGGTGAGCCAGGCCTCGCCCTGGACGCGGGCGTGGTTCTTGGCGGCGCCCACCGAGATCCAGAGCAGCAGGCCGAGCCACACGGTCACGATCCCCAGCGAAGGCCAGATGAACACCGCGACGAACACCGGCAGGCTGGCGGCGAAGGCGAGGGTCGTCTGCCACCGCAGGTCGCGGAAGTCGTTGGCGCCCATCAGCACGCCATCGAGCACGAAGGTCAGGGCGGCCGGGAGCTGCATCACGGCGAGCACCACCATGGCAACGGTGGCCACCCGGGCCACGGCAGGGTCGGCGGTGAACGCGTGCGGCAGCACCGGCGAGAGCGCCAGCGTGACGACGGCCAGGATCGCGCCCGCGCGCCAGGCCCAACGGTAGAGGTGGCGGACGACGTCGCGCGCGTCGTCCGGCCGGCCCGCGCCCAGCGCGTGCCCCACCAGCGACTGACCCGAGACCTTGAACATGTCGACCCCGATGGCGAGGAAGAGGAACATCTGGGCGGCGATCTGGTGCGCGGCCAGCTCGGCGGTCCCCACCCGGGATGCCGCCGCCGTCGCCACCGCCAGGGCGGCGAGAAGGAAGGCGGTCCGCTGCACGAGGTGGGCGCCGACCTTCACCACTGACCACATCACCGACGGCACCACGCTGAGGCGGTGCAGCCCGTCCGCCCGGAGGCTGGGGACGACGATGGCGAGGAAGACGCCGGCGCTGAGCATCTGCGCCAACACCGTGCCCCACGCGCTCCCGGCGATCCCCCAGTCCAGACCGAACACGAGGACGAGCTCGAGGACCAGGTTGACCGTGGTCGACAGCGCCAGGACGAGGAATGGTCGCTTCGTGTCCGGGAGCCCGTAGAGGTATCCGATGCACGCGATCACCACGAACTGGAAGGGCACCCCGACCACGCTCACCCGCAGGTAGGTGACTCCCTCGGCGATCACGGCGGGGTCGTCGCCGATCAGCGCCACCAGCCCGTCGGCGCTGAGCCCGATGCATGCGGCGACCACGAACCCGATGCCCACGGCGAGCCACAGCGCCTGCAGCGCGTCGCTGGCGGCGCCCACCCGATCGTTCCGCCCGCGACGGACGGCTACCCGAACCGTGGTGCCGTAGGACAGGAAGTTGAACACCCACACCAGGGTGTTGAGCACGACCGAGGCGAGGGCGAGGCCGCCCAGCGACGTCGTCCCGATGCGCCCGACGACCGCCGTGTCGGTCAGCACGTAGATGGGCACGACCAGCAACGAACCAAGGGCAGGGACGGCGATGGCGAGGATGCGGCGATCAAGATCGTCGAGCCGCCAAAGCGTGGGCATACGCTCGACAGCATGGCTGACACGCTGATCTGGGACGCCACCGGAGTCGAGATCCACCAGGTGGTGGTGGGTCCCGTCGACAACAACGTGCTGGTGCTGCGCTGCACCGAGACGGGCGATGCCGTGCTGCTGGATGCCGCCAACGAGCACGAGCGCCTGCTGGAGCTCTGCACCTCGCTCGGCGTGCGCCGGGTGCTCGAGACCCACGGCCACTGGGATCACATCCAGGCCGTCCCGGCCCTGCGCGACGCGGGCTACTCCGTGGGCGTCACCGCCGCTGATGCCGCCATGCTCCCGTCCTACGACGAGGTGCTCGAGGACGACTCGGTGATCGACGTCGGCCGCCTCCGGCTCCACACGATCGCCACCCCCGGCCACACCGCGGGGTCGATGTGCTTCCTCCTCGACGGCCACCCGATCCTGTTCAGCGGCGACACGCTCTTCCCCGGCGGGCCCGGCAACACCAGCTACGACGGCGGCGACTTCGACACGATCATCGAGTCGGTCGACCGACGCCTGTTCACCCTGCCGGCCCAGACCATCGTGCTGCCGGGCCACGGCGACCGGACGACGATCGGCGCCGAGCGCCCCCAGCTCCAGGAGTGGGTCGACCGCGGATGGTGACCGGCGTCCGTCCATCCGACGCCTCGGTGCCGTAGAGCCCACATGAACCTCGGTGGACCGGAAATGCTCATCGTTCTCGTTGTCGTGCTGCTCATGTTCGGGAGCAGGAAGGTCCCGGAGCTGGCGCGATCCCTCGGCCAGGCCCAGAAGGAGCTCAAGGACGGGCTGAGCGGCAGCTCGAAGCCGTCCGACGAGACCGTCTGAGGCTTTTCCACTATCGCCATAGTGCTAATACACTGAGAGGCATGCCCCCCGCAGTCCCGCTCTTCGAGATCCATGGCCTGAGGGCCCGTCCGCTCGGCGTCCCCGACGCCCCGGAGATCCTGAAGGGCATCGATCTGACCGTGCAGCCCGGTGAGGTCCACGCGATCATGGGCCCCAACGGCTCGGGCAAGTCCACCCTTGCGTCCACCCTCATGGCCTCGCCGGAGTACGAGGTCACGGCCGGTCGCCTCGTCTTCAAAGGCGACGACATCACCGACTGGGACACCGAGATCCGGGGCAAGGCCGGCATGTTCCTCGCCTTCCAGTACCCCCAGCAGGTGCAGGGCGTGTCCGTGCTCAACTTCCTGCGGCAGGCTCTCTCGGCCCGTAAGGGCATCGACCTCTCGATGCTCGAGCTGCGCCTGTCGATCATGGAGTGGATGGCCCGGCTCGACATGGACCCATCCTTCGCCGATCGCTTCCTCAACGAGGGCTTCTCGGGCGGCGAGAAGAAGCGCAACGAGATCCTCCAGATGGCCATCCTCGAACCGGAGATAGCCATCCTCGACGAAACCGACTCCGGCCTCGACATCGATGCCCTGAAGGTCGTCGCCCAGGGCGTGCAAGAGGTGCGCCGCGACCGGCCCGACCTCGGCGTCGTGGCCATCACCCACTACCAGCGGCTCCTCGATCACCTCGAGCCCGACGTCGTGCACATCCTCGTCGACGGTCGCATCGTGGAGTCCGGCGGGATGGAGCTGGCCGAGCGCCTCGAGCAGGAGGGCTACGACGCCTGGCGGGTCACCGCATGAGCAATCGCCTCGACGTCGGCGCCCTCAAGAAGGACTTCCCGATCCTCGATCGCGAGGTGCACGGCGGCCGCCTCGTCTATCTCGATTCGGCCAACACCTCCCAGAAGCCGCGGTCTGTGCTCGACGCCATGTCGGGCTACTACGAGCGCTCCAACGCCAACGTCCACCGGGGCACCTACCTGATCGCCGAGGAGGCCACCGCGGCCCTCGAGGGCGCCCGGGCCAAGGTGGCCCGCTTCATCGGGGCTCCCGCCAGCCGCGAGGTCGTGTTCACCAAGAACGCCACCGAGGCCCTGAACCTCGTGGCCAAGGCCTGGGGCCGGGCCAACCTGCGGGCCGGCGACGCGGTCGTGCTCACCGAGCTCGAGCACCACGCCAACATCGTCCCTTGGCACCAGCTCCACGACGAGCTGGGCATCGAGGTGCGGTGGATCCCGGTGACCGCCGACGGGCACCTCGACCTCACTGATCTCGACCGCCTCGTCGACGGTGCCAAGGTCGTGTCCTTCGCCGCCATGTCCAACGTGCTCGGCACCATGCTCCCCGTCGAGCGCCTCGTCGCCGCCGCCCACGGGGCGGGGGCCATCGCCGTGGTCGACGCGTCGCAGCACGTGCCCCACGTCGGTACCGACGTGCGCTCGTGGGGAGCCGACTTCGTGGCCTTCACTGGCCACAAGATGCTCGGCCCCACCGGCATCGGCGTGCTCTGGGGCACCTCCGAGATCCTCGCTGCCACCCCGCCGTTCCTCACCGGCGGCGAGATGATCCTCAACGTCACCAAGGAGGGGTTCACCATCAACGAGCTCCCGTGGAAGTTCGAGGCCGGCACCCCGCCGATCGCCGAGGCGGTCGGGCTCGGCGCCGCCGTCGACTACCTCTCCGCCCTGGGGATGGACGCGGTGCGCGAGCACGAGGTGAGCCTCACCAGCTACGCCCTGCGCACCCTCCACGAACGGTTCGGCGACGACCTCAAGATCCACGGGCCCGCGGATCCCGCCGAGCGCGGCGGTGTGATGTCCTTCTCCTACAAAGATGTGCACCCCCACGACCTCACCCAGGTGTTCGACGAGTACGGCGTCTGCGTGCGGGCCGGTCACCACTGCGCCAAGCCGCTGATGCGCGAGCTCGGCGTGGCCGCCACCGCCCGAGCGTCGCTCTACGTCTACAACGACGAATCCGACGTCGACGCCCTCGCCGACGCCATCCAGTCTGCCGCCGACTTCTTCTCACACTGAACCGATTCCCAGCCCCGTTAGGATCTGCACCCGCATGCCCGGCCTCGAAGACCTTTACCGAGAGATCATCCTCGACCACTACCGCTCCCCGCGGAACCGTGGCGAGCTCCCCGCGCCTCCCGCCACGCGGGTCGAGGGCTTCAACCCGCTGTGCGGGGACGAGATCGTGATCTACGTCACCGTCGCGGGCGACGTCGTGCAGGACATCTGCATCGGCGGCCAGGGCTGCTCTATCAGCCAGTCGTCCGCCTCGATGATGTCCGCCGCGGTGAAGGGCAAGACGCTCGACGAGGTCCGCGCCATCACCAACGCGTTCAAGGGGATGATGTCGATCCACCTGGGTGGTGTGGGGGAGGACGGTGAGAACGGGGAGATCATCGAGCCCGATCCCGACGTGAAGCTCGGCGACCTCGAGGCCCTGCAAGGCGTCGTGAAGTTCCCCGTGCGCATCAAGTGCGCCACGCTGTCGTGGAACACGCTCCTCCAGGCTCTCGACGAGGCCGGCGCCGGCCCACGGTGACGCCGGACCCGGTCGGGCGCGTCGATCCCGCCCTCGACCTCGGCGAGCGATCAATGCTCGCCAGCTTCCTCGACTATCACCGAGCCACGTTGCTCTGGAAGATCTCGGATCTGACGCAGGAGCAGCTGGCCACCAACGCCGTCCCGACCTCATCGCTCACGCTGGCCGGCCTCGTGAAGCACCTCGCGCTCGTGGAGGACTCGTGGTTCACCCAGCGCTTCGCGGGTCAGCCGAGGCCGGCCCCCTTCACCACCATCGACTGTGATGCCGACCCCAACTGGGAGTTCCGCACCGTGGCAGCCGACTCTTCCGAATGGCTCGTACAGCGCTACCACGAAGCCTGCGAGCGCCGCCGGGCGGTCGCGGCAGCCGCTGACACGCTCGATGCGCCGTCCGCCGAGCGCAGCCGTCAAAAGGGGGTGCCCTTCACCCTGCGGTGGATCCTCATGCACATGATCGAGGAGACCGCGCGCCACAACGGCCAAGCCGACCTGCTCCGCGAGGCGCTCGACGGCACCACCGGCGAACAACCCCACCCCTTCCCCCAACCACGCCCCCCCGAACTTGCGACAATTCGCGTCGCTGTACGACGCGAATCGTCGCAAGTTCGGGGGTTTGTCGCGTTCATCTGATGAGATCTGATCTGAGTTGAGGGGGTGGGCAGGCGGGCCTCACCCTCCTACGATGCGTACGGCTTCCCCTGCACGTGTTTTCGTACGCGTCAGGAGATGTCCATGTCCGATCTCGACCGCCAGCTGGCAACCGCCGCGCGGCAACAACAGGCACTCATCACGGCTGACGACCTACGTGGCGCCGGTGCCACGGGAGGTCAACGTCGAGCCCGAGTACAAAAGGGCCTCCTCGAGCCGTTGGCTCCATCTGTTCTCGTGGTCGGGGGCGCTCCGGTCACCGCTGACATGAAGCTCCTGGCCGCGATGCTCGGCAGCCGCGGCCAGGTGGCGGTCTCCCATCTCGCCGCAGCCCGGCGCTTTGGAATTCCGGGCTACTCGCGTGCGCCCATGGAGATCTCCATCGAGCGCGGCGTACGGCTTCGTCGACCGGGTGTGCGGGTCCACGAGAGCACCGACCTGGCTCGCTGCTCGATCTTCGAGGTGGCGGGCATCCCCACCACCGAGCCCGCCCGCACCATCCTTGACCTCGGCCGCTATGTGGGGGCGTCACGGCTTCTGCGCAACGCCGAGTGGTGCCGCCGAGCAGGGCTACTCGACTGGGCCGATCTGATTGCAACCCTCGGTGCGCATGCTCGGCGGGGGCGAGCGGGCGTCCGGCGCCTGCGCGAGCTCCTCGCCGCGAACGCGCATCGACTCGAGATCACCGACGCCGAACTCGAGATCCTCGTACTCGCGCTCCTCCATGAACACGCCGTCCCGGAGCCCGTCCTGCATCACAAGGTGTACGACGGCGATCGATTCGTGGCCGAAGTGGATTTCGCCTACCCCGCCAAGAAGATCGCCATCGAGTGCGACGGCGGGGTGCACCTGCTCGAGGAGGTGCGCAATCGAGATCTGCCTCGACAGAACGACCTCATTCTGCTCGGCTGGCTCGTGCTTCGATTCAGCCGGGAGCGGTACTTCGAGCACCCGATGAGCATCGTCGCTGAGGTTCGCGAAGCGTTGCGGCTCCGCTGAATCCAACACACCTCAACCCCTGAGCCCCCCCCGAACCCGGATCCGAACCCCGAACCCCAAAAACCCCCCAACTTGCGACGATTCGCGTCGCAGTGTGACGCAAATTGTCGCAAGTTCGGGTGCGGGTGCGGGTTCGGGTTCGCTAGAGGAGGCGGACGAGCTTGGCGGCTTGAAGGTCGGCTTCGGCCCGATGGAGCACGTCGTTGACGGGCTCGCCGAGCCCGTGGGCAGCGACGCCGACGGACAGGGTCATGCCGTACCACCGGAGGGCGGGCTCAGCAGCCTGCACCAACCGTTCCCGGATGCCGGCGGCCGCCGATGCACCGGAGCTCACCAGCAGCGCGGCGAACTCATCGCCGCCGACGCGGAACACGCGATCACCACCCCGGAGCGCCTGGGCCATGGCCGCAGACACCTCCCGCAGCACTCGATCACCCTCGACGTGGCCGTAGTGCTCGTTGATCCCGTTGAAGTGGTCGACGTCGACCAAGAGCACGGCCCAGTCCCCTGCGGCCACCGCTCGGGTGCGGAGGGCCTCGTGGAAAGCGCGATGGTTGCCGAGGCCCGTCAGCGGATCGCGCGACGCGCGGTCCGCTAGCTCCTCCACGGTGCGGGCCAGATCGAGGGCGCGGGCGGCTTCCGCCACGAGGAGCTCGAGGGCTTCGATGTCGTGCGAGTCGATCTGCTGCGGAGTGGCGTGGGCCACCGCGAGCAGGCCGATCTCATCGTTGCGCGACGAGCGGAGCGGCACGGCTGCCACGGCGCCGACGCCGGCCATGCGCAGCTTCTCCATCGATGGCCGAGCGCGCCCCGATGCGTCGGTCCCCGTGTAGACGCTGCTGACCCTGGCCACCCAGTCGCGCAGCCGATGGAGCTCGGCGGTGGACAGGGCGTAGAACGCCATGGTCAGAGGGCCGTGGGTGGCTCGCCGCTCGAGCATGTCGAACGGACCGGGCCGGATCAGCACGGCCGAGCTCATGCCCAGGACCTCACAGGCCTGGCGCACGAGGGTCTCCTCGATGGCTCGCTCGTCGGCGAGGCCCGTGAGTGCCTTGATCGAACGGCCGAGGCGCTCGATGGGCGCCGCGACCACGGGGTAGCCGCGCCGGCCCATCCAGTCCGACAGTGCATCGGCCGCCGCCTCCGTTGCGGCGATGTCGTCGGCGGACAGGGCACCCGGCGACTCCACGGTGAGCACGCCCACGACGACACCGCCGTCGCGCAGGGGGACCGAGCACTGGGACCGAAGATCGGGGATGGCCTCGAGGAAGTCGGCGTCGTCGGACACGTCGATCACGACCATCATCTCGCCGTCGCGGAAGCAGCGAGCCATCACGCCGGTGGTGAGCGAGATCCCGTCGAGCACCTGCCAATAACCTCGCTGAGCGATGCAGCGGAGCAGGCCCTCGCGCTCGAGGTACGCCGACGGCAGGAGCGGCACGCGCTCGGCGAGGTGCTCGCAGGCGATGTCGCACGCTCCGGCGAGGTCGCGAGCGCTGCCGAGCCGGCGTTGGAGCTCATCGCCCTCCTCGGCGCTCGGCCACCGGGCGGGGCGCCACGGCTCGTCGGGCCGGCCGAACACGAAGCCCTGGGCGAGGTGGACCCCGACGTCGCGCAGAGCCTCCGCCTCCTCCCACCGCTCGACGCCCTCGGCGATGATCGTGGTGCCGACCTCGTCGGCAAAGGTGACGAGGGCGGCCACGAGGGCCCGCCGCGGCGCATGGCGATCGAGGCCGCCGATCACGGTGCGGTCGAGCTTGAGGAAGTGGGGGGCCAGCTCGAGTACGTGGCGCAGTGTGGAGTAACCGGCGCCGGTGTCGTCCACCGCCAGTCGGACCCCGCGGGACGACCACCGCTCCAGTGCCGGGCGGAGGGCGCCGTAGTCCTCGATCTCGTCGTGCTCTGTGAGCTCCATTACGAGCCGATCCGCGAGCGGCCCACACAGCTCCGCCATGCGTGGGTGAAGGAGCGTGGCCGGGCTCACGTTCACGAAGAGCAGGGAATCGCCGGGAGGCAGCCCAAGCTCCGCGATCGCCGTGAGACAGGTGAGCTCGAGCTCCATCCCGAGACCCAGCTCCCGCGCGAGCTGAAACCACGGCCCGGGGGGATCACCGCCCTCCCCCAGCCGGGCGAGCGCCTCGTAGCCGAGCGTGGCGCCGTCGGCCAGTCGCACGACGGGCTGGAAGACGACTCGCACCTCGCGGAGGTCGATCGCGCGCTCGAGGGGAGCTCGCCGGGCGAGATCGGCGGCCGCCGCCTCGCGCATGCTCCTCGACTGCCGACCCAACAACATCGGGAGGACGGTACCGCCCCCCACCATGGTCGTGCGGGACCGAGGGAGTCCTACAGGAGGGGATCCGCGCGTCTCCTACGCGCCGTCGTCCCCACCGGTGAACTCCGCGTAACCAGTGGACTCGAGCTCGAGCGCGAGCTCGGGGCCGCCGCGTCGCTGGATGACCCCCTGGGCCAGCACGTGCACGTGATCGGCGCGCAGCTCATGCAGC
>Ga0105044_10009230_pt1 | contig 13508 bp, 10 predicted proteins | sample MAT01_FD_78092 | JGI IMG/M metagenome (GOLD analysis project Ga0105044, IMG submission 78092) | Freshwater microbial communities from Lake Fryxell liftoff mats and glacier meltwater in Antarctica - MAT-01 | ecosystem: Environmental > Aquatic > Freshwater > Ice > Liftoff microbial mat | place...
CTTTTGATTCATAAATCTTTTCTATAAAATCAATTGTTTTTTCAATAGTGTATTTTTCTTCAAAATCTTTTTTTGCGTTAACAGTTAGTTCATTGCATAAATTTTTATCCTCTGACAATAATTTTACAAATTTAAAAAGTTCTTTTACATTTTCTTTTTCAACAAGTATTCCGTTATACATGTTTTGAATAACTTCACTTATTCCTCCGACATCAGTCGTAATAACAGGAACTGAATTTCTCATTGCCTCAAGTATAACGTAGGGAATTCCTTCATATCGTGATGTAAGAACGAACAAATCAAATGTATTCATTATTTCAGAAACATTATTTGTATATCCTTTTAAAAATACCTTTTCCTCTATGCCGTAATTTTTAATAAGTTTATTATAAGATTCATAGTTTTCACCTTCACCGTATATGTGAAATTCAAAATTTTTATTTTCATCTGAAAGATTCTTTGCCATTTCAATGAAATATTCCTGACCTTTCTGAAAAGTCAGCCTTCCAATAGTACCTATAATAAATTTATTACCATTTACTTTTTTGAAAATTTCATTGGTGTTTTCCAAACCATTATAAACTGTAATTACTGTATTTTCTCTGTATTTAAATTTATTTTGCAAAACAAGTTTATCTTTTGCACAGCCTGTAAGAGTGTAATCAGTAAAATATTTTTTTGTTCTCTCGTAATACAATTTAACAATATTCATATTTTTAATCTGTTCATCAGTAAAATCAAGTCCGTGTTTATGTTCTAAAATTAATTTCACACCTAAAAACTTTGCGATCATACAAGGCGCAATTCCTGCCTGTGCATGTACAATATCATATTTATATTTTCTTATATGATTAAATAAATTACAAATACCTTTTATACTGTGACTTTCATTCCTTCCATTATTGAAGATAAAATATTCAACTTCATTTTTTTCAAATAACTCACACAAAGGTCCGTAAGTAGGTACTCCGACTCTTACAGAATATTTATCTTTATTCAGATATTCAGCAAGTAAAAATGTGAACTTTTCTATACCGCTTAATCTATTGTTATTTACAGTCAGTAAAACTTTTTTTTTATCTGTTTCTGATATATTCATATTTGCTGTTGTTCAGATATTCATTGCTAAAATATAATTTCAATACTTTCAACAATTGATTCAATTTTTCTTTTTTATTCCCGTTGTATTTCTTCCAGACCGGAAGGATTATAATTCTTGAAATAACGTACAACAAACCTGTTAAATAAATTGGTAATCTTTTTAAAAATGAATAATTTTTTAAAAACACAAGTTTTCCTCTTTGTAAATGAAAAATAAACAGATTGTCATTTTTTTCATCATTTAAAGATGATTGTGTAAAATGCCTGTAAACAACCTGAGGGATACAAACATTTTTCTTTTTAAGTTTATTTTTAAACTTAAAGCAAATCTCAACATCTTCGTAATACATAAAATAATTTTCATTAAATCCTCCCGAATTAAAAAAATCTTCTCTTCGCATCATCATAAAAGCACCATGAAACCAATCAACTTCGAAGTTCATATTATCCTGAATTTCTTTTACTGAAACTAAATTATTAATTTTTTGATCATATCCATAACCAATAAGGTGATAATATTCCCATAAAAACGTCGGAAAATTATTATAGAAATACAGTACTTTGTTATTATCATCTGTCATTACACCTGATACAATCCCGGCATCTTTGTTTTCTTCAAGATAATTCTTTAACAGTAAAATGGAATTATCAATTAACAATATATCCGGATTTAAAAACATCAAAGAATTCCCTTTTGATTTTTCTGCTCCATAATTGCATCCTCCTGAAAAACCATCATTTGTGTTTCTAAGCAGAAATTTTACACCTGGAAATTCACTTGGAAAAATTTCAATTTGCCTGTCAGTGGAATTATTATCTATAACAATAACTTCTATTGAAAAATCGTTTAAATTTTCTTCTATTGAAATTAAACAATTTCTTAAATGTATTGTAGTATTATAATTTACAATAATTATTGAAACATCAAATGTATCTTTCATTTACTCAATAATGTTACAGATTTTAAAATTATTGACAATTTGGAATATAGATAATTACTAGAAAAGTCAAATGTATTTACGAATCTGTCTCTTTAGAAGAATCTTATCCAGCAGTCAAGTTATAAATTGAGTTTTATTAAAAAAAAATTAAATCTATTGTAAAAATCCATACTTCAATTGAAATATTTATTTAATTTATGAGGAAAAAACAATTTTAATAATAATTGGACTTTTTATTCAGGGCATAAATTCAATTTTTCCAAATGAAATTTTCTGTAATTTCATCAATTCTTTACGTTTCTTAAGAATTTTCATAGAAGATAACATACCATTTGTAAATCCTTTTACCGCAGACCAAAAATTAGAAAAAGAGCCATCGATAAAATATCTCAAAAATCTTTTAATACCAAAATAAAAATTAAAAATACTATATTGAAATAATATTTTAGCGGGATAATTTTTTAACCGCAATAATATTATGTTTTTTTCGCATAAATAAATTTTAAAATCTGATTTGTTTCCTGAGGTCGATGACCCTTTGTGGTAACAAACAGCTTCAGGATTATAGAAACATTTAAATCCGCTTAACTGTAATCTCAGATTAAAGTCCATATCTTCATGATATGCAAAAAAATCTTCATCAAAAATTCCAATTGTTTTGAATACTTTTCTATGATAAATTCCTGCACCTGCACAAGCTCCGAACACATATTCCTTCTCATCATATTGACCCGTATCTGTTTCTTGATATCCTCTTAATAATGGTAAATCTTTTAAATCCATAAACAGGCCTGTATTATCTATTATTTTATGATTATAAAAATTTAACATTTTACAAGCTACACTTCCTATATCCTTATGAATAAATCCATCAAGCATTTGATTTAAAAAATCTTTTTTGCACTCAACATCATTATTAAGTAATAAAACGTACATATTTTCTTTTTCTTTTAATGAATACTCAATTCCCACATTTACAGCTTTTGAAAATCCGTAATTATCATTAAGAGAAATTATTTTTACATCCGGATAATTATTTTTTGTGAAACAAATTGAATCATCATTTGAATTATTATCAACAAGTATAACTGAGAAATTTTTAAAGTTTTGATTTTTCAAAGAATCAAAACACGTTTTCAAGTGACTAAGCCCATTGTAATTAGGAATTACAATTGATATCATTTTACAATTACTTTAATTTTGAAATTCTTTTAAAACTTTTTCAAATTGATTAATTGAATCTTCCCATTGATATTTCTTGATATTTTTGTTTCCCTCGTAAGCTAAATTCAGTCTAAAATTGTTATTATAAATCAATCTGATAATACATTCTTTTAATTTATTTGTATCTTTTGAAGGAAACAATAGTGCTGTTTTTTCATTTTCTGAATACTCCATATGCCCACCGATTTCACTTAATACTATTGCACAACCACAAATGAGAGCTTCAGCAGGAGTTAATGGAAAACCTTCCATTAAGCTTGGACTCACAAAAATTGCTGTGTCATTATATAATTTTCTCAGAACTTTTTGAGAAGGGTTTTTAAAATATTTAATCCACTCCGGAATCAATTTGGGTTTATCAACAACTCCAAATAGAGTTACATCAATATCAGGAATCTCTTTTTTTAACAATATAAAAGCTTCAATTCCGAATATTGAACCTTTAACTTCCAAATCATGAAACAGCATTCCGATTGATTTTGGATTTCTTTCCTCCGGTAAAATATCAATTCCAAAACTAAAAAAATCTAATCCATTTGGAATGTATACTGCTTCTTCATTAATTAAATCAGCAAACTCTTTAAGCCATTTTGAAATAACAATTTTTTTAAAAGGCATTTTCCAGGTATCTAAAACTTCCTCATGTTTTCCGTGCCATGATTCAAAACTTTGTATAAAATAAATTTTTCTACCTTTGTCAAAGTTATAAAAATTTGCTATTTTTGCAGTATGCCAAGATGATGCTATCAATACATCACCTTTTGGAATGTTTTTTTCATCCAAAGACAAAACCCATTCTTGATTTATTTTTTCATCCAATTTAAACCAGGATTTTGGAGAATAATTGTTTAACAACTTATCCCTATTGTATATAGCCATAAGTTTTATCTTTTTTAGTTCAGATAAATTGCTTAGAGATAGAACTAATGGAATTACAACATTTATTTTGTAACCCTTTTTGGCTAATCCGTTAGCATATTCGAAAAGTATTTTAAAACCACCTATCGGAAATTTAGCACTTCCCGGTAAAAGAATATTAATCAGCATAATTCACTATTAAAAACCATCTTTTAGCCTATTTATTTTATTATATTTTGATGTTTAAAATTTAATATAATTTTTTATATTTTTGAGATAATTGACCTTAAAAAATAGAGTACAAACAAAGTATATTATTATAAAGCAAAAAGACCCTGCAATAAGTAAAAGTAAAGAATTGTTTTCTAAAATATTACTCAGATAATAAATTTTTAATAAATAAATAATTACAAAAGGTACAATCCCACAAAAATATATTTTTAAAAGTTTGTTATAAAACTCACCTAATCCGTTTAAAACTTTTCCGGATTTGTATAAGAGAAAACAACCATACAATAAAGTTGTTATAAAACTTGCTATAGCCACACCATAATAGCCAAATCTATCGGACAAGTAATAATTTAAAAAAACACCAATTAAATATGAAATACTTCCATAGATTGTTAATATTTTATACTTCTTCATTGCAAGGAAAAAAGCAGTTGGTATAATATATAAAATCCAGGAAATAATTGATAATGAATCCCAAAAGAATGGATAACTTACTTTTACAATAGCTTCAGAATCAAAATTACCTCTGAAGTAAAAAAGTTTAATAATATCTGTATCAAAAAGAATAAAAATACCTGCAAAAGGTATAAATATATACAAAATTATTTCAATTGTGCCCAAATATAACTTTTTTATCTCTGCCGAATCTTTTATTAAATCGAGAGAAGACATGTTTGATAATAAAACACTAAAAATTGAGTTAAAGGCTAAAGCAGTTATAAATGTAGTAATTGCACTAGAATAATTCAGAGATGAAATTGACCCTTCGCCATAGTATGAGGCAAAAAACATTCTGGAAGATAGAAACAATTGATTAAAAAGTACTAAAATTGTTATTGACCCGCAGCTTTTAATAATTTTCTTAGTTAATTCGTCAAATTGAGGTAATTTAAAATTAATTGACAAATCCAGATTTTTGAAATTTGCCAACATAAAAATTACAATTAGAATATTCCCTGTTAAATATGCAATTGACAGATTAAAAATAATATTATCATTTTTATAAGGGATGAATATAGAAATAATCATTGAAATACTTATTAGAGAAGATAAAATAACAGGGTAATAAAACCTCTTTGTGGAATTATAAATAGATTGAACAAATCCACCTATTGCTTTAAAAATAAAAACCGGAAAAATAAAATAAGATATTTGAACTGCTAAATCTTTTTTCATTCCTGAAAAACCCGGAAACATTATTGAAATTATTTCATTATTAAAAATAAAGAGGAGTAAAAATATCGGAAAACTAAAAATTAATATAATTTTAAATAAATTATTAAAAGAGTTTTGAATTGAATCAAATTTTTTATCGGAATATAAAGTAGAATATTCACTATTTACCACTCCTCTTATTGAATCAATACCAACTAAAACAAGCAAACTATCTGGTACAGCAATTAATGCCGAGAAAACATCTGCATTATTTGAAACCCCCATTTTGGAAGCCATTATCAGATTTTTTATTATATCAATTAATTTAATACCAATTGTTATCAGAAAAATAACTGAAATAGATTTATATGTTTTATTTAACATAAATTATAAATTTAGGCCTGTAGTTTGCTGATTTACCATCAGAAAATGAAATTATAAATTTAGAGTTTATTTTAAAAAAGATTAATTTAAGAATACTCTGAAATTTTCTGGTGAAGATTTTAATTAATTGCTGATAATTTTATATTCTGTATTTCTATTTTATTCATATATTGTAGTCTGATGGCAATTGAAATGTATATCCATAATACGATAGTAGAAACTCCGTACAAGCTAAAGTAAGGTTCAAACATAAAAGCAGGGATACACCCTAAAAATGTTAACTTTAGACCATCAATAAATTTCCTGTATTTTTCCATTTCCGGGGCAGTTTTTGAAAATACAAACTTTATTGATCTGAAAAAAAAGGAAAAATAAAACAAAAAACCAATCAACCCAATCTCTAACATTGATCTTAAATATGTATTATGGGGATGTTGAACTTCTACAAAATAAAAAGAAAAAACCTGATCTCTTAAATAATAATATGCATTAAATCCGTATCCCATAAATAAATTTTCTTTTAGTAAAATCAATGTTGAAAGCCACGCTTGCAATCTACCTAAAGAAGATACATCGCTGCCAAAATATCGAATAGAAAGAAATCTGTCCTCAAATACTTTAGAAAAGACGGATACTAATATAATCACAATTAATGCAGAAGGAATAACAATTTTAGGTCTTTTAATTAAATATATTATTATTGCAAAAATCATTGATACATAGACTCCCCTAGTTTGAGTTAATATTATTCCCAGCAATAACAATAATAATGAAGTCAGGTAAAATAATAATTTATCCTGTTTGTCTTTATTTACTATGAATGATAAATTGAAGAAAAATAAAGTTAGTAAATAAAGAGAAACAATGTTGTTATCCTGCCATGATGAAGAAATTCTTTGCTTCATATCAAATCCACTGTCTGCAAAAACATATATTGAATATAAAGATAAAATCACACCTGACAATATGAATAAATTGAAAAAATTATTCAGAAATTTTTTATCAATTGTAACATTGTTTATTAATACATAAATAATAAAAGGAATGAAGATTGTACCAATATAATAAAGGCATCCATCATAGAAGCTCATTGACTTTTGCAGTATATAAACGCCCCATAATAATAAAAATACCCATGATAAGAAAAATGGAATTCTTATTTTTGATTGTTTATTTGAAATGGAATTTGTAAAAAATATAAAGAATAAAAATAAAGAATATAAGCCGGCTATTCTCCAATCACCTAGTGTAGCAATTAATGGTAAAAGATAAATTAGGTTTTCAACTTTAATAGAAAAGCTTGAAAGTATAGAACTTCTAAAATTATTTTCCAATTATATACTTTTTTGAAAAACGGGATTTTACAAAATAATATAAATATGACAATATAAATGAAAGTATTGAAAAAATTAGAACAGCGGTTAATCTTTTTGGTTTTGATTTTCTATCTGCAACTTGAGGTGAATCTATTGTTAAGATTGTTGGGGTTAGTCTGTTTTCAGAAATTTTTGATTGTTCTAAATTCGGTAATAAAGTAATTAATATTTTGTTTTGTATTTCAACATTTCTTTTTAACCTTAAATAATTCATAACAATTTGGGGGCTGTTTTTCAAGCTCATTTTATTTGTTTCATAATCTGAATCACTAATTTCGTTTAACTGTTTTCTTAATTCTATTATTTTTTGTTCTTGTGTTTTAATCTCTGGTTGATCAGAAGTGAGAATTTTCTTCATTAATTCCAATTTAACTTCTTCTGACCTGATTTCCAGTTCTAATCCTATTTCACCTTTTAAAGCAGCTTCGACCTTTATTTCAGGTGCAACACCATATATAGTTTGATAACTTTGCAAACTATCTTCAGCTTTCCTTAAATCTAATTTTGCTAATGTATATCTCTCCTCAATATATATTCTGTTGTTTCTAGCATCCTGAACATTCAACTCAACATTTATTTTGTTTAGTTGGAAAATTAAGAAATCTGCCATATCTTTTGCTATTACCGGATCCTTATCATACACCCCAATAGATAAAGTTCCTGATGTTTTATCTTTTGAAACAAGCATAACGTTTTCTTTAAAATACTTTAAAGCATCAAACATCGTTTTAATATTCTCTTTTTCCATTATGTTATATTTAATAATGGTTTCTTCTAAACATTTTCTGCTGATAAGAATGTTTTCATATAATGCTAATTCCTGAGTTACTGCTCCACCTCCTGATGCCAAATCTCCAAATTCTCCCAAATCAGGTAATCCGGAAGAGCCTAATAATCCTGAAAGTGAAGATCCTTTTGAGGTCGTTTTTATAACACCAGTGGATAAAAAAATGGGATCAAGCACAAAAAAATATAATACTATTGTAATTATTGCTACAGTTGAAACAATTATTAAAATTCTTTTCTTATTTTGTAAAAATACCTGTAAATAATCAAAAATTGATAATTCTTTAATTACTTTTTCATTAACCTTTTCGAAATTTTCTTCTTTCAATTTATTTATTCTGCTTAATTAAAATGTATGTTGTTAAAATACCCAATATTATTCCCGCTATCTGTGCTATAGTTGTTATAGTTGATGAAAATGGTGTCTCTACTTCCTTTGGAATATATATAAAATCCCCTGACGCTATTGACGTTTCATCCGGTTTATAAAATCCTCTTGTATTGAATTTTATAATTCTTGAATTGTCCGCATCAGCTGCTATAGAATAACCACCTGCTTTCTTTACATAATAATCTACATCTGCACCTTTTTTGTAAGGAATGTAACCCTCTGCCGAAACCTGCCCGAATATGTAAACTATGTTTTTATTATCGTTTATATAAATTATGTCTTTGCTTTCTAAAACAACATTCTGAGTTTCATCATTCTTATATAATTTTTCAAAATCTACAATCACTCTGTTTCTTTTAGCTCTTATATCTGTTGAAAAATTTGCTGCCTCTATATCTGTTGAAATTAAATCATTCGTTCTCGAATTTATAATTATTTCAGCTGTATCTTTTGCTGTATATTCTTCATCATAATTTCTGAATAAAATACTTAATGGCAAATATGCTTTCTCCTTTAATCCACCGGCCATCTGAATTACATCCTTTAACTTTGTATTCTTAAATGAAATAGGATAATATCCCGGTCTCAATACTTCTCCCAAAACCAACACAGAAAGATTCTTTTGATAATTCAATTTATACTTTATAAATAATCTGTCATATCTTTCAATTTTAAAATTCTTATCGTTTTCAAATGAAAGATTCTTTGTATCATAACCATCTGTATTTCCAAATGGTCTGTATAATACTATACTGTCTAATTCTGCATTAACATCAAAACCTCTTGCAATTCCAATTGTAGTTTCAAGATCATCGCCTTTTGCATGCTCATACGAACCCGCAAGCTGTACCGCTCCTCCTATTGTTACAAAGTTTTTGTCAAGTTGTAAATATGGAATTTTTAATAAATCACCTTCAAGAAAAAAAGGATTGTCTTCATCTTTATTTGTTAAAAAATATTTGTAAATATCTACGTGAATTATTGAGCCGTCTTTTCTTAGCAGCTCTATATTCCTGAGTGAAATCTGTGTGTTAAAAAATTCTCTCTCATTTGTTTTCTCATAAAATACTCTTGAAGTATTTAAGGTATCAAATATTAATTGTTTTAAAATTTCTGAAACTCTCGTCACTGGTGAAACTTCAAATGTTCCCTGTGTTAGTCCGGAAACTTTTATAAGAAATGTTCTCGGCGTATTCAAACTAAAACTCACATCGCTTGAATAATATCTTTTCTTAACAGCTGAGATTACTCTTTGCTTTGCCAAAGTTAATGTCACTCCGTTCACATCTACTTCACCGATTGTCGGAATTATTACAGTCCCTTCCAACGAAACAGAAAGTGGAATCTGCTGATTTATGTAACCGTAAATTCCCAATGTAAATAAATCATTCGGTCCGACAATATATTTATCTGCTTCAATAACTCCTTCTATCGGAACTGATTTAGTAGGAAAGGTATTTTGTCCCTGAATTTTATTGAATAAATCCGGTGCATCTGCATTTACTCTTGAACTGCTTTCTGTACTGCCCTGCTTACTGAAAATTCTGTTCAGCGGATCTTCGTTACTTTCTTTATCTTTACTTTTAAATTGTGAATAGACATTAAAAGAAATAAATAAAAACGTTAATATTAAAAATATTTTTTTATTACTCATTCTTATAATTATAAATTAAACTGCTTAATTGTTTTGTCAAGTATCTCTTTTGTATTGTCTGTATCCGAAGTCTCGCAATAAATTCTTAACAATGGCTCTGTACCTGATGCTCGTATTATTATCCATCCGTTTTCAAAATAAAGTTTAAAACCGTCAAGGTCATCTGTAGAAATTATTTTCTTACCGCCAATTTCATCACCAACTTTAAATGTCTTACAAATTTCCAATGTCTTTAATTTTTTCTCTTCTGTAGTTCTTACATCATTTCTCTGATAAAAATATTTTCCGAATTCCTGATCAAGTTCATTTTTTAATTCTGAAATACTTTTTCCATATTCTGCCAGCAATTCCAGATAAAGCATCCCGTTATAAACTCCGTCTCTCTCCGGTAAATGTCCTTTAATCCCAATACCACCGCTTTCTTCCGCTCCTATTAGAACATCATCACTTATCATTATTTTAGAGATATGTTTAAATCCGATAGGTACCGTTACTAATTCTATTTTATTCTTTTCACAATATTTCTTTATCAGTTCACTTGTCGAAAATCCTCTTACAACCTTCCCTCTTAATCCTTTTTTCTCATATAAATATTTTAATAAAAATGCAAATGTTTTTTGTGCATCCAGAAAATCACCCTTCTCATCTATGATTGCTATTCTGTCTGCATCACCGTCTGTTACAATTCCAATATTATATGAACCTTTTTTAATATCGCCACAAATTTCCGTAAGATTTTTTTCTACCGGCTCGGGTGCATTCTTACCAAATGAAGGATTTACTTCGCCGTGAAGCTGTGTTATGTCAATAAATTTATTCATAATATTCTGACCGGCTCCATACATCGCATCATAAATTATTTTTAAATCAGCTTTCTTTATTTTGTCAATTGCAATTTTTTCTTTCAGATAATTCAGATAGTAATCATTTGCTTTGTAAAAGAGAATTGTTTTATTTTCAATGGATTCTTCAAAAGATTTTTTTAACTGTACTTCTTTTATATTTTTTAATTCATCTTCAACTTTTGCAATTTCGTCCGGATCCATCGAACCGCCAAATTCATCTTTTAACTTATATCCGTTATATTGAAATGGGTTGTGAGATGCCGTAATCATTACTCCCAATGCACATTTCAAATCTCTTGCAAGCAGAGAAACTGTCGGAGTTGTAACAAACGTATCGGATAAATTTACTTTTATATTCTGATCGGCAAATACCGCCGCAACTGTATGAGCAAATTCCCTGGACTGAAATCTTGTATCATAACCTATAAAAACTCCGTTTAAAATATTAGGATGATTTTTAAAAACTATCGCAGTTGCCAGTGCAACTCTCTTTACATTTTCAAATGTATATGTTTCTGCAATTATGCCTCTCCAGCCATCGGTACCAAATTTTACCGGCTCTGTATTATTACTCAATTATTTATTACTTATTTAAAATTAATTAAAATTATTTAAAATTATTTGTGTATGATTTTTTATAAAAAGTAGATGTGCTGCTATAAAGTTTTCCTTTCTTTATTTTGCAGTACCCAGTTTTTTACGTAGTTAATTGTTTCAAAGGTAGGCGTTCCGGGTGTAAATAGTTCTCCGACTCCGAGTTTCTTCAATTCTTCAATATCCGGATTTGGAATAATTCCGCCGCCGAATAATAACACATCATCCAAACCTTTTTCATTCATCAATTTTTTCACTTTTGGAAAAATCGTCATATGTGCCCCGCTCAAAATACTTATTCCGATTGCATCCACATCTTCCTGTAATGCAGCTTCTACAATTGTATCCGGAGTTTGTCGCAATCCGGTGTAAATAACTTCTATTCCGGCATCTCTGAAGGCGGCGGCTATGACTTTAGCACCTCTGTCATGTCCATCTAAACCAACTTTTCCGATTAGAACCCGTATTTTTCTGTCTTTTATGATTTTATCCGTGATTTTTTCGGTTTTAATTTTTAAAAAATTATTTAATCAATTTAACCCAAATAGTCTTTTACTTCAAGTGAATTTTATGTTTCCTGCTGACTTATTTCTAATTCGTCTATTTCTTTATGTGAATATCTTTGATAGAAATAAACTGCAATTATACCTATTAATACAGCAAACCAAAGTGTCGCAACTCTTATTATGAATGTTGATGCCACCGAAATGTCTTTTGGAATATTCATTAAAACCATTAATCCTGTCAAAGATGCTTCCGTAACTCCGAGTCCTCCGGGCAGCATTGCTATCGAACCTACTATTGTTGAAAATCCGTAAATAAATACTGCACTCATTATACTTACTTCTATGTGGGTTATTGATGAATAGACTTTTAATATTATATACAATCCTAGACATTCACAAAACCATGCAACTGCACTGATAAATGTTGCAATTATTAGCGGCTTAATTTTTACTAATTTGTAAATGCTCTCGTATGCAATCTGAAATTTTCCGGCAACTTTATTCAGAAATTTTATTTTTTCTAAATACAAAATAATTATCATTGAGATTTTTCTCGAACTGATCAACGCTACACAAATCAGAAAAAATAATCCTACACCTATAATTATGCTTTGTCCGTAATCAAATACAAATGATCCGGCTATACAGAGCAAAACTACCGAAATGAAATCCGTAAGTCTTTCCGCAATTATTATCGGAGCTGAAACACTGACCGGCGTTCCGTTTTCTTCCCTTACTAAATATGACTTTAATACTTCACCCATTTTTCCGGGAGTAACACTCATCACAAATGTTGACATGAAAATTAAAAAACTTGCCTTAGTCTTTAAATTAATGTCTAATATTTTTCTGTAATATTCCCATTTGTAAAATCTTAAAATGTAATTTCCAAATGACAATGCCAGTATCAAAGGAAAATAAGCCCAGTTGAATTCTCCAAAAGATTTTATAAGATTATCAAAGTCTGCATAAATGCTGAATCCAAGGAATACCAAAGCTCCAAATGCAACCGATATTAATATTTTCTTTTTGTATTTGGAAAACAATTATATTATTATTTTAATAGTTTCATACAATTTATACAAAGGCAAACCGACAATGTTATAATAATCACCGACTATTTTTTCTATAAACAAACATCCGAAATCATCCTGAATTCCATATGCTCCGGCTTTATCCAAAGGTTTGTAATTCTTCACGTAATAATTTATTTCATCATCATTCAATTTCCTGAAATGAACTGTCGTCCTCTCATAATCAAATATTTCTTTCCCGTTTTTTGTATTGATAATATTTATCCCTGTGTAAACATAATGTTTACAGTTGCTCAGAGCTTTTAAATATTTTACTGCCTGCTTATTGTCTTTTGGCTTATTCAAAATTTCTTTTCCCAGTAACACAATCGTATCCGCACCAATTATAATTTCTTTGCTGTAATTTAATGCTACGTTCCGTGATTTTA